>Ga0233437_1006094_pt1 | contig 12596 bp, 4 predicted proteins | sample SI_122_August201_FD_182714 | JGI IMG/M metagenome (GOLD analysis project Ga0233437, IMG submission 182714) | Seawater microbial communities from Saanich Inlet, British Columbia, Canada - SI_122_August2016_200_MG | ecosystem: Environmental > Aquatic > Marine > Inlet | place: Canada: British... | reverse complement strand
CCATAAAAAATACTCAACACTCCCCCCTCAGTGGCAAACCAAAGATTGCCCTGATTATCCTCCAGGATGGATCTGACCCAATTATCATTCAAACCCTCTCTTTCGGTAAAATTCGTAAAGGTTTCTCCATTATACTTGCTCAGGCCTCCTTTCGTGCCAAACCAAAGATTGCCATGACGGTCCTCTTGAATGGACCAAACACTATTATTAATAATGCCTTCTTTTTCGGTAAAAATCGTAAAGGTTTCTCCATTATACTTGCTCAAGCCCCTCTTGGAGGCAAACCAAAGATTTCCATTCCTGTCCTCCTCGATGGATATGACATTATTATCACATAGGCCATCTCTCATAGTAAAATGGGTGAAAGTTTCGCCGCCATACATACTCACTCCTCCACCCTCAGTGGCAAACCAAAGATTGCCGTGACTATCCTCCAGTATGGAATTGACCCAATTATCACTCAAGCCTTCATTTCTAGTATAATGTGTAAAGGATTCGCCATTATACTTGCTCACACCACCCTCTGTGCCAACCCAAATATTGCCATGACTGTCCTCCAGAATGGAAATAACACTGTTATTGCATAAGCCCTCCTTTTCGGTAAAATTCGTAAAGGTTTCTCCGTTATACTTACTAAGCCCTCCCATAGTACAGAACCATATATCTCCATGACTGTCTAGGAGTGTGGCGGTGACCCAATTATTACATAAGCCCTCTTTTTCAGTAAAATTCATAAAAGTTACTCCATTATACTTGGTCGCACCTCCTCCCCAAGTACCGAACCAGAGATTGCCATGGTTATCTTCCAGCATTGAAAGGACATCGTAGAAATTCATCTCTTGACCAACGTCCAGATTTCTGATATTAATGCTCGCATTACTAACGTAGGGTGGCGAGGCATTACTCAATTGCGTTTGTACGCAGGGTCTAATTACTCCTTTACTTGGCAAGGGCACACCCGTTGGGATGGTATCTCCATATGTATTAACCAGGACAAAAGAAGAGCTATCTACTCCGGATGTAAAAGTTTTAAGGGCATCTTTATTTATAGTGATTACCGTGAGTGCATCTGGAATCTTATGTATATTTAGGTTGGTGGGGACCACCTTTGGTGTACCAACGGACACTGCTTTAGGTTGTACTACACTGTCTGGATGGATAATCGTGCCGATGGCAGGAACAGGCACCCCTGTAATTACTGTATCACCAAACGAATTTATGAGGGGTTGAATACTGTCACCTGTTACAGGGTTGATCAAGTACCCTCCTTCTGTATTTAATGGAACGGCCATCGGAGCTAAATACAAAGATGCTGGTTCATCTGATCCTGTTTGCTTTTTTCTATCGCAGGAAGTAAAAAGTAAAAATATGGCTAGACAGATTAGCATTCTCATTCTGAAGGTCAGTAGGGTAAGTTGCAACTAAGTTATAATATAAGACGCAGATAATCAAGAAGCATAGCAGGGCGCATTTCTAATAACTGCATTTCTCAGGCTTTAATGACTGCAACATGATTTATTTATTTTCGTCAAGAAGTTCAATACTTCAAAAGGTCAGAAATATCACATTGTTTTGATGTCAGCAAAAATCGGATATGGTAATGAACAATATGATAGGATACTTTCGTCAATACGAAAGTACTGCACTTTCTATCTGAGATCTCCCCAATAGATCCCCCAAGATTATAGAGGGTGGTATCACAACGACAATAAAGACACTTTTTGCTTCCTCAAAACTTTTGTTGTTAAGTTCAAGAGACACTGCTTCACGAAAGTATCAGTCTTCACATTGTCTATTTCAAACTAAGTTCTTATTAAGGTCGACCGAGATTGAAGAAAGTAGGTATTCTTAGAATTCGGATAGCTCCTTGTTTATTGCATGCACCATTGGAAATTTGAAGCCAGAGGATCTCCTACAGTAAAATGGAGTTTCAGTTAAGCTAGTGTTTTAACTTAAATTCATAAGGCCGTTATATGATATGATTTTTATACCAATGTCCGTGGCTCCTCACTTAAAGACTCGGTTTTTTGACCCAATTAAAAAGACCGTCGAATATCGCCAAAACTCAAGCAACTTACAATCCGAAACAATAAATCCAAATTCCCAACTTCCAGATTACAAATACTAACTAATCTTAGCCAACAGGTTTAAATCCCTAAATAAATAGTTCGACATTATTCCCGTCGTCTCCAGTGCATGCGCTTCTTTCCACCTTTTCCGTTACGGACAATTAAATATGGATAATTTCTGGAGAAGTAAAAATCACAAACCTTTAAATCTGCAATCTCGACAACACGAAGTCCTGAATACATTGCCAGAACAACTAGCATATAACGAACAGGCCAAGTTTGACGTCCATTTAATAAATCTAATTGGTACTTTTCTTGGCAAATCTTTAATATCGTCTGGCGCTCTTCTCGGATAAAATAGTCTTCCGGGGTTAAATCTATCTTTCGAACTGTGGTAAACCACTAGCTTAACTTAATCTCAAATTTAAAGTATCATATCCACTTGGGAGATCTATTGGATAGATCTCAGATGGAAAGTGTAACACTTTCGTAATAACGAAAGTGACATCTGTTATAGGCGAAGGATTGGCCTTAAAGTATTTTGACCCTTCTGAACCAAAATCAGATTCGGAGTTGTCTCAAATGTTATAAATTATTGTCAATCATTAGGTTGGAAAGTGGTCTTTATCTCAATCGACATCAAAAAATGTGAAAAATAGGGTAGATTCAGCAAGAAAGCTGGCAAGTTTTTTAACTACTTACAAATGATTATTTTAGTACCGCGAGACACTAAAACTGACTATGAAAAGGATTAAGGCCTCTCCGTATCTGACATCTGGGATTTTCTTTTTGATTGGGGGTATTGTTATCCTTCTACTGAATCCATTCAATATTCATCGATACAAATTTGTAGAAAGTAGTGCTTGTTTTGATTTGCTGGCCAACGGTCAAAGTTTATATGCATATGATTTGGATTTCGATGGTAATAGTGAGTTCATCAAGTTTAAAACAAATACGGTTGGCGAATCATCATTTGTCATCTATGACCAATTTAAGATAGATCACGGTCAAGAGGATTTCAACGGAAACTATCATGAAGGTTGGGTTAATCGCTTTTTTGGAGATTTCGATAATAATGGTTTAGGAGAGGTGTACTTCTGTCGATTAACTGGAGACTGGCTTTCTCTTACCGTCACAGAATTTGGTGGAGATGGAGTTCAGACTATCCGGGATCGGCCAATAATTCAACTCAAGGACAGTACTAACCTCGGAGATACCCCAATTCATATCCGTGAACTGGTTGATTTGAATAATGATGGATTCAAAGAGCTCATATTATCAGCTAATGCTGGTTATAGTCTTCAACCAAGATCAATCTTTTTATATGATATTCATTTAGACTCAATTGTTCCTTTTACCTGGTACAAAAATAAAGTAGGTTTTACTTTGGCTCAGGCTTCGGAAAGGAATAATTTAGGCAAGATTTTTCTTACTGATCATGGCCCTGAAAACCTGGACCAGGATGATAAGGCATTTATGGCTAATAAAACTATTCCTTTAGTTGTAGATTATTGTGGGCGGCCAATTGGAGATTGGCAAACAGTTCACATCGACACACTTGATTACATGGTATATTTACCAGGTTTTGAAGGTGAGGAGTCAGTTATTGGTATTGGTATGGGCACAAATCACAAGACATCTTGGGCCTATGCTTGGAATCATTTAGGTCACCTTGTTGACTCAATTCAACTTCTGGCTAATGGAGTTGCAATGGGAAAGGTGGGTGTTATTAAAGAATTGACGAATGGGGAAGTAATTGTTAAAGGAGTAGATGGTTCAATTGTTATGCTACTAAAAGGATTAAGAATTAAGGTCCTGAGAAAGGTTTCCCCAAATTGGTCATATAGAGGTGTGATAGATTTGAACGATGATGGAATTAATGAAGTTCTTGGTCGAGAGGGATTATCAAATTTGGTTGTTTATGACATCAATTTTAAACATGAAACTTCAGCAGAATTACTTGCAAACACAGAAGACCCTTCACGATTCAGATTCTCAAAGTTTTATGTTGATGGGAAACCACAACTGATGGTACTTACTGGACCAGAAGCTCAGTTTTTTATTTACAAATCGAATCCTATGACTTGGTTACAATTTCTGATTTTCCTTGCCATCATGGGTTTTGTTTGGTTGCTTATCTACATAATCAGATATCAGCAGAGAGAACAGATTTATCTCAAGCAAAAGGAAAAGGAAGATGTGCTCAGGCTGCAGTATCAGGTTATCATGAATCAGATTAATCCCCATTTTAATTACAACATATTAAATAATGTGGGTTATGCTGTCTTGAATGAAGATCGGAATAAGGCATATAAAATGCTCGCTGATTATTCTCTGATGACCCGAAAATTGCTTGAGGGTTCAAGAAATCTGACTCAATCATTTAGTGAAGAATTAGAATTTGTGGAGTTGTATTTGAAATTTCAGAAAGAGCGGTTTGGTGAGAATTTCGAGTACTCAATTCAAGCTGACAGCCTGGTTGATCTTCACCTGCCTATTCCAAAGATGATGATTCACACATTTGTTGAGAATGCTATTAAGCATGGGTTGGCCGAGAAAGAAGGAATACAAAAGATAGCCATCAATCTAAAAGTTGCAAATGGCTCAACTGTGATTCAAATTATGGACAATGGAATAGGAAGGAAATCCGCCAGTCGGAGGAATGGTGATTCCACTGGGCGTGGCTTGAATATTCTTGACCAGGTGATTGAGATGTTTAATGAGAAAAAGAAGCATACAGTTGTCTACAAAATTATTGACCTTGATCCTGATGATGAGATGACTACGAAAGTTGAGATTAAAATTACATAGATACATCAAGGAAACCATTCATATACCAAAACTTCCCTTTATACAAAGATTTGTGAATGTTAGAATCCCTGATTAGGTTTGAGTGAAGAACTAATTACAAGCCAAGTCTGGTGGTATTAATCTCAAACCTGCTGCAATATGAAATCAAAGTGGTTGTTCCTTTTAATTTTTGGCTCATTTTTTCTTTTATCTGGTTGCCAGAAAGAGGAAAAATTCATTGAACATTACTCTGATAATAATCCACTTATAGGTTTAAAATCTAACTCTCAGGCTGACCTTTATTGGGGCCACCAAAAGATTTTATGTGAAACTGGGCAACCCATAGAGGTAACTTACTCAATTGGAAATGACAAGTTAAAGTACTTTGGTGATTCATTTGTACTTAGGGTAAATAATGGCGCTGATAAAAAAACTCGCGTGGCATCTGCACGAATCGAATTGGATGGTATTAAAGTTTTGGCACCTGATGATTTAAACAAGACTATTGAAACAATTTCATTTGATATCTCAAATATATCAGCTAAAAGTCAGCTGATTATAGAAGTTAGGGGTAAGCCTAATACTTTTATTGAGGTTTGGATAGAAGGGATTGATCTTAGAGAGAGAATAATCAATGAATTCGCTTCGACAATGCCTGAAGATTTAGTTAATGAGTTTAAAGCAGAAGTTTCCTATATATCTCAATTCGATTTTTTCAAGGAGGAAATTGAGGTCATAAAATCAGAGCTTCAAGAGATAAACACCATTTTGGCCGACTACTATCCTGGTTTATCCCTCGAAAATTATTACAATGATTTATATAATTCTCTATCCATTGGAAGCTTAAAAAGTACGGAATCCAATGATTGTGAATTGATGAATCTCGGATCTGGGTATGCAAAAGGTGCAAGTGTAGACATAGGTGCTAGCGCTGGGATTGCTTATGTAGTTGGGGTAAGGGCATCAGGATCATTGGGTACAGGATGTGATCTTGTTTTTGATTTTATTAACAAAACGAGTCAAGTTTATATATATAAACTATGTTCCTCATCCTTAGAGCTTTTGTTAGGTTTCAGTGGAGAAGGTTCTGTCAACTTGGGAATAAATACATATGTCAAGTGGATATTTAATATTCCAAGATCAGTAAATAGTAATAGTCTTTTGGATGGTTTCATGGTAGGTCAAAACTACTCAATAACTGGTAAAGTCGCGACTTCACTTGGGGCAGATTTATCTCCCTCAATCGGCTTTGAAAGAGAACTAGATTGTAATGTGCAAAATCCAAATTTAACGACTGTTTGCAATCAACTAGCCAACTCAAATTACAAAATTGATGGATTAAAGACAATGGTTCTTGCTCTGGGGGCATCTGGAAGTGTTGGCCCTCAAATTTCCCTAACAGCAGGATTAAAATTCGGCGCTGTTTCTACGTATAGTGAAGGGGTAACAGAAAGTTTTAAGGATTACAAAGAAGGATCAAGAAGTAGAATTAAAGCAACATTATCGATGGCAAAAGAAATTTTAATGCCAGAATTATATGCAGGTATTTCTACCGCTTCACCAAATATCAATCCTTATGATCTAATAGCAGCTTCAGCTGCATTGCTAAATTACAAAATAGATGTTCAATCTTGTCCGGTGATTTCACTGCCCACAATTCAGAATGAACAAATAGAAGAAATTGGTTCCAATAATTGCCGAATTAGCTATGAGATTGTGGATGATGGTGGCGGTGATGTTTTTAGCACAGGTGTTGAATACGCAATTAATCAAGAATTTATTGACAACGATATTGTTGAGATTAATCATAATCATGGGAATAATATTGAAATTAGTATTAAAGATTTGTTAAGCGAGACTCATTATTATTCAAGAGCGTTCGCAGAAAATCAACTGGGAAAAGTATATAGTAAGATTGTAGAATTTGACACACAGCCTGTGGATAGTGAAGATTGTATTGATTCAGATGGAAGAGTCTATGAAACAATACAAATCGGTAATCAGTTATGGATGGCTGAGAATTTAGCCTATTTGCCATTGGTTAATAGTCTGAGCGATGGTTCAGTATCCCAACCAAAGTATTATGTTTATGATTATAACGGAACAAGCTTAAGTGTAGCAAAAACCACTGACAATTATGAATCCTATGGAGTATTGTATAACTGGGAAGCTGCTAAAATGGCTTGTCCAGAAGGTTGGCATTTACCTAATGATGAAGAATGGAAAAAATTAGAAAAGTACTTGGGGATGAACAGTTCAGAGGTTGGTCATACGGGGATGAGAGAAACAGGCGATGTTGGCGAAAAGCTAAAATCAATTTCAGGTTGGAGTTTAAGTGGAAATGGTAAGAATTCCAGTGGATTTAACGCCCTACCGGGAGGCTACCGCAGCCTAGGTGCTGGTTCCCTCGATCTTGGAATACGTACTTTTTTCTGGACCTGCTCTGAGAGTGGCTCGTCTTGGGTATGGTTCCGGAATCTGTACTATTATAGCAATGGCGTTTTCCGACATTATGGTAGGCCAAGCGTTGGAGCCTCGGTGCGCTGCCTGAAGACCGTGTAAATGTTGTAATTAGCTGTATAACTACAGGTTGAGGATTGGCGTATCAAAGTAATGATGAAAAAGAGTTTTTAATTGTTTCACATCCAAAGATTTATATTTCTCTATCTAATGGTCAATTATTACTTCTGGTATTTTTCCGTTTCGCAAAGTTAAGCCTATAATAACCAGCCAGTTACTCTATCTCATTAATTTAATCCCTTTTTCAGAATGGATTTGGCATTTTTTTCTTTGTAAACGACATGGTGATATTATGAGTGATCCGAACCGATACTTGTTAGACATTCTTTACACAAGGGAGCTGTCCAGAGTCTGCCCTTTATTTATTTACTCTCCATATTATAGCAATACATCTGTGGATGATGCTAAAGGAAACGAAAACTACATTAATTATGGTGTTTTGTATAATCATTCTGCGAGTGCAATTTCCTGTCCACATGGATCGAATTTGCCAACAAATGAAGAATGGGTTGAATTAGAAAATTATGTTAGACTTAATTATTCAGTAAGTGTTGGAGGTGCCTTGAAAGCTGATAGATTATGGAATGAAGTAAATTATAGGACATTTGATTCAGGTTTCGAAGGACTACCACCAGGAATATACACCAGCTATGGTGGATTCAGTTATTTGGGAGGAATAACAAAATATTGGACTACCTCTAGTGGAGAACGGCCGTGGACAATGATATTCTGGGAATTAAATACCGGAGGAGGACTTCACACTTATTCTCGATATGAACCTGATGGTTATTCTGTACGCTGTGTCAAAGATTAGAATTATTTTATTTCTCCATTCGGATTACCAATTTGATTTTTTGTAAGTAAATTTGAGTAATGCTCAAATCCATAATCATAGACGACGAACGAAGTGCCATTGGCGCACTTGAAAACCTTCTTAATGAAATCCCTGGGATTGAAATGGTGGCCTATTCCACCAAACCAAAAGAAGGCTTGTCTTTGATTATTGAACATCAACCAGATGTTTTGTTTCTCGACATTGAGATGCCCCAAAAAGATGGATTCTTTGTTTTAGACCAACTCAAATCATTGGAAACCAAGAAGCCAAAGGTGGTTTTCGTGACTGGCCATGATCAAGCTATTAAAGCATTTGAATATGGAGCCTTTGATTACTTGCTCAAACCGATACATCCTGATCGGCTTTTGCAAACCATAAATAAAATCAAGTCAGGAGAGTATAACAAAGTCTCAGATTCAAATAAACTTTGCTTTAGCACAGGATCAGGTATGGTATGGATCAATCCTGATACTATTTTGGGTTGTTTGGCTGAAGGGAATTATACAGATGTATTGTTATCGAGTGGAAAACAAATGACCATCATTGAGCAGCTCGGAAAACTGCATAAAAGACTTCCAAAACAGTTCATTAGAAGCCACCGGTCAGCCCTTGTTAATAAAGGTTACCTCATTGAGTTTCAATCAAAAAAGATGTTTTTGATCCTTGGTCATGAAGGGGTTAACAGGACTTTCCCGGTTAGTAGGTCTGGGTTAATTGAACTCAAAGGTTCAAGTCGATTTTAGAACCCATTTATACAAAAATTTGTGGTTTTATACTGAAGAATCCCTTCTTATACATTGATTTATTTCTTTGCAAATTGAGCTATACTTTAAAAGCTTAGTGGTCTATAAAATTAAAAAAACAAGGATAGGTTTTGTATAACCGACCATTTCCAAAGGAGACTACTGGTATGATGACAAGTACATGGATGTCAATAAAATACCTAATAAATCGATAATCATGAAAAAACAACTATTGCTTATTATAGCTGGAATATGTTTAGGGAGTGGATTGCTGATTTCCCAGGAGCTCACAGACCTGACAGAGGAGGATTACCGCTCATACCCACACTACCAGGAAATGATGTCCAATTCAGATATTAATTTTTTTGAAATTCAAAAAGCGTTTTACTCCTACACCAAGGATAGAGATCCCGATCTGATCGGTGGTTACAACGTTTATAAAAGGTGGGAAAACTACTGGCGTTATCGGATAAATCGTGATGGTACTTTTCCTCTTCCCCGGAAAGTTTGGGACGAGTTTATGTTATTTCAGAACAACAATCCTTCTTCCAACCGATTGAAAGGAGGTCAAGAATCTTGGGTTGAACTTGGGCCACGAGACCTAAAAACTAATCTAATTTATCAGGATGTAGGTCGGGTGAATGCAATCGCCTTTCACCCTTCAGATTCATTGAAACTATATATTGGAGCGCCATCAGGAGGCTTCTGGAGAAGCCAAGATGGTGGTGAAAACTGGGAAACTACAACTGATCATTTACCAACATTAGGTGTATCAGCTATTTATGTCCGTCCAGACAATCCTCAAGAAATACTAATAGGAACTGGTGATCGAGATGGAGGTGGACCTGCACCTAAATTGGGCGTAATGCGATCCATTGATGGAGGTGACTCATGGGAGTTTTACAACAGTGGAATGGGAAATGTACGTATTGGAATGTTTGCGGTTCATGAGAATAATCCGGATTATATACTTGCCGCAGGCTATCGAGGAGTTTATAAGACTACTGATGGAGGATTAAATTGGAATAATACTTCATTGAATTCTGATAATTACCATCCAGCATCCAATTACAAGGACATAAAATTCAAACCAGGAGATATGTCAGTAGTATATTGTACATCAATTAGATATAACTCCGAGACTGATTTCTACCGAAGTGAAGATGGAGGTGATACCTGGGAACGAATTGCTGGTGAAAATGGTATTTCATCTAATCAGCGACTTGTAATAGGTGTTACGCCTGCAAATCCGTCTTTAGTATATGTTGTGGCTGGTGGCACTTTCGATGGTTGTTTCCTTTCCCAAGATGAGGGAAAAACATTTTCTCTCCAATCAAATTCACCAAATATATTTGGAGGAAGCAATGTAGGAAGTGATGATAGAAGCCAATCTTGGTATGACATTTGTATTCATATTGATCCATTTGATGAAAGTATTGTACATGTTGGAGGGGTAAATACCTGGAGGTCTGACGATAAAGGTCAAACCTGGTCAATAACTAGTCACTGGACAGGCTCTGGAGCAAATTATGTACATGCTGATCATCACACCTTTGAATATCATCCTTTAACAAATGCCCTATTCGTTGGCAACGATGGAGGGATATCCTATACAACAAACCAAGGAGCGTCATGGACCAATATCAGTGAAGGCTTGGGTATTGGACAGCTATATACGGTTGGTGTAAGTCCTAACAACAGTAGTATAATTTTAGCTGGTTTGCAAGATAATGGAACGGCTATGAAACGAGAAGATGGTTGGCGTAAAGTGACAGGTGGGGATGGAATGGAATGCGTTGTGGATCCAACAAATGATGAACTAATTTATACGTCCTCTCAGAATGGAGCTTATATCGACCGTATTCTTTTCGATGGCCTCAGATGGCTGGAAAAAAGGCTTTTAGTTCAGCCTAGTGGAGGAATCAATGAAACTGGTGCATGGGAATCACCATTTCTCATTTCTCAGTCTAACCCTAATGTTATGATTTTAGGATTGAAGAACATATGGATAGCAACAAATGTTAGAAATATGAATAAGAATACAGCTATTCCATTCCAAAGAATATCAGACAATCAGTTTGAAAGTATTTATTCCAGGGTTAATGAACTAGCTCAATCTCCTGTTGATTTTAATAGTCTGTATTTTTCGCAAGGTAAATGGCAAAATCCATCGCAAGGTTATAGTTTCTTCAGAACTGATAATCTTATGGACTTGGAACCAGAATGGATAGATTTAACCACTAATCTTCCTGATGACTGGATTGTTTCAGACATCGAATGTCATCCTCTTGATGATAGTATTATATACGTGGTGATTGGTGGAATTTATAAATCTGAAGATAGGGGCTATAGCTGGACAGATATTTCAGGCAACTTACCAGAACTTTTTATTAACAATATTATTTATGATAATAGTAGTGATGGAGGGCTATATGTTGCAACAGATGCAGGGGTTTATTACAAAGACAATTCTATGGGTGGTTGGGAATTGTATGGAGATAATCTTCCTGTATCGGTAAGCGTTACAGAGTTAGATATCTTTTACGATTCAATTACTCGAGATCAAAGTTTACTGAGGGCATCAACTTTTGGACGAGGTTTATGGGAAATAAAACTTGCACCTTCCGATTATTTGCCTCCTCCTTCCTCTCTTAGTATAGATTCGGAATCAAAGAATATTGTTCTTGAATGGCAACCTCCTTTCTATTTAAATGGTCTTACCGGATACAAAGTGTTTCGTAATGGATCAGAATTGTCGGCTATTAGCGAAACACACTTTGTTGACACTACTGCTCAATTAGGCCTTGTGTACACTTACTATATTACTGCTGTTTATGGAGACATGAATGAGTCCGATCCTTCCAATGAAGAATCAGGAAGTCTTGTAGATCCAATTGAATTGGATTATATGCAGGATTTTGAGCAATCACCACTAAACTGGAAGGCTAAAAATACTTTTGAGGGTTGGAGGTATGACTTAAGTGGGGGATTAGGGATAGTTTATAATAACAGTCAGTTTTTTGGTATTAATAGTAACAAAGCTGGTGATGGGATTCATGTTGCTGATTATTTGTACTCACCGGTCTTTGACTTGAGCAAATACACCAATAGTCTAGTCAGCCTAAAGTTTAGATACTGCTTTAGGACCTTGAATAATATAGATAAGTTATCAATAGTTTACCGAGTTTCTTTAGACTCTGAATGGAAAAAACTGAAACAGATGCCTTTTACTTCCCAACATTCATGGATATGGAAGGATTACACCTTGATCTTACCTGAAGAGGCTCTAGTTGATGGGGTTCAAATTGGGTTTCATTATGATGATTTTGGCAGTTTTGCTTGGGGGGCAGGAATTGATGATGTGAGTATTTTTGCAAATAGTTCATCGATTTTAAATTATGAAAATAATTTCAAAGTTGTTGCATTTCCTAATCCCAATAATGGAAGGATTATTCTGGAAATTAATGGAGCTAGTCCGGGACCTATTAAAATAGATATTTATAGCCTAGGTGGACAGTTAGTTTATAATGAGCAATTTGAGATGAATGGCAAGGTTATTACTAGAATTGTTGATATTAGTGATAATGCCGCTGGTATCTATCAGATAGTTGTACGATCTGGGGAGTTGGTATGGAATGA
>Ga0233437_1006091_pt1 | contig 12602 bp, 7 predicted proteins | sample SI_122_August201_FD_182714 | JGI IMG/M metagenome (GOLD analysis project Ga0233437, IMG submission 182714) | Seawater microbial communities from Saanich Inlet, British Columbia, Canada - SI_122_August2016_200_MG | ecosystem: Environmental > Aquatic > Marine > Inlet | place: Canada: British... | reverse complement strand
ACAAGAAAATCCTCTTTACACTCCTACTCATAACCAGTTTAATCTTATTCCTAGGTTGCACTAACCTTGGAATCGAAGTTACTTGTCCCGATGGAGAAGTAGTAAACGATATCCGTGATTGTGTCGATGAAAACAAACTCATACCAACCCAACCAAAAACTCCGCCTCGACCTACTCAAAAAACAGTTCAAGCAATAACGACCTGCCAAGAACTACAAAACATCACAGATTTAACCAGTAATTATATTTTAGAAAACAACATCGATTGCACAGACACAATCAACTGGAACAACGGAGCAGGATTCGCACCACTCGCAACATTCACAGGAACACTAAACGGACAAGGCTTCACAATTACTGACTTATACATCAACAGACCAACAAGCAAAGAAGTAGGTTTATTTTCAAGAACAAATAATGCGACAATTACCAATCTTGGCATAGCTAACACAACAATAATCGGCAAAGAGAATGTTGGCGGGTTAATTGGTAGAGCAGAAAACACAAGCGTAGATAATATCCATTATAGCGGAGAAATCAATGGATGGGGTGGAGTTGGAGGAATAATTGCACGCGGAACAAATACTACAATCACCAATTCAAGTAATGCTGGAACAATAACTAGTTCCATAATAGGGCATAATCGTGCACGCGGCACTGGCGGGATAACCGGATATTGTGACACATGCATAATTTCAAAAAGTTATAACACCGGCAATATTTATGGAAATAAAGACCTTGGCGGAATTGCAGGCCAAACACAAGAAACCCAAATAATGACTGTATATAACACCGGCGATATTAATTGGGGTCACGGCGTAGACTGGCCTTATTTCTTTGGAGGTATAGTCGGAACAATGCGCGACTCAACAATCCGAAATGCATACAACACAGGAACAATATATGGTAACTCGTATGGTTCTGGAATCGCAGGATATATGCAAGGAGATATAGCTATAACAAACGTATATAATCGCGGACACATTATTCAAATAAATGAGTCCGTTGGAGGATTAATCGGAGGTCTAGCAAGCGACTCAACATTAACTCTTTCAAATTCATATAATGTCGGGCCACTACAAGTTCTTGAAAACATACGCGATATTGGCGGGATCAAATCTTCAGTTAATCCTTCAACTAGCACTTTAGAAAATAATTATTGGGACAAAACATTAACCGGTGCAAACTATTGTTACAAAGACGCACCCTTAGACGGCAGTTGTATTCCAACCGATAACGAAGAAGCAAGATACTTCACAGCAACAGGCATTCCTTTTACAGAACTTGGTTTTGATGGGGATTGGAAAGCACTACCAAACGACCACCCAATATTCGCATGGCAAGACAACCCACCACAAAACGACCCCTACAAAATCACCAATTGTGAAGAACTACAAAACATGAACAACGACTTAACAGGAAACTACACACTAGAAAACGACATCGACTGCACCAACACAATCAACTGGAACAACGGCGCTGGATTCGCACCAATCCGAAAACTAATGCCTAATACAATCCCTAACATCAACAACTCTTTTACTGGAACATTAAACGGAAACAACTACAAAATATACAATTTATACATTAATAGAAATGAACCATACGGAAGCCCTAATCACTCTGACGGCACGGGCGTTGGCCTAATCGGATTTGCACTAAACGCAACAATTACAAACATCGGATTAATCGATCAAAACATAAACGGATACCATAGTGTCGGAGGATTAATTGGAATAATGAATGACACAATAGTAACCCAAAATTATACTACCGGAACTACTAATGGGTTTGAAAGTGTTGGGGGACTAATCGGCTTTTCTGAAAACGGACTAATACAAAACAATTACACAACAGGAAACACAACAGGGGTATACAGTATTGGTGGACTAATTGGAGAAAGATATCATACAATAATACAAAACAATTACACAACAGGAAACATAACCGGCACTTCACTTGTTGGAGGATTAATAGGATATACTAACCGAAATCTTGAAGAAGAAACAATACAAAACAATTACGCCGCAGTAAACGTTATTGGTGTTCCCACCACTTTTGAAGGCGAAGGAACACTGCAACCCCAATATATTAGTGGGTTAATTGGAGAAATATATAACGGACCAATAATAAACAACTATTGGGACATTACATTAACCGGACAAACTAACTGTTATAACCAAAGCCATGTCCCAACAAATACTGGGTGCACTTCAACAAATAACGAAGAAAGAAGATACTTTAGAGCAAACGGAATACCTTTTACACAACTTGGTTTTGATGGAAACTGGAAATCACTTCTAAACGACCATCCGATATTCGCATGGCAAGAAACTCCACCACAAAACGACCCCTACAAAATAACTGATTGCACCGAACTACAAAACATGAACCAAGACCTAAACGGAAACTACACATTAGAAAACGACATCGACTGCGCAGGCACAATCAACTGGAATAATGGTGCAGGTTTTGAACCAATCGTGGCTTTCACCGGAACGCTACTCGGAAACAACCACACAATAAATGATTTATTTATTAACCGACCAACAGAATCACAAGTTGGATTATTTAAGTCAATTCAAAACGCAAAAATAACAAAAATTACTCTCGAAAACGCAAATATAACCGGAAGCACAGATGTTGGAACAATCGCAGGACGTTCAACCACATCAACACTTGAAAACACATATGTTATTGGAAACGTAAACAGTACATCAACCACCCAATTAACACGAACCGGCGGACTAATCGGATACGTTACAGTAGGCAACACACAAATTTCGTACAGTTCTTTTAACGGAACCATAACTTCAAACGGCGGTGCGGTTGGAGGAATAGTTGGAGTACTCGACGGAGGAACCATAACCGGAGCACACACAAACGGAACCATAACCGGAGCACATAATTACGCCGGAGGAATAACCAGCTACGTAAACTGGACATCAAGCATACAAGATTCATACTCAACAGCAAACGTAACCGGACGAAAATACGTCGGAGGACTAGTAGGAACAATCGACAAAGAAGGACCCAACGCAATAATCAACTGTTTCGCAACCGGAGCCGTAACCGGAACACAATATGTAGGCGGACTAATCGGAGAACATTACCGAAACCAAGAAACAATAACCAACAACTACTACAACAATACTGCCGACAACCCAAGCACATGCATCGGAATTGGAAACGGAGAATGCACCACAATTACAAATAACGAAACATACTTCTATAACTCGTCAAACCCACCATTAGCAAACTGGGATTTCACAAACATCTGGACAAAAAATACAAATAGTTATCCAACACTCAAATAACCAAATATTTATTAGTTACATCTACACTACTTATTTATGCGAATACCTGTAACTTTTAAAACTATGTTTATACGACAAAGAACACGCGCTAGAACAAAAGCGCTTGCAAAACATAAAAAACTGGTCCGCGATGGACATAATACAAAAGCAGGAAAACATTTTTTAAAAATTGCGACTCAAAGATTAAAGGAAGCAGAACAACCTAATCTAAACCCTGCACAAAAAAAAGCAAAACTATTAAATGCTGCAACTCAATTTGAAAGAGCTGGCCAAATATACAAAAACGCATACAACACAAACAAAAGAAATTCTGCATTTAATACTGCTGCCCAAGCAGGTAAACGCGCGTTACAAATAATTATAGAATTACCCGAATTTACAGAGGATATGCAACACGGCGGAACAAAGGTAAATGATTTATTACGAAGAGTTCAAACTAATTTTAGTGAAGCAGATAATGCAAAAGCAAACCAAATGTCTAGCACTTTTCTTGAAATTAATGAATCCAAAAATATGGTTGGGACCAAACGAGGGTATGCCCCCGAAATTCATATTGATAACACTCGCAGAAAACTAAGAGAATTATTAAGACGACTTTAATTCAAAGCAGCATTACCCTAAACTTTAAATACCACTACAACACACTAATTAATACATGAATAAGAAAATCCTAATCACACTCTTACTCATAACAAGTTTAATCTTATTCTTAGGTTGCACTAACCTCGGACTCGAAGTTACTTGTCCGGACGGACAACTCGTAAACGATATTTTAGATTGCGTTAACAACGATTCAAATGGAACTCCGATCGACCCAGAATTAAAAGATGAAGAAACTCCAAAAGCTAGCCAATCACAAACATGTGTCCCTTTGTGGACAGAAGCTACTTACCCTAGACGCGTTATTGCGCTCCCAGCATGGCACAGCATGAATTATGAATGCAGTAGTTGTAATAGTCGTTATACTAATGCAGGAATGCGAGATTGTTGCAGTACAGAACAACGCATAGTAGTTTATGAAACCCCTGGCGACATAAGTAGTCCTTTTATTCACATTAAGGGGGCTTGGTGCCAAATCCAATATGGTCCTCCGTCAGCACCCCCACAACCCCCCGCAAACCATCCGTATTGTGAGCGCTGCTATGGAAACGCAACTACAGATAATAGCTCAAAATGTTTTGATCCTAAAACAGGCGGCAACGGAAATGTCAGCGGCTGGACAGAAGTAAATTGTGATATTCTAAGTTCACGAGGCACAACTTGCGCAGATTCATCATGTGCAACAACTTGTGCCGCAAACGATGGCGATTCAGCAAATTGTTCAAGTGGATCAAATCCAAATTCATTAAGAAGTTGTAATCGTGCAAGTGGCGATCATCGCATCGAAGGATTTAAATGTGAATGTGCTTGTAGCCCCGAAAGTGATTCAGGATACGCCCCACCAAGACCAGATTTTACAGGCACTGCAAAAATTGCTGTAACGTTTAGCAAAGGTGTAGATGAAACATACGATGGAATGAAACTTATTTATGATTGTGACGATTTACAAGCAATGAACAACTACTTGGCCGGAGATTATATCCTTGGAAACGATATTGATTGTACCGACACAAGAAACTGGTATACTATGAGCAGAAGTGGAATTGATATCCATGGTTTTGAACCAATTGGAACAAGAAGCTATCCATTTACCGGAACTTTCAATGGAAACAAACAAAAAATTACAGGATTATATATTAGTATATCGACTGGAAAGGATGACGATATTGGATTGTTTGGAACTATCGAAAACGCTAGAATAAAAAATGTTGGATTAATCGATAACGAAATATATGGTTCAGGTTATGATGCTGAATATGTAAAGATTGGCGGGTTAGTTGGAAGCGCACGAAATAGTGAAATAATAAATAATTTTACAACTGGCCGCGTAGGCGGTATCCCAATGAATTCTACAAATCTTACTGTCGGTGGTTTAATCGGATTCTTGGATAATGGCGTTGTCACAAATAATTATGTTACCGGAAATAGTAATGGAGATTACGCCGCAGGAGGACTAATTGGAGAAGTAATGAACGGGGAAGTAAGAAATAATTATGTTAATGGAATTGCTAGTGGAGATAATAGCGTGGGCGGATTAATCGGTGTTATAAACCTAGGAACCATCACAAATAATTACGCAACTAGTGAGAATCTTCAATCAGGATACTCACAAGGAACTTTGATCGGGACCGCATATAGCCCCGCATATATAACAAATAACATAAGCATTGTTGATTATCGTACATCTGCAAGCCATTTTGGCGAAAATTATTCTGGAGAAGATCTCAACGCAAATAATTATGGTATATTTAATCAACCATTTGGTTTTTCAGAAAGTTATTGGCTTCCATTTGGAATACTTGATTTTGATGATTCTTGGATGCACATAAATAATAATCTTCCCGAATTAACTTCACAACTTTGCCCAAAATATGGAGGCTTACAAGAACTTGATGGCAAAAAAGTAGTTTGTAGTTGTGAAGATCTACAAAACATTAATTTAGACGTGAGCGCAGATTATTTAATCGGAGATAATTTAGCTTGTTCAAATACAATCAACTGGAACAACGGAAAAGGATTCCAACCAATCGCAACATTCACAGGAACGCTAAACGGAAATAACAACACAATAAATGATTTATTTATTAACCGACCAACCGAATTCAAAATCGGATTATTTGCGTCAATTCAAAACGCAAAAATAACAAAAATTAATCTAGAAAACGCAAACATAACCGGAAGCACAGATGTTGGAACAATCGCAGGACGTTCAACCACATCAACACTTGAAAACATATCAATTACCGGAAACATACACAGCACATCAACCACCCAATTAACACGAACCGGCGGAATAATCGGATACGCCACAGTAGGCAACACACAAATTTCATACAGTTCTTTTAACGGAACCGTAACCTCAAACGGCGGAGCAGTCGGAGGAATAGTTGGAGTACTTGATGGAGGAACTATAATCGGTTCACATACAACCGGAACTATAACCGGCGCACATAATTACGCCGGAGGAATTACAAGTTATGTTAATTGGACTTCAAGTATCACAGATTCTTATTCAACTGCTAGCGTAACAGGACGAAAATATGTTGGGGGGTTAGTTGGAACAATTGATAAAGAAGGAACAAACGCAATCATAAATAGTTTCTCAACTGGAGCAGTAACCGGAACACAATATGTAGGCGGACTAATCGGAGAACATTATCGTAGCGGAGAAACAATAACAAATAATTATTACAACAATACTGCAGATAACCCAAGCACATGTATCGGAATCGGCACAGGCGATTGTATCACAATTACAAATAACGAAACATACTTCTATGACATGAATAACCAACCAATGGTTAGTTGGGTTTTTCGACAATTATGGGTAGAAGATATAAACTATTACCCTATAGCATACAAAGAAACTGAAAACTTTCTACCTTTAACCGTTGGAACTGCTGCAGAACTAGGCGACTTTGCTAATGATTTAATTCCTATTGAAGACGCAGTAGCAACTGTCGAAAATGACGAAGATATTCATTGTTGTGTTCTACAAAAAATGGAACAAACACAAAACAAATCAATCACCAAAAACATATTATACAAGTGGTTAGTTTGGAAAAATCAACCACACCGCTGGTGGAAAAGCCCTAAAATGCCATGGAATAGACAACCCGCATCACCGGGTAACACAAAAGATGTTTGTGTAGGGATGACGCTTGACACAAAAGGCATGAATGACATTATTTCACCAACACAAGTTCAGGTTGACAACGCATGTGACGTTATCAATGAAAAGTACCCCCAGAATGTGGCAACGGAATGTTTGAAGGTTACACTTAACGCCCGAAGTTCGTATAACAACGGACCATTTAAACCTTGTAGAGTAGTTAAACAAGAAACATCATAATTTTAATACAAAAAAACTAACTTTTATAAATAAATCAAACCATAATTATGAAGTAACTTTTAAGGTGATTTTATGGATGGACAAATACAATTAATAGCAAATTATGATGATTGGAAAGCAATCAAAAAAATAACTATTACGGACGTTACTGCACCATTAACAATAGCAGAGTTTTTAGCGAGTTTAACTTATAGTACTGATGACAAAATAGAAGAGAATCTAAGAAAAACAATTGATTTAGACAAAGTTGATTCGGCAATTAACGCACTTGAACTTGGAAAAAAAGATGCTGGAAAAGCTATTGAAGAAGTTAATACTCGTTCAATTGGAAAAGTAATTAACGAGATTTGTAAACTGGATAAGTTTAATGGTCCAACTAAAAAAGAATTGATCCAGCTTTGTAAGGTTTATGCTACAAAAAAAGCATTGAAAGCATGTGGAATTTTGTCGGCTTACCACGAAGCCGATATTCCCACACTTAAACGTGCTAAAAAAGCTCGCGCAAAAAAGTAGTTGAGTTGTTATGATAGGCGAACTTTTTGTAGGAGAATTATTCGTAAATACTATCTTACAATCGTTTTCTGTTCTCCCATTAGATGTTTTCTTCTACATAATTTCTCTTTTTGGTAATCCAGTTCTATGGATAGCCATAGCCGCTTGGTTATTTTGGCTAGGAAAAGAAAAAAAGTCTTTTACAATAATGACCTTAGTTTTATTCTCATCTTTGATTGCGGGTGTATTGAAATTTGCTATTGCTCGACCACGCCCTTCTGGATTACGAGTGCTAGATCATACTCCCACTCAATGGTCGATGCCATCCGGACACGCAACTCTCGCTGGAACAATCTATTCTTTCTTTGAGAAGAAAGTCTTTCCTTTGGAAAAAGTCTTTTTATTCATCTTAATTGTGCTTGTAGCCGTTTCTCGCTTGTACTTAGGAGTACATTACATTAGCGACGTTTTAGTCGGATTGTTAATAGGTTATTTTATTGGAAAGCTTTTGTTACGCTTAGAAAAAAGAATCGATAAATCGCACTTAAAGGTTAGTAAATTTAACGATGAAAAACTATTGTTTGGAATTTTCATAGTTGCCATCATAATTGCTTTACTATTACCTAGTTCTCTTTTAGTTGCGTTTGTTCTACTAGGTTATTTTGCAGGATTTGTTATTTACCGAGACATGAAATTTACGATTAATTCAGAACACAAAAAACTGAATCTATTATTTGGAACGATAATCGTTGCTATTTTGGCAGGAGCCGCTTATTCGCTAGAAGGAATTATTAGTATTATCTTGTTCTTTGTAACCGGATTATTTATCACTCTTATTTGGCCTATTGTTTTAAACAAAACCCGCCTTTGACAAGTTTTAAAACGCTCCTTTCGCCGAGCGGGAGCGAAGAATTTGGACTACTTACCGTAGCCCAGAAAGCAAAACCAAACTTTAAAAATACTCTTACCGTCAAATTCTATTACGGATGAACTCCCCCCTTAGTTTAGTAGCTAGAACGCTTGGCTGTAGACCGAGAGATCCCCGGTGCAATTCTGGGAGGGGGGATTGTACCGCAAGTTAGTAGTAAGGAGTCAGTAGTTATTGGCTCTGCTAATTTGCCTAGTTCTAACATGAACAAAAAGCTTGATGATATATATTCATCAGAAAAACGCTTTCAAAGTGCACTAAAAACACTAGAAACTTGTTCAATTTGTGAAGAAAACAAGCATCATATCAAGAGATTTGTAAGGTCAAAAAGAGCTTGTGGAGTAAAACCAATCAGACTAAAAAAACTAGTTGCAGTCCTAAGAGTATTTTCAAAAATAATGCAAAAACCCTTTGAAAAAGTAACAAAAGAAGATATTGAATTATATCTTTGTGAACTTGAACAACACAATTATTCAAGCTGGACAAAAATTGATTATAAAGTTGTAATAAAATCTTTTTACAAATGGTTGCTTGGAAATGATGAAGTAACACCAAAACTTGTTAGCTGGATAAAAAACAAAGAACCAAGAGATTGTATTCTTCCTGAAGAACTTCTAACAGAAGAAGATGTGCTTAGTGCAATTAGTGTATGCCAATTTGTAAGAGATAAAGCATTCATCCACTTACTTTATGAAAGTGGAGTAAGAATTGGAGAGCTACTAACTCTTAGAATAAAACATATTACTTTTGCTGAACCAGTTTCTTCAATTCTTGTTAATGGCAAAACTGGGCAAAGAAGAGTACCAATAATAAAAAGTGTTAATTCACTCAAAAAATGGATTGATAAACACCCTTACAAGGAGAATCCTGAAACACTTGTTTGGATAAAAACAAATGAGAGAAAAGCTAACTTAAGAACTCAAGGAAATAGATTGCCAAATTCTGTTTTGTGTTATTCTGCAGTAAAGAAATTAATTTCAATAAACTTTAAACTGGCTAAAATAAACAAAAGAGTAAATCCACACATGTTCCGCCATAGCAGGGCAACTTTTCTTGCTAAACATTTAACAGAAGCACAACTAAAACAATTTTTTGGATGGACCCAATCAAGTGATATGGCCGCAAGATATGTGCATTTAAGTGGAAGAGACCTTGACAAAAGTATTTTGAACATTACCAAGGAATAAATAACTATGATTCAAAGAAAAAAATTAATTATGACTAGCATAGCCCTATTTTTCTTAATTATATTAGCCAACAATTCTTTTGCAACATCAATAGATACAAATTGCAATTCAGATGCTGCAATCATCACAGATTTTAAATCTGAATCAAACCAAATAAAAATTTATGATAAAGCCATCACTTGTGCAAATACTTGTTCAATGGCCAGCACATATTTACACCCTCTTGCATTACAATGTTATTCACTCGCAAGGTTTAGAATAGAAAAAGGAATTAGCATAACAGAAACTAACACACATTTTAACAAACCAAGAGAAGAACTATTATTTGAAATTGATACCAATGGACAAAAAATTATTCAGGAAATTATCAACCATAATAAACTGGGCCCACAAATAATGACTGAAGAAGAAGCAGATTCTAATTTTGCACTATGGTCTAATCAATTAGGACAAAGCGCATTTAACTTAGGAACTAAAACTTTGTTTGAATCCCCATTTGATGAATATAAAATAAAATTTTTACCAAATCTAAATACTACTCAATTTTATGAAGGGACTAAAAAGCTCAGAGAATCAATAATAAATTATTCAAAAGCACAAAATACAAAATCAACACAAAAATCCGCGCTAGTTTTAGGCGTTGCAATAAATGAATGGCAAAAAGAAGCAGTACACAAATCATTTGAAAATGGAATCACTCAAATAATTAGCTTCTTGCAAAAAACATTCTTGCAACTAATATTATTTTTAATTTTTTATTGTATACTTATTACCCTGTTATTTGTATTCAACAAGCAAATACAGAAAAAACTAAAAAAAAGAAAATATTTTGGAATAAAAACATTTAATATTTTTGATAACACTTACAACCATAATCATATCAGTGCGTGGGGCATGACTAAGTTTATTGCAATGCTTTGGGTTGGAGTGACAATTGCATTCAGCCTAATTGTATCATATTGGGAAATAATACTCCAAATGTTGTCATCAAATAGTTTTGCAATTGTTTATTTATTTTCAACAACTACCCTTTACCAAATTGCTTTTTTTGCAAATGAATTTTATTATGCTTGGATAGTACTCACAGTTGCATTATTTTTTAGCTTCTTCTGGGTAGCCATAACTTTTTTAAAATTAGAACAAGCCCTTTGGATTATAAAATATTTAACCTATGTTTGTCTTGCAGCAACAATACTTATCATAACCTTACCAATACTTGCAATTACAACATTTTTTGTAATATTAATTATATTTTCATTTTTAATCGCAGTCCCTCCAATTTATCTCATCTTTATTTACAATCAACCAAAAAACAAAAACAACAAAGTGTTAATTTGTGTTTCTGGCAAAGAATTTGTTGGAAAAATAGAATACCAAGATGAAACTACTATTTCCTTAAAAATAGGCAAAAAAATTATTCATATAAATAAAAGCCAGATTGACTACCATATTGACCCAGCCCCAGTGAAAAGCAAAAAGAAAACAAAGAAAAATACCCCTAAGAAGAGAAAATGATTTCAATTTAAAAACAAAACATTTAAACACCCTTATTTAATAAACTATAATATGAAACAAATAGTAATTTTTCTAATTTTAATCTTATTGGCAATTTCATTTGGATGTTATTCAGGAGTTGATGATTCCACTTATTATAAATGGGCTAGAGATGATAAAGATACTAAATGGTGTGAAAGAATGGATGATACTTCATTATCACAACAGTGTATTACTGAGATAAATTCTCAAATTAATTCTCAGAGCAATACTCAAATCCCTCAAACAAACCAACAAGCTCAGCAAGTAACAGAAGTTTGTGAATCAAAAACAGGGACTGAAAAAACAAATTGTATGAATGCTTGGATTAATTCCAATAAATCAGGTTTAATAAATGCATTAAATGAAGTGCCAGTTATGGGCGTTGGAGGTTTTTATTATGCTGCAGAGATAACAAAATTAACGCCAAGTGAAAATATTCTTGAGATAAGTTACACTGACCCTTCAGGGAATTTTTCAAAACAAGATGTGGGGCTTGGAATGTTTAACATACTAAAAGAAAGTATTAGTTATTTCAAATTGAAAAGGGCACCTTTAGATTTTTATGATATTAAGATTACAGTCACAACTACAAATGGTGGATATGAATTTACAAGAGTTACTTCCGCAAGAGATTTTGTAGAAGTTGCAAATTACAATATTGGAATGGATGATTGGGTGGAAGAAATTACAACTGGTTCTGGAAATTTAGAAGTCCCTGTTGTTAAATCAGGAGAAGATTTAGATGCTAGCAAAGTAAGAAGTGCAACTTTAACAATAAAAAATGTGCCAGTAACATTAGCAAACTTATACCCTATTGTAATTAATGTAGAAAACACAGGAGATGTTTCTATTAATCCTGATTTTTTTGTAGAAGTGTATAACTCAAAAGGAGAGACTGAATGTTCTGGTAGTCCATTGTTTGATGATTTTGAAGAAATTAATTCAGGAGATTCACAAAGTGGAGAGATTACTATTATGGGTTGTATGTTTACTGAAGATGGAACTTACAAATTGGAAATGACCCTGCATGATTCTGATTATAGTGAACTGGATAAAAAAGAAAAATCATTTTCTGTTAATTATTGGAGTCAATTTCAAATAGGATGATTAGAGGAAAAAATATGGGTAAGAAATATTTTAATTCAGATTCATCAGCACATTACCATGTAAATGACAATAGAGGAAAAAAA
>Ga0233437_1006089_pt1 | contig 12605 bp, 11 predicted proteins | sample SI_122_August201_FD_182714 | JGI IMG/M metagenome (GOLD analysis project Ga0233437, IMG submission 182714) | Seawater microbial communities from Saanich Inlet, British Columbia, Canada - SI_122_August2016_200_MG | ecosystem: Environmental > Aquatic > Marine > Inlet | place: Canada: British... | reverse complement strand
ATCCAATTATATTGGTTGCAGAGAAAGGAAGAATTCTTGGATTGATTACAAAGTCTGACTTGTTGGGAGTATTGTAGATTCTATATATTAAAATAGGCTAAGGTTTATATAGTGTTATTGATTTCTCTACTATTGAATAGTATATATTGGGGTGTCAAAGGTATGGATTTAGATAATATAGCTGAAGAATTCAAATTTAGTAGATTAGTTACATATTTAATAGGAAATCCTGAAGCAGATATTGCAGAACAATTAGTTTTTGAAAGAATGTCAGATGAGTTATTTCCCGAAATAGATGTTTTTACTAAGCAAGATGTTGTTAGGACTTTTGGTATTGATCAAGAAGATTTAGATGATTTGGGTCTTGAATCAGTTGATGGAACAAGTGATGGAGATGAAGGGGTATTATATTCTAGAGAAAATGTTTTAGAACGTTATAATGCTGTTGCTTCTATAGTTCGGAATTCTATTCAAAAAGATGGTTTAGATGATGTTAAAAAAGAAGCTGAACAAAACTTAGACAAACTTGTACTTTATTTTGCAAAAAATACTCTTATTCCTTTTGCAAGGCATACAAGTAATACAAAACTGAATTTAAATAATAATTATGTTCATGATGGTGGTTATGTGTCTAAATTTATAACAGCAGGAGATTTAAGGCAAGCAATAAATGATGGTGAACTAACATGTGTAAAAGGTAAAGTAAAGTCTGGTAAACTAATTATTGAAGTAGATAAAATAAATGGTTATGATTTAGCTATTTTTATCTTGTCTAAAGCTTTAAAATCTCCTTCTAAAGAAAGTATTGAAAACTTGTTTGGTGTAACAGGATTAAATAGATTAGCTATAGAAGGATATGGTTTAGGTCCTGGTGTTAGGGGATCTTATTCACATGTTAGATCTATTTATGAAACTGTTGCAGAGCGAGCAAAGAAATTTGTTTTGAATGGACCATGGAATAAAGTTTTAGCTCACCCCGTTGAGATAAAAGGAACAGCAATAGATGCAGGAACATTTTATTTTACAGAAGAAGCAATAAAGAATTATTGTAAAGGTGATGATGGTGGAAACATAAGTGAGAGGGAGTTTTATGAAGATCGTTTGCCTAATTTAATTAACCAGGCTGCAAGTGTTGATAGGGTATCACCTATACGAAATAAAGGTAGAACTGCGTATTCTTCATTTAATTATAAATTTGTTACAAAAGGAAATGCTATTGTAGCTGTTAATACAGCATTTAGAGGAGATGGTGCTCGACGTGGTTCTGATGGAATAATTGGTAGGGGACACGGTATGATTGGTTTGTAATCTCAGAACATCTTCCCTACAATATCCATTGTATACAGAATTATTGCAGAGCATTGAGCTTTAGAAGGAATAAAGCTTTCTTTCTTTTTATGAACTGAGAATATTCTTACTTGATTTATCAAATGAATTTGTTGAGTTAATCCTGGATCTAATTTCACATTCTTTTTATCTAGTTTTGCGATTAATTTACCTAATCCAATGCCTGGATTCTTTTCTAAGATATCCAATCCAGTTGCATCAAAGTATTTTCTATGTAAACATGTTTCTAAGACTCTGCCGCATAGAATTACAGATGCTCTATAACAGCCAGCTGAGAATGTTTTTTCAACTTCTCGAATATCTGCAGAAATATCTGCTAAGATTTCATTAGGAACTTTTGGAATTGTTAATTTTAAACCAGTTTTAATAGTTGGAAGTCTTAAACTAGTGCTTAGTAATTTGGCTTTTTCAATATCAGTCTTTCCTAATTTATCTTTGTATAACAAACTTAGAACTTCGAATTGTTTATCTCTATTGCCTTGTAGGGTCCAAGCAACTTCCTTAATCCTTTTCAATATAACATCTTTTTCTCTAGCTTCTAATCTAGATTTAGCAGCTTTGAAATTAAAGCCTTCTTTAACTACAGAACTAGGCTTATCCAAAATAGCAATGTATTTCTCTAATAATAATGTAAAGTTTCCCATAAGAAAATCAAGCATAGAAGTCTTTATTAATATTTTCTTTGAACATTACTAACATTGGTCTTTTTTTAGTTCGCATGAATACTAATCCATTTAATTCTTCTATTTGACTGTGATAGATATAGTTTCCTATCTCCTTGATTATATCAAGTTTCATAATTCACCCCCAAAATAAAAAAAGGGGAATAGAATTATTCCCAAAATATGGAAAATTCTAAACCCACCCCCCACATGAATATGTCTTTTTTGGTGTTTTCGTTTTATAAAGTTTTCTCAAGAAAATATACACATTTGTATACTGATGTGGATGTAATTGATAATAATCACAAACTAGCCATCTTTAATTCATTTTTCAAAGAAAGAATTTCATAGTAGATCTCTTTTTTCCTTGGATGAGACTCACTCAAAGCAGCGTATCTTGATAATAATAGAGAAATTAACTCACTTGCTTTGTCTGGATCTGCTTGAGAAAGGCTTTTGGCATCTTGAATCATTCCAAAGATATCATCTACTTTGGTTTCAAACTTTTCTCTTACTTCAATCCTTGTTGGAGCTGCTACTGGTCTTGCAAATGTTTTTCTTGGAGTAGATACAACAATATTCTTTTCTCTATAATTCTTTTCAAACTTTTCATATGCTCCATCTAGTCTTTTCTTTACTCTTTCATATTTCTTTTCCATTTCTTTGATTTTACTTGATTTTTTCAGAACATTTTCAAGGTGAGCAACTTGTTTTCTAATATAATCTTCTTTTTTACATACTTTTTCTTCTCTATTTTCAATTTCTTTTTCTTCTCTTTCAAGTGCTTTTTCCATATTCTCTAATTTATTCATTAATTGTTTCATTTCATGTTCTCTTAATTTTATTATTTGTTTGCTTTTTTCAAGTACATCAATCTTCTTTACAATAGCTGTTTGTTCTTTTTCAAGTCTTTCTTCACTAGATTCAATTTCTTTTACTCTATTTATCAAAGAAACTTCTTGTTCATCTAATAAGTCTTTTAATTCATTTAGTTCTTTTTGTTTTTTCTTAATTTCTCTTTCTTGTGGGTCAATAGCTATTTCTCTTGCATTAACTTCTGCTGCATACTTATCAAGACTTCTCTCTTTAGATATAGTTATTTTCTCTCTATGTCCTAGCTCTGCTTTTAATGCTTCTAATTTACCATATTTCTTAACAATAGCATCTTCTTCTTTTTCTAATATCTTTTTATCTGTTTGTAATAATTTAATTTTCTTTAAAATACTGTTTTGTTCTTTTTCAAGTAATTCCCTATCATCTTCAAGTTGTTTTACTTTTGCAACAATACTATCTTCTTCTTGTTTAACCATCATTCTTTCTCTATGTGTTTCATCTTTATCTTCTGTGACCTTTTGTTCATCGACACTGAGGGTCATTTCTCTCTTTTTTATGCTAGTTAATTTAGTTTCAACTTCACTTTCTCTTTGTGCAAGGATTTTAGCTCTTTGAGAGTGTTCTTTACTCAATCTCTTTAATTCTGCAAATCTACCAATAATAGAATCTTGTTCTTTTTTCAATAAATCATTTTCTGATTCTAATTTCCCAATCTTTTTTATGATTGCAGTTTGTTCTTTGTCTAGTAATTTCTTATTTTTTTCAAATTCTGATTTTTCTTCTTCAAATTCTTTTCTTTTCTTTTCAATATTTTCTACGCCAAGATCAATAGCATTTATTTTGTTCTCTGATTCTTCGGCTTTTTTTAGAATATCTTCTTTAGCTTTTTCATAGGTTTTCCTATTTTTTTCAACAAGACTTTCTTGGATTTTTATTTGTTTGATATTATTATTGTATTCTTCTAGTTTTGTGTTTAATTCTTTTTCTCTTTTAATTAATTCATCTTCTTTTTCTCTTAATCTTTCTTTGTATTTATCAAGTTTTTTCTCTTTTTCTATACTTTTAGGTTCTTTAATCATCTTTGCTTTTACAACATTAATTCTTGGAATTTTCTTTGTTTTTGTTTTAGGTTCTTCTTCAAGTTCATCAATTTCTTTTTGTATCTTGTTTAAATCTTTCTCCACAGAAGTCTCTGAGACTTCTTGCTTTCCTTCGGAAAGTATTTTCTTTTCATCAACTACAAGTTCTTTTTTCTTCTTAAATAATCCAAGGAAACCTTTTTTCTTTGGCTTTTCAATAGTTGTTTCAATGTCTGTTGGAGTCTTTGGTTTGGGTTTAGACTTAACTTCTTCTAAGAATGATCTTATTTTTTGTTCTTCTTTTTCTTTTCCAATATCTTCTGCAATTGCTTCTTCTTTTTCAATAACTTTTTTGATAATTTTTTTCTTTTTGGAAACCTTTTTTGCTTTCTTAGGGATAGGTACTGGATCAAGTTTAGGTTCTTTCTTAGTCACAGAAGTCTTTGGAACTTCTTGGGTTCTTTTGGAACCTTTTTTAGGTAAAGGTATTGGATCTAGATCTTTTTCATGTTCTAAAGGAGCAGGAGGTTCACTTAATTCTTCTTTTTTGCCGAATAATTTTCCAAAAAAGCCTTTTCTCTCTTTTTCAGGTACAGAAGTCTTATCGACTTCTTGCTTTCCTTCGGAAAGTATAGGTGGGTTATCTAGCTCTTCAATTGTTTCTTGGCCAAGGTCTTCACCTAGTTCTTTATCTAGTTTATCTAGCTCATTCATCTCTTTTTTTAGAGAATCTACATCTAGGGTGGAAGTTTCTTTATATGCCTGATTAAACTCTTTACTAGGTTTAGGAACTGTTAAAACTTCTTTATCTACCCCTTTCTTTTTCCCCATGGTAGAATACATAGTTTATTAGTTTAAAAACTTTTGTCATGCCTTAGGAATGGTATTGGCTGTTTTTGGTACAAAACATTTAAAAACACCTTATTATTCTATGGATAAAGGTGATATTTATGGATCAAAAATCTTGTATTTCATGTAAAAAAAGAGTAGCTAATGATAATGGCTCAGTGGAATTTGTATGTCCTCAGTGTAAAAAGTATCCAATTATCAGATGCACTAAATGTAGAGAAATCGTGGCAAAGTTTAAGTGTCCAGAATGTGGATTTGAAGGGCCTTAAAATGGCACAAGTAATACTAACTTTCAAAATAATGCCAAAATCTCCTGAAGTTGATTTAAGTGCTATTGAAGAAAAGGCAAAAGAAGCAATTTCTAATAATAAAGGAGAACTAGGCAAAGCAGTGATTGAACCAATAGCTTTTGGTTTGAAAGCTTTGAACTTATTTGTTACAGCTGATGAAGCAGAAGGCTCTCCAGATGAAATGGAAGATGCTTTGAGGGCTTTAGAGGGTGTACAATCTTGTGAAGTTACTGATGTTCGAAGAGCTATAGGATAGATAGCAATTCTTTTTCATTATTTTCTTTTATTTTTATTCCATACTGAGAAAAATGTGTTCTAGTTGCAGGAATTTTCTTATTTTTTAGTTTTTGAAATAAAACTTCAAACTTTGGAATTGCTTTTTTATGTTTTTTACATAACACATGGATGTCGTAAAAACCTAATGTATCAATTTCATTACACATTAATTTTAATTGATTGTTATTTGTTTTTTTCAATATTTTTTTTGCAATAATTTTGTCTTTTAATTGCCCTAACCATAATGGACCTGCTTCTTTGTATCTTCCATGTTGTTTCATTATTTTGTCAACTTTTTGTTTGCCTTTTTCGCAATGGAAGTAAATTCTAAAATAATGATCTTTGTAAAAAGAAAATATTGGAGTTAAAGCTTTTTCATATTGTGCAGCGACTAATTGTACTTTTCTTATTAAAATTCTTAAACCAATCTCATGCATTTCTTCATTTTTTAATGGGTCTGCCCAGTATTTTCTTTTGCAAGTTTTTGGAAATGTTCCTGCTAAAGGTGCTGTGTCTGTTGCAGTGACTGCAAGAATACCTTTTCTAGAAATTCTTTTGCAAGAAGAATCTAAGAATGGATTTGGTGTTCCAAAAGGATCAATTTCAATATAATCAAAACCAGATGAATTCAATATGAAAAGATTTGCATCATCACAATGCACAAATACATTTTTGTTTAATCTTTTATCTAGTTTATTTAACTTTAAATTGCTCTTAATGTTTTTGACTGCTTTTGCATCATAATCATTAAAATGCAATGCTCTTATTTTGTTTTTAGTTTCTAAAAGAATTCGAATACCTCGAATTCCAGAGCCAGACAAAGGTAAACCTATTTGTATGTCTTTCTTATTTATAGCTTGCAGAATTGCAATTGTTGTATCTCTGTTGAATTTCATAACTGGATTATAGAATACTTCTAAGTCTTTGGATATTTTCTTTTCAACAGGTACTTTTACAATTGCTTTGCCTTCTTGGATTTGTTGGAACATAATACTTAGAAATAGGATTTAGTATATAAATGTATACTATAACTCAAACTCACCAATAAAACCTAGGATCATCTTGTATTTTTCTAAATATCTAAAACCTTTGTCTGTTAGTGTGATAAACTTCTTGCCTTTTTTATCAACGATTTCTTTTACAAATTCTTTTTTAATTAGTTCTTTGTAATATTCTGCAAAACTTTGCGAAGATAAATTAGAGTATCTCAATAAAGGAGTTGGTTTTATTGAATTGTTATGATTTCTAATGATCTTTAAAATATCATAAACTACTTCTAACCTGTCTCTTTTTTTTGCCATTTTTACTTTGTCTTGGTTGTTTTGATTACTTTGTATGCAATAAATCCAAAGATTAATGCAGATATAAAGTAAAATATTGGTTTAGTATCATGGAAGTATCTTATTCTTGCAAAGACTGCTAAATTAAATATCCAAAATAAAAATAATAATCCGTAAGTTGTGTATAAACTAGCAAAGTGGCTTTTCTTCTTTTTCTCTTTGAAATTTTTGTAGCTCATTATAATTGCAATGATGAATAAGAGTGCTTGTGTAGCTAGAAAGATTAATGCTGATCTTGTAATAAATACAGTCAAAGTTATGAGGATAGCTAGAAAATAAAGTAAATATAATTCATTAAATTTCTTGAATTCTAATTTTTTCCACAGGGTACTGTAAGCTAATGATAGTATTGCCATTGAACTTGCAAATGCAAAAGGCAGTAAACCAACTAATCCCATTATTCTTGGATGAATACCGAAGTTTATTTGATAAAACATAAATATGTGAGCTAAAAATCTAAATAAATATGCAATTGTAAAGAACATAAATGCAGCTCTAAAATATTTTATACCTTTATGTGATGTTAATTCATAAATTTCTTTTGTTTTAAAGTATACTAATAAACATAATATTACAAGTACTAAAGAGTATATTAATTCAACTCCAATATCGCATGGTCCTGGCATAATAAATGGTTTCATACTATCACCATGATCTTAAATTATTTAAAGCTTTTTAAATAAAGTGGACTTAAAGTGTACATTTTGTCTTCTTCTTGTTTATAAATTAATCTCGTCTTAGTTGGTTTAATGAATTGCGTGAGGTGAGAAAATGAAATTAGCAATATTCGGAATTTTTGGTCTGTTGATTGTCGGTTTAGTCGCATCAACAGGTGTAGTGTCTGCATTGGGTTTTGGATCAATGGAAAAGAATCCAGAACTTCAGGAGCACAGACAAGAAATAGTACAAGCAATTGAAGATAATGACTTCGATACTTGGAAATCAGCAATTGAAGATTCACTAACAGAAGAACATTTTGCCATGTTGGTTGAACGACACGAAAACTTTGCTGAACACAAAGATATGAGGTTTGCAACAAGAGATGCAATCATGGATGGAGATTATGATGCATATCTTGAAGCTGTTGAAGAATTAGGAGTTACAGAACATGTAATTACTGAAGAAGACTTCAATAACCTTGTTGAAATGCATCAAGAAGGAGAAATGCCTTGTCAAGGTAAAGGCTTCGGAAGAATGCATTTTGGGAACATGGAAAAACCAAATTTTGGAGAGAATTAATCTCTCCTTTTTTTATATTCCTTTTTTCCTTAAATTATTAATAATTCTTTTCACAATCTTTGCATTGTTCATAGAATAGAAGTGTAATCCAGGCGCGCCTGCTTTGATTAATTCTCTGCATAAGTTTGTAGTGAAGTCAACAGAGACATTTTTCAACTCTTCTTTGTCATCTTGGACTTTTTTTAGGTTTTGTGTGTGTTCTTCTGGAACTGTCACATGGAAAGTCTTTGGAATGTAATCAATTTGCCATTTTGTGAAGATTGGAAATATTCCGGGGATTATAAGATTATTAATTCCAGCGTTTCTGCATTTCTCAACAAAGGTTTTGTAATCTTCTGCATTGAAAAACATTTGAGTAAATATAATATCTGCTCCTGCATCAACTTTTCTTTTCAAATTTTTAATATCTTCATCAAAGTTATCTGCTTCAATATGTTTTTCAGGATAACCAGCTACACAAATGCAAAAATTTGTTTTTTCTGCTTCTCTGTATTTTGCATCTTCTGCAACTAAACCCATTTCTTTATCTGTATTTCTAAGAAAATATTTACCTTGGTTCATTGCATTAATTTGTTCAACTAATTCATTTGCATATTGATGTCCTTCTGGATGTTTTTGAAAACCACCTTCGCCTTCTGGTGCATCTCCTCTTAATGCCATTATGTTTGTAATTTCTAAGTATTTGAAAGCTGTTAAGATATTTTCCATTTCATACTTTGATCTATTTACGCAAGTTAAATGCACAACAGGTTCTTTACCAAATTTCTTTTTTATCATTGAAGCCAGAGCAGCAGTACCACCTCTAAGACTTTTATTTGAACCCATTGTAATTGTTATGAAAGATACATCATAGTTTAGCATTTTGATATCATTGTATATTTTATTGATGTCAGAACCATTCCTGGGCGGCATGAACTCTATTGAGAATACAGTATTTCCTTGTGCTTCATAGATTTCAGTTATTTTCATGTTGTATATTCTTTATTACTATATTATAAACCTTGTTGACTATTTTATTCCGATGGGAATAATTGAGTAGTAACTCTTTTAGAATAGTATAAAAGAATAAACTTTAAATATATATTAGTAATACACTTTGATTAATGGTGTCAATCGAAGATTATGTATCAGCAAATGCGGAAAGATTTTATGAAGAATTCTTAAGACCTTGGTTACAAATACCAAGTATAAGTGCATCACCAGATCATGTTGATGATGTACAAAGATCTGCACACTTTTTACAAGCGAAATTACAAGACATGGGTTTTGATGTGACTCAATATAGGGTAGAGAAAGGTAATAATGTTGTTTATGCAGAGAAAATTGTTGATCCAGATTTACCAACTATAGTTCTTTATGGTCATCATGATGTACAACCAATTCATAAACCAAAAGAATGGGTTGTTGGTGGTGATCAAATAGATCCATTTAATTCAACAAGAGCAGAGGGTAGGATTTATAATCGGGGAGCAACAGATGATAAAGGTCAATTAGGAGCTCATCTTTTAGCACTTGAATATTTTAAAGAACATGGAAGTCCATGTAATGTTAAAGTTGTTATAGAAGGTAATGAAGAAGGAAGTATACATGAAAGTTCTGAGGATGAAGAAAATCCTTTCCATGCTTGGGTAAAAGAAAATGGAGGATTATTATCAGCTGATGCAGTCTTGATTTCAGATACATCAACACTTCAACAAGGTTATCCAGCTTTAACAACAAGTTTAAAGGGATTAGTTGCAGCTGAAGTACAAACAGATACACCAGAATCTTTAGTTGAAATTCTTCATAAGTCACATCTTCCTGTAAGTAATAGGGTTTTATTAGAAGGAATTTATGATGGGGTTGTTGAACATCGTGTAACTTCAGATGTAGCTGAATTGCTTGAACATGAATTAGATAATTCAACAGGAAGATTACAACCAGAAGCAGGATGGTCTGTTCATGATCATATGAAATATAGACCAACCAATAGTCCTTTATTAGTATCTTATGCAAACATGGCTCCAGAGGGAGAAGGACAAACATTTAGAATAGTTGCAAATGGTCCAGAAAAAGGTTATCACTCAGGTACTCATGGAGGACCTATACAAGAACCAGCACTTCTTCTTTCACATTTATTAGCAGGATTAAAAGAACAAGGATTAGATTATGATATTGATTTTATACAGTATGGTTCACATACTTTTTCAACAACAATTCAACCAACAGGAGAAGTTCAAATAACAGTAAGGGGTGTTGAAGATATTTCAGGAAGAGTAAAAAGAGTAACAGATTTATATAGAATGGATTCTGAAGCATTTGAAGTTAGTGATGTAAAAGATAGAAGTGCATATTTACAAGATCCTAAATTTGATGAAAAGTTCAAAGATGGAAGTCCTAAATCTTATATGAGTTTTAGATTAGTTGATGGACAAGATCCTGGTTCTGTTTATGATTCTTTAACAAGTTTAGTAACTGGAGTAGATGAAGGAGCAAGAATAAGTAGTATGGAGTCTGCACCAGCTTTTGCTACAGAAGTGGAAGGTCCATATTCTGAAGCTGTAATCGAAGCTTTAAAAAAAGGTTATGGAACAGAAAGTGTCCACATAATGGCAGAAGGCGGTAGTATTCCAATTACAACTACTTTTGCAGAGACCTTAGGTGCACCGGTTATTTTAATGGGTTTCTCTTCACCAACTGATGGTTTACATGGTCCAAATGAAAGTTTCCCTTGGGAAGATGGATACATTAAAGGAGCATTATCAGCAGCACATGCATATGAAAATATTGCAGAAGTTCACAGAGATTAAATTCTAATACGACTATTTTCTTCAGAAAGACTTATAAAATCTTAGTAATTCAACTATTTTATGAGTAAGTTTTTAGATGCTTTGAAAGATAGAGTATTAGTAACAGATGGTTCTATGGGTGTGACTATATTTAGTCTAAATTTGACTGCAGATGATTATGATGGCAAAGAAGGTTGTATTGATTATTTGAGTATTACAAAACCTGAGGTTATACAGAAAATACATGAGTCCTTCTTAGAAGTTGGTTGCGATGTTGTTGAGACAAATACTTTCGGAGCAAATAGAATTAAATTGAAAGAGTTTGGATTAGATAATGTTTATGAGATAAATAAATCTGCTGTAGAGATCGCTAATAATGCTGTAAGTAAGTTTGATGATAAAGAAAGGTTTGTTGCAGGATCTATTGGACCAAGTGGTTTATTGCTAAGTTCAACTGATCCTGAGTTAAGTAATATTAGTTTTAATGAACTTGTTGAAGTGTTTAAAGAACAAGCTTTAGGTTTAATTGATGGAAAGGTTGATGTTTTTATAATTGAAACACAACAAGATATTTTAGAAACAAAAGCAACAATTATTGGTGTAAAAGAAGCTTTGGCTGAGAAAAATAAAGATATTCCAATTGTTGTGCAAGTAACTTTAGATATTAATCAGAAAATGTTACTTGGAACAGATGTTGCAGCAGCATTAACTACCTTGGATTGTTTAGATGTTGATATTATTGGGATGAATTGTAGTACTGGACCAAGTGAAATGACAGAGTCTGTTAGATTTTTATGTAATAATACAAATAAATTTGTTTCTTGTATTCCAAATGCCGGACTTCCTGTAAATGTTAATGGAAAAGCTGAATATAAATTATCTCCAGAGGAATTTACTAAATATTTAACATCTTTTGTTAAGGATTTTGGAGTTAATTTAGTTGGTGGCTGTTGCGGAACAACAAAAGAGCATATAAAAGAATTGGTGGGGTCTGTAAAATCGTTGAAACCTCGGCGAGAAACTGTTCAGAAAGTAGAATCTGTTTCAAGTGCTCTGAATTCTGTTTCTTTAATACAAGAACCAAGACCTTTATTGGTTGGTGAGAGAACAAATGCAACAGGAAGTAAGAAATTCAGAGATTTATTAAAAAATGAAGACTATGATGCAATCTTAGACTTAGCAAAAGAACAAGTTGAACATGGTGCACATGTTTTAGATGTAAGCACTGCCCATAATGATTTAGAAAAAGGAGAATCTTATTACATGAAGAAATTAATTAAGAAATTTTCTACTATAAATGCACCTTTGATGATTGATTCTACTGAACCAGAAGTAATTGAGAAAGCTTTGCAGAATTATCCAGGAAAAGCTATTATTAATTCAGTAAACTTTGAGAGAAATAGTTCATTACTTGATGAAGTCTTTCCTTTGGTTAAGAAATATGGTGCAGCTGTTGTTGCATTGCCAATTGACGACGAGGGAATGGCGCAAACTAAACAAAGAAAATTAGACATTGCAGAGAAAATATATCAAAAAGCTAAAGATTATGGAATAAATACATCAGAAATATTATTCGATTTCTTAACTTTCACTTTAGCCACAGGAGAAGATAATTATAAAGAAACAGGAATTGCAACTTTTGAAGCAATTAAGGAATTTAAAGCTAGACATCCAGAGATAAAAACTAGTTTAGGTGTTAGTAATGTTTCATTTGGTTTAAAACCAGTTGCTCGGAAAGTGTTGAATAGTGTATTTTTACATCATGCAATTGAATATGGCTTAGATGCAGCAATTGTACATGCTGGAAACATAACTCCTTATTCTTTGATTGATAAGAATGAGAGAGAATTAATGGATAATTTAATTTTTAATAAAGAAAATGCTTTAAAGAAAGTTGTTGATTATTATGAAGATGTTGATG
>Ga0233437_1006080_pt1 | contig 12623 bp, 7 predicted proteins | sample SI_122_August201_FD_182714 | JGI IMG/M metagenome (GOLD analysis project Ga0233437, IMG submission 182714) | Seawater microbial communities from Saanich Inlet, British Columbia, Canada - SI_122_August2016_200_MG | ecosystem: Environmental > Aquatic > Marine > Inlet | place: Canada: British... | reverse complement strand
ATTCAAATACATTGAATCAATGATAAGAATAACTGGTTTCACAACAGGGTATCGTGTAGATATTCCTGTACGCTTTATAAAAAAAGTATAATATAGGATAACGAAATGGCAACTTCTTTCAAAACTCTTTTGACCACGGACATACAGTCCGCTAGAACAAAGCTACACGAGGCTATCCCAATCACGGGAACAATTGTCTCAGGCACGTACACTCAGCCACAACTCCCGCCGAACTCAACAAGCGAGGAGAACATCAAAAATTACTCCCACGGCATGTTCCAGAGTGTGTACGATTATCCCTACTTAAGCTCCTCTGCTAACCACATTTTAGATATTACAATGGGCTATTCGACAGGATCAGCTTATTCATCCTCTGCCAGTACACAAAACACACAGAAAATGCAGATATATAATCAGATGGCGCAGGTCCTTGCCGGCCACGATACCACAGGAAGCATCAGATTATTTGACGAAGACGGCGATCTTGGTTCTGGAAATAAAATCAAGGAGTGTTATTTTGTAAACTTTGCTAGACTTCTTACAAAAGACGAAATACAAAAAGGCACCTTTTACATGGATCTCTCTGTAGATCCACTCGGCAACGCTACAACTGCTCCCGGCGCTCGCACCGACCATGTGGTCCGGGTCAAGGATACCTCTGGGTCTACAAGCTATAAAGTAAACTCGCCCGCTGGCGAATATAATATATTGTATGCAACCGCCTCAACTGGTGATACTTTGACTAACCAGTTTGTCCCCTGCGGGCTCTTATATTATCAGGCAGGGATAGCAGTTCTTACTTCATCTCTGTTCAAGGTGGCTGCTAGTGGCGGACTTCTATCTGATACTATGCTAACCGGTGCTGCCACAGCCGGAAAAATCATCATGGAAACCAACGCTACTGCCGGCACCGGATATGGAGTAAGCGGTAGCTTTATCTCTGCCTCAATGTCCGGCGCAGTTGATGGTCTTCGCGAACGAGTTCAGAATATTTACTTTGCAAATACTACTGAGCTTAACTCAACAATTTATTTCTGTCGGGCTAACGCTAGTGAGTTCAACTACAGCAGTAACCCAACTTATATAACGGGTAGTAAGCTTAGGGTCAAAGAGTCTCGCACTGACGATCCTGTATCCTATATCACCACAGTCGGGCTGTATGGAACAAACAATGAATTACTAGCTACTGCCAAACTTAGCGAGCCGCTGAAGAAGACACCTGCCCAAGAGTTTACGCTCCGGGTTCGGCTAGACTACTAAAGTCATAATAAGACTTCGCTCATGGCTAGTTAGTATATTGTAGAGGATAAACAATATGCCATACCTCCATAAATTCAACGCAGACGATATTTATATAAATAGACTCGTCACTAAACCCATATACGAAGTAACCTTCTATAGTGGAAGTTCATATATAAATAACTCAAGACACGACGATGCCACTATTCCCAGTGGAAGTATAAATTTATACGAAATGAATGTGGGAAGAGAACTAACAAGTAGCATCGTAGTGGTCGGAGACAACGAGTCCAACCAAATCTATCCATTTGCGGTAAAGGATGGATCGCTAGATTCATGGTCAAGTATATCTAAGGCGGAATATAACGCTATGGATTATGGAACGCTCATGACGAGCAGTTATCCTTTGACTGCCAGCATTCAACGAGAGGTGATAGCTGCAGCTACTTTGCCCAGCGCCGAAGAGGGCTCAACAGATACCTTCTTTTCGGCAAGAAAGAGAATGATGGCGCTTGGGAGTACCATCAACTCCTATAAAATAATGAGTCCCCGGTTTGAATATTCATCAAGTAATCCGGCAGTTGATAAGCCTTTACTTACTGGGTCAGTTAATCTCATAAGTGTCCCTTCAATCTTTTATGATTCCGGTATACGACCAGGAACTGTGGATCTGAAATTCCACTACACTGGTACACTTATGGATCAGGCAATTGATGAGAACCAAAACGGAGAACTAGTCTCAACGATGGGGGATACTAGCGGGTCTGTTGTCGGGCTAGTCCTGTACAATGAGGGGTTTATTATGCTAACCTCATCTCAGACAATAACTCCAAACTATGATGACTATACCAACGATGGTGTACAATCAGCCGCAACTTGGATGAACTTTGCAGCATATTCCGGAACAAACTCACAAAACTACGCAACCAGTAGTGTTTATTCGGTTGGGTTCAGGGGAACTAGTAACATCCCAACAATAACCATGTTTGCAGTAGCAAACGCTGGCGACCTAAACAACTCTCAGAACCCCACGTGGGTTAGCGCATCTCACAAAGGCTGGCGTGAAGGAATTGTATCAAACAGCAGTTCATATATTGAACCTCGCGACCTCGCCATTAAAAACACAATACAAAGTGAATTTTGCCGGCACGAAAAAGATTTCCAAAAACAAGTGTTCATAAGTAAAATTGGGATATTTGATACGAATAAGAACCTGATAGCGATTGCCAAAGTCGCAAACCCAGTTATAAAACGCGAAGAAGACTCTTATACATTTAAACTAAAGCTTGATCTGTAGTATTATTACAGTATGATACTTGGCTTAGACATTTCTACTACCATGGTCGGCGTTGCCGGCATCAATAATAAACTCCTGACGTTGTCCGAAAATTGGGACCTGTCAAAAATTGAAGACCCCTATGAAAAGATTGAACTTGTTGGAGCGAATCTGCATGCGCTTAGGGCAGAGCACGATATAGAACAAGTCTACATAGAAACTGCGCTCAAGAAGTTTGTCCCAGGGCGATCAAGGGCAGACACAATCATCAAACTTGCGAAGTTTAACGGAGTTGTTTCTTGGCTCTGTTACGAATCCTTTGACATCCCCCCCGTATATATCAATGTTAACACGGCTCGTTCTATATATGGACTATCGTTCCCTCGCGGAACAAAGGGTCCAAGTAGAAAGAAAATGGTGATAGAAGCAGTCATTGAAAAGGAAAAGACAGCCTTTAGATATGAGATGGCTCGCGGCGGGAAGAACTTCAAGAGGGGCACAGATGATCGTGCTGACGCCATAGTCATAGCGAGAGCCGGAGAATTTCTTTTAAAGAACAAAGACAACGAAGGCTTCTTGACCGAGAAGATAGTTCTGACTGATTAGAGATATCAAAAAAGTTCTTGACTTACAGCAAAACCATGGCATAATGTATATGTAGAAGGAGTGCTGTTAGTTATGAAGTTATACTGTGATATGGATGGATGCCTGGTAAATTTTGAGGACGGTGTTTTAAAACACATGAACAAAATGCTTATGCCAATCGCTATGGATAAATCAAATCCCTTGAATGAGGTAGTTCACGCCGCCCTTGCCGAGATGGGAGGCCATCGCGAAATTACTCTTGCAGATATTGACCGTGCACCAGATGAATCATCTCTGCCGCACAACAAAAAGGTTCGTGAATATATGAAGAGTCTTGTCGGAGATGACAAGGATTTATGGGCAGGACTTTCCTGGGAGCGCCAGGGAAAAGAACTGTGGGATTATATCAGCGAGATCCCCGGATTAGAAATCTTGTCAGCACCGATGGAGCAAGGATCCAAAGTCGGGAAATATATCTGGTGTAAACGAGAACTTAATATGCCGAGCAAGCGGGTCAACCTATCTGACAGCAAGAAGAGCTTTGGAACCCACAAGGGTGAACCAGCAGTGCTGATCGACGACCGAGACAAGTATGTTGACGAGTTTCGGGAAGGCGGCGGTATTGCCATAAAACATAACCCTGATAATATAGACGCCACCATCCGCCAGCTTAAAGAACTTGGCTTTTAATTGGTAGCTGATTCAACGGCAAAAAAGAAGAAACAGATACTTGATGAGATTCTGGGACGACCAAGACGAGTCGGAAAAGAGCTTCTTTATGAATCTGTGTGCTGTCACCACCACAAACCTAAACTCTCAGTAAGCCTAGGCAAAGGCTTCTTTAAGTGCTGGGCATGTGGGTATGCCGGCAAAACGCTCCGACGACTTGTCCGCAGATGGGGACAGATCCAACACATCCATAGATGGAAAGATTTTGACGCCGACATTGAGCTAGGCGACCTAGACAACCTGTTTGGAAAAGAAACAGAATCTAGCCAACAAATAGACCTTCCAAATGAGTTCCGAACGCTTACCGGGAACAACCACCCACCGTCTGCACGACCTGCCCTAAACTATCTACGAAAACGTGACGTTAAACAGGAAGACATTCTCTATTGGAAAATCGGCTATGCTATTTCTGGGGAATACAAAGATAGAATAATCCTACCGTCATTTGACAACGAAGGTTATTGCAATTATTTTACGTCCCGAACATTTGATCCCCGAGTCTGGCCGCCTTATATGAACGGACCGGGCGATAAAGATATTATATTTAATGAACTCCTGGTAGACTGGGAGCGAGAAGTAACTCTTGTTGAGGGCGTTTTTGACGGGATCATCGCCGGCGAAAATAGCATCCCGCTTCTTGGATCAACTCTCCGAGAAGACAGCAAGCTGTTTAGAAAAATAGTAGCAAACGATACTCCTGTTTTACTCGGTTTAGATGCTGATGCTCACAAAAAAGCGATGAAGCTGGTAAAGGCTTTGCTGGTATACGACGTTGAAGTGAGATTGATGGACACCTCTGGGTATAAGGATATCGGCGAGATGCCAAGAGACATATTCCGCCAACGTAAAGAGAAAGCTCCTTTTATCGATTCAGATGCCTATTTAATGAGGATTGCTTTAATGGCATAGTTGTGGGGAACAAACAAATAAATGAAGAATATTATGAAGCTCGTTGAGAACATCCTTCAGTGTATTCAAGAGCCTAGTGTAAAAACAAGATGAGTTTCCCAATGAAAAAATGGAAACAGTTTCTCATATTAGAGGAACAGAAGCTCAGTTTCTATAAGTCTTCCCCGGACAAAGAGTTTATAACAGAGGTTTTGGGCATTGAGTTGCCCCTCAATGAGTCTCATACAGAATATTCTCAGTTGTTGGTTGAAGAGATAATCCGAGAACAAATATTGTTTGAGGGTTTCTGGGATACAATTAAAGACAAAGCCAAAGAATATGGACAAAGCATCACAGACCTTTTTAAAACATTGAAAGAAGTTGTTACCAGTGGTCGCCTCTTTAATAAGTTTATGAGACAACTAAAGATGTATTCAAGTAATATAAGACAAAATTTTATGAACTTCGTACAAAAGGTGATAGACAAGGTGCCGAGCCTACAGGAAGTGATGACAAAAATACAAAGTGCAGTTCAAAAGGCGTTTAGCATCGTAGAGGGAGTAACAGGATGGAAGGGTGTGTTGGCATTATCTGGGATAATCGTAGTTTTCTCATATATCCAGGACAAGTTCAAGGACTTTATAAAAGACCAAACAAATGTTGAAGAGAATGCTAAACTTTTATATCAATATATAATTGAAAAACTTGATCTAGAATCTGTTTCTAGAAAAATTCTAGGCTCGCTAACTGATATAAAATCTTATCTAGGTATTCTCGGTCCCATAGTAGGTGGAGTAAAGTTTGTAGCAGATGCTTTGGGGAGTATTACTAGACCATTTGTAGAAAAGTACTTTGAAACTGATGCGCTGGATATGAATGTTTAGCTGCCAAGAGGATATCAACGTTACAAAACTACTTAGTAAATATATTGCTAGAGAATTTGATAAAAGATCAGTAGCAGGCTATAACGGAGAACAAGAATGAAAATCACCAAGACAGAATTACGGAAACTTATAAAAGAAGCGGCTGAAGAATTAGAAAATGATACTCAACAGCCAAAGGTCGCATCGGATGTTGAGAGAGTTGGTGCTCGGTTTGACCGCGTTGCTGGTATAGACACGCTTTTAGCAAAAATAAACACCAGAATAGAGTTTGAACAGTTTCTTCGTAAAGTTATTAAGTCCGGCAGCGAAAACGTGAAGCCAGCGGATATACTCTTGGCAGTGAGAAACGTACATAGGGCACTTCGGAAAGAAGTAAAGTAACCTCGGGAACAAACAAGAATATATGAAGTTTTCTATAAAACTGCTAAAAGAGATGATTGCGGGAGTCTTAGAAGAGGACCTTCGGATTGACAAGCATCCAAAAGCCGACATCATCAAGAAGGCTCTGGGTGACGGGAATCATCTCGTCTCTTTCTCCGATTTAAACAAGGTCGGGATCAACCCTACAACATCTTTCAATACTCCTGCCGGTATCTACGGATGGCACTTCGCCGACAGGACCCTTCGGGGAGCAAAGAAAAATAAGATATTTGCATCAGAAAGAAAATTCGCTCACCTCCTCAAAATAAAGAACCCCGATAAAGTCTTATGGCTCGGCACAGACAAGACAGGCACATCTGTCAAGTCTCCGGCAGAAGCAATGAAAGTCTTTGCCGGAGTCTATCCTGTACTGAATAAACCAAACATACAGTTTGATCCTGACGGGAATATAGATCCACGATGGGTTGGGACGGACGACGGCTCTAAGAAAATATCAGCAGCCGAGTGGCTGACCGACCCCGAAGTATTGCATCAATACGCAGCCACTTCAAGCCGCCAAATAGGTGGCTCTTCTAAATCAGAAAAACTCTATGACCTCGTGATGGCAACCGCCGCCGTTCTTGAGTTGGATACAGTGGCAGGCAAGAAAAGAACTATAGCCGCCAACGCTCTCCTCCGTGCCCTCGGCATCGATGTCGTCGTTGACAAGGACTGTAAAGGTGTTATTCACAACGCTGAGACCTGTCAAGGGTTCTTCACCCACAAAGGCGGACTAGAGCATGTTGCCGCCATCGAGAACAGATTGTATAGCATTGCTAAATCGGCAATCTCTCGTATCCTGATGAGCCCTAACGCACCAGAAGATAAAATGTGGGAGGCGCTTAACGCTCTCACTAAAGATTTTGCCTACGATCTCAAGGACGATGATGCAACTACGGGTAACGAAATCTCACCAGATGAGATCTTTGATATTCTAGACTACACAACTGGTGGGTCATTCCACAACGATAAAACAGCGAACTCTAATCTTACGAGTGATATGCTTACTCATATTTATAAGTTTGTTTCTTCCCGCCAAGAAAATAGCCCCCTGGTTATAGGGAGAATCATAGAGAATATCTTGGAGCATGAGAATGTCTCAGCCGAGCTTTTGAGAGGAGGCTTGGAAAGTGCGATCAAAGAGGGCAACTCTTCAATCCTCGCCGCCATCGCTTCAAACCCAGAGATGAAGCCAGAAGAGCTTATGAAGATATCTGAAGCCGGCAGCGTTGTTAACCACATCGTGCAGGTGGCGTTGGGTGAAAATTTGAACACGCCGCCAGAGGTGTTGGCAAAGCTTGCTGAAATGTTTATTGGTGATGGCACTGTCGCAGGATCTATTGCCGCTCTTGGGAATCCTAACACTCCTGTTGAGACTATAAATAAATGGGCGACTCGTTTTGTTCAAGTGAGCACGAGTAGCGGCGGGCTCGCAGAGCGTGCCTTTGCTGCCCTATCCAACCCCAGCGTCAATGACGAGATTATAGCGAGTGTCATATTTGATGAAAACGTTGAAGTTAAAGAAGACTTTAAAACTCTCCGAAAAGTCGCCGAGTTAAAGAACGTCCCGCCAGAGTTCTTAGATGAGATAGTGAATTATTTAGCTAAGGGAAACTATCAGCAGAACAACACGACTTACTCAGGCATCCAAGAGACTTTTTCTAGTTTCCTCAACAACCCCTCTCTGCCTGATAACCATCTTCGCACCCTCTTGAAAACATTTCCTGAAGTTATTCAAAAGGATGACTGGGAATATCTTATCGCCCAAACTCTTTGGAGTGTTATCAACCATAATAATGTTTCCCAAGAAACTCTTGAAGTTGCGGCTGAGATATGGAAAGACAAGGCTTTTAAGTTAGAACATGATCATATTGTTAGCAAAGCTCGCATCGAGGCAATCAACTCGGCATTTGCGCTAAAAGGCATCAGCCTAGACACCCCCGACATGGATGCCGCCCTCATACAGGTGGCGGAGGTGCTCCCAAAACAAAAACCAGGAACGCTTGCTTTATCTCAAGAAGAGATTTCAAGGATGTTTGCGTTGAGGAAACTCCACGGGCATAAGTGGGAGAATGATGAATCAGCCACCGACCTGGCCGGCAGACTAATGCAGGCTCTCAATTTTACCGGAGAAGATAATGAGGAAGCATGGTGGTGGGCAGAGAGCCAGGCAAGTGAGTTGCCCGAGAAGTTCTATGACTACCTTGACCGAAACCCAACAACTCCTCCTTTCTTCTGGAAGCGGTTGGTTAACCACCCCGACGAAGGTATCGCAGCCACCGCCAAAAGCCACATGGGCGAATATGCGGAGTGGAAGAAAAAGAAGGCAGCCGCCCAAGACGCAGCGATGGCTAAATATACAAAACAAGGCGGCAGCAAATCTTCCGGGGAACAAAAAGAAAGTATTCAAAATACCTTACGTCAAATGATAAAGGAAGAACTCCTCAGTGAAGGGCGTTTTGAGGCAGAGGTCACAGAGATGACCCGAGATGCGATGCCTGCAATCGCCAGATACGCCAAGGAAGGCGTTAACGACGATAGTGACAAGGAAGACATCGCATTTGTAGAAGATCCGGAAGTAGTTGACGCCCAAGCAGACAAGGGAAACTGGAACTGGCATTTGTTACCCGATGGGGTAATGGACTATATCGCCGGCATCCGTTTCAAGTTCCGGAATATAGAAGAACTATCTAGTGGGAAAAACTTTTCTATCGGAGGAGCATATCAACCATACAAAGAGTTTGAGGACGACGATAGAACAAAGCCTATTGCCTGGAACGGAAGCATGATATTTATTCATAGCTTCTTCACCCCTGACTTTAGCGAACAAGACCTCAACGATTATTTAGCAAACCTAAAAGCAACGCTTATTCACGAGCTAGAGCATGCTGTTCAGTCGGAAGAGGTATTGGACACTTCTAACCCTCAGCAAATTGATGGACAGCCACAAGCCACAAACAACCTTAGCCACCTGAGCGGACTTGAAAGATACTTCTTTTCACAGGCGGAGCTTGAAGCGTTTGCCAAGGGAATGTATAGAGAAGCGAAGTTTAAGAAGGCATCCTACTCGTTGATGGCAAGAAATCTAGCAGACAAGTATAACACTCTATTTCTGAGTAAGATGGCTAAGGCACCTGAGGACCTTAAGCCTTCTTACTCTGCCGAGGAACTGAGCAGTTTCTTTGACGAGTTTCACAGCAAGCTGATGGCGGTCGGCAAAGCTAAGTATCCATCAATACTTCGGCAACAAAAAGAAAGCATACAGAACACCCTCCGAGAGATGGTGGCAGAGGAAATAAACCACTCTAAACCCCTCCGACAGTTGAACGAAATCAGTTCTGAAGTCTATGACGGAGTAGTGAATGCTGCCGCCAACTTGACTGACGAACAGATGATGCCCCTTTTCGGGAACCAAGAGAGAGTTCTTATCCCTATGAAAGCAGATGGGAACGAACAGGTCCAGGCGTTCTATGACAATATTGTAACCCCGCTTGCTACAAAAGGCATTAAGGTCAATCTTGAAGATGGAACGGCGACCAAAGAAGTAGCAACCCAGCGAGGCAAGCAGGAAAGAAAGACAAGATTGGGCAAGGCTATCGGCAAGGAACTTCCAGAAGCCGCAAAGGCATGGTGGAATAAGTTCCAAGCCGACTTCCTAGGTAATCCAGATATTCTAAAAGCCAAGTATGGCATTGTTATTACACAACACCCTGTTGATGTAGCAAGAATGTCCGACTTCAGTGAGGCAGACATTCAGTCATGCCACTCCGAGGGTTCAGATTACTTCACCTGTGCTCTTGCTGACGCTAAGCGGTCGGGTGCCGTAGCCTACTTGATTAGCGGGGAGGATGTTCCTTACGCCGAAGAAAACTTAGACGACAATGAACTGTTCGCCGATGACAACAGAGGTGTTGAAGGCATCACTCCCATCTCCCGTGTTCGCCTCCGCCGCTTTGATAATCCAGACTTAGCCGAACAAGGGTCAGCACTTGCCCTCCTTGCACCAGAGACAAGAATCTATGGAGAAAGAGTTCCTGGGTTCATAAACACCGTTGCTGATTGGGCTCGTGAGGTTCAAAAGGGGCACCCTGTCTTTAAAAAGAAACTGGATCTTCGTGACTTCACCCTAAGGGGTGGTTCCTATCAAGACACTGAATCCTCTGAAATGTTTAATATTCTTGTTGGTCCCGAAAACCTTGAGTTAAATCCAGGGTTGGAAGCGTATGGTTACAGCGACCAAACTCGTAAGGAGAGCGGTGAAGAACAGATTGATTATGTTGATGATGGTCGTAACCGTGAGATGGTTGATTATGCTATTGACCAAATTGAATCATTCAAATATGACTTACTTGACCACGAAAGCGTAAACTTTGATTATAATGTTGAGTGGGATGATTGGAATGAATCAGTTGAAATCTCCTATGAAGTAAGCATCGCTTTTGATTATAAGTTTGCCAACTTCGCAGGATCTCCAAACCTTGGCAAGGGAACAGAGGAAGAACTGCTGAAGGCTCTTGACCGTGAGGCACCTCTATCAGCAATCAGACTGGTTGCCGAAACAGCATATGAAGATTCAGAGTATCGCAACTACGACATTGAGACACTCTATTCAGTTAAAATTGTAGACCAAAGATTCGGGGCAGACACAAGAAAAATAGTTCAATTCAAAATGTTTCTGAACGACACTGCCTACAGCGCAGATGAATTTGAATCAGACATTGCTCGTGGAATAGAAGCCATAACAGATTCTTGGGATGAGATCAATGCCGAGATAGAAGAAGCCCTTAGAGAAGATGGGTGGATGATTGAGACATCTTACGACAAACTAAAAGTAGACCCAGAACACGCAGGCAAGCTTGGAGAGGACTCTTTTGACCTCTTCAACATTTCCAAAGGACCTAACGGAATTGCCGCTCGTATGATGATTCCAATGAAGGGCTACCCCGACGCAGGAATGCGGAAATCTGACGGCGTGGATGTCTTGTATAAGGAAGGTCCAAAGTTCGTGGAGATAATGAGAAGTGATTCTCCCCTCTGGGATGTAAAGGGAGGCTTCGCTGTTCTTCCACCTTCACGCAGAAGCAATGTTCTCAGAGCACTTAAGCGGGAAATCAAGGGTGCTGCCAAAGCAGCAGCCATGCAGCCAAGCCTGCCTATGGGCGACCTCCCTGCCGGCGAGGACAAGGACATGCGTCCTATCCTGCCTGCTATTGAGGAAGTTCAAGTATTTATGAAGCAGGTTCACAAGAACGAGATAAGCCCATATAGAAAGAAAGATTCAGCCAACTACGGAGCAGAGGGCGGGATAATGTTTACCTTCAAGCCCGGAAGTTCGGAAGAACAAATACAGGCAAATCTCAAGTTTATCAAATACTTTGACAAGAACCCAATCCCAGTTCAAGCCGCACTCCAGAAAGAGTGGAATGATATTGCCGACGACTTCGCTGCGGCTCAACCACTCGTAGAGCCAAAAGCCGAGAAGGAGAAGGAGCCCGAAGGGGAAGCCTCTCATCTTGACGCCTATAAGGAATCCGTCTCCTCATTTTTGCGGAACCTAATAAAAGAAGAACTCCTATCCGAGATGTTTGTCAAGGGTCACGAAGACGGCGACAACATCATAGCCTACAAAGAGAACCTTTGGAAGCTAAGGATGGACATAGAAGAAGATGATCCTGTTCGCCAGGAAATAGCACAAGCCCTTAGACTGGAAGGTGAATGGAATGACATTTGGGATTTAAAAGAACTTGTTGAAGACGCCGGCAGAACCGATATATTGGTTGGAGAATTTAACGAACAAGACAGACAACTCTCTCTTCAGCGAGTCGGGTCTTTTCATCTAGATCCCAAGTCGTCAGTTCTTGTAAAGAAGGTAGTAAAGACCATCGGTGCCCAAAGCGTTGTTTATGCTCCTAACGACGAAGGTGAAGAATATACAAGTAAACATGACATCAAAGGCAAGGTCGCCGACATAATGTATCACGGCACCACCAGTAACTACCTGCCTGGTCTATTGAGATTAGGCTTGGTCCCTGGTAAGAAAGAAACAAACTACGAAGGTATAAGTCACCCCTCTGCTGTATTCTTCACATCTAGGTTTGATGAAGCACAACACCATGCCACTCACACCGCTAAGAAAGTTGGTGGCGACCCTGTAATCCTAGAACTTAAAGTTCCTGACCCTGCTTTGTTGATTCCCGACTATGATGTTGACATGGGTGCTGGGGATACAGGTTGTTATGATTATATCTGCCAGACGCTTAGAGATAAGCAGAGTTCTCAGTCTGATGTGGATGCTGATAGTTTTTCTCTATCCCGAGAAGTCGGTGTATATGGATACAAAGGGCGGGTGCCTGCGGCTGCTATCTCTGGATACTATATATTGATGAACGCCCAAGATGAACTGGGCGATACTATGTTTTATGCAGACAGAGAACAATATACAGAAGCAACTCCCGAAGAGGCAGCCATTTATGTCCAGACAAAAGAAGACTTCGGCTACGGCTCATTAGAGGAACCAGAGTATGAAGAAGAAGAGGATGATTGGGGAACTAATGAATCTATATTATCAAATCTTCGGAACCTAATAAAAGAAGAAATTATTA
>Ga0233437_1006078_pt1 | contig 12628 bp, 10 predicted proteins | sample SI_122_August201_FD_182714 | JGI IMG/M metagenome (GOLD analysis project Ga0233437, IMG submission 182714) | Seawater microbial communities from Saanich Inlet, British Columbia, Canada - SI_122_August2016_200_MG | ecosystem: Environmental > Aquatic > Marine > Inlet | place: Canada: British... | reverse complement strand
CCATATTTTGGCCCAATGGAAACAGCAGCTAAAGATTATATGAAAGCGTCAAGTATTCCAACTAAATATCGTGCCACACAACATTTCGATATGGAAGAAGCCAATGTTATTATCGATGGAATGGTGACCTTGGGTTATAATGCTTTCGCTATGTGGCCTGGGCATCCAAATTCAGTTAATGCGACAATTACTGAATTGTTAGACCAGGGAATTCCTACCATTTTGATTGCAGGTCCCGCAAAGCTACCAACAGACGCTAAAATGTGCATTGCTACTGATGTTGGGAGTTCAGCCGCGAAAGGAGCTTCAAGTTTAATCAAAGCGATGGGAGGAAAAGGAAATATTGTTAATCTATTAGGGAACTTGTCAGATCCGAATACCCTGATTCGTAAAAAAGCCATTGAAGACACTGCAGCAAAGTATCCTGACATCAAGATTATTGCTGAAATTTCTGGCATTGACTCCTTTGAAGCAGCAACAGCAAAAATGGATGCGTATCTTTCAACAAAATCCAAAAATGTTGATGGAATGATTTCAACAGCATATGTGCCATCCGTTGTTGGTGCTCAAATTTTAACAGAAATGGGTGATAAACGGATCAAGTTTGTGGGAATCGATGATGATGCCAAAGTACTTGAGGCCATCAGTGCAGGGTATGTAACAGGAACCATGACCCAATCACCATACGGCCAAGCTTTTGCTGCTATGGAAGGATTAAGGCTTTTAAACAAAGGATATACGATTAAAAAAGGCGTTTACTTTGTTGATTCCGGTTCTTTTATAATCAACTCCGGAAACGTTGACAGTTACAAACAAATATTAAAATCAAATGCTGAAAAAATGGTAGCTGAGCTTGCGAAAACATATTTTGATAATCCAAAATAATTGCATTTACTAATTCATGATTAGATCATATGGTCGGTCCCCTTTCTAGTAGATCATTTTGAATAGTAACTAGAAGGCTGGTAAACACTTGGCAAATTAGCGAGTTGTTGTTGCTTGAGTTCCTCAAATTTGGTGATTTGCTGGGTAAATGTCCATACCGTTAATCATATTATCTAATCACTTGATACGATCAGCTTTTTATATGGAGGTATACCATTTTACAACTGAAAAATGTAAAAAAAACTTTTCCCGGTGTGAAAGCATTAAAAGATGTTTCTATTAATTTTAAAAAAGGAGAAGTGCACGCTTTGCTCGGCGAAAATGGTGCCGGTAAAAGCACTTTAATTAAAATTGTATCTGGTTTTCAAAAGGCTGATAAAGGAAGTGAGATTTTATTGGATGAAAAACTTTATCAGGTCAATAATACTTTTGAAGCAATAAACAAGGGAATCCAAACGGTATATCAGGATCTGCAAGTTGTTCCCCTGGCCAGCGTCGCTGAGAATATCATGTTTGATAAGCTAAACTCAATAGGGCGGTCCGGGATTCTCAGCTGGAAAAAAATCACCACTGAAGCGGAAAAATATTTGGATATGGTTGGTCTTAAAGTTGATCCGAATACTGCAATTAGTCGAATCAGTATTGGGCAAAGGCAGTTGGTTGTCATTGCTAAAGCGATCGCAAGTAATATTAAGGTTTTAATGCTTGATGAACCGACATCCTCGTTAACAGCAAATGAAACTGATTACCTATTCAAAGTTATCGAGACGCTGAAGAATAAGGGAATTCTGATCATATTTGTTTCTCATATCCTGGAAGAAGTGTTACAAATATCTGATAGGATCAGTATTTTAAGGGATGGTGTTTGTGCCATAACAGATGAAGTCTCTAATTTTGATCGGAAGAAGATCATTTACCATATGATCGGAAGGGATGAAGATACTAAACCTCTTGGTGACTTTTCTCCTGATAAAAGTAAAAAAGTCCTGGAAGTTAAAAATATCAATAGAGCCAAACTAGCAGAAAACGTTTCTTTCGATTTGTATAAAGGTGAGATTCTTGGCTTTTACGGTTTGATGGGGTCAGGAAGAACAGAAATTGCTAAAATTTTAATCGGTCAGGAAAAGCACGATTCTGGTAACATAAAAATCAATGGTAAGGCATCAAAAATAAAAGGGGTTTCTGATGCTTTATTGAAGTATAAAATGGGTTATATTACGGAAGATCGTCGCAAAGATGGCTTAATTCTATCCAGTAGTATTAAAAATAACATAACAATTACCGTCTGGAAAAAATTATCAAATCTTTTTGGTTATGTGTCAGACAAAAAGGAAACCGATGCCGCTATGAAACAATATGACGCTTTAGATATCAAAGCAACGGGGCTTAATCAAAAAGTTAGTCTTCTTAGCGGAGGAAACCAACAGAAAGTTAATATTGGAAAATGGTTGGCAGCAGAGTGCGATATTCTGATCATTGATGAACCGACAGTGGGTGTTGACGTCGGGGCAAAAGAATATTTTAGGAAACTCATCTGGAAGATCGCCAAAGAGTACAAAAAATCTATTATTTTAATTTCATCAGATATGCCTGAAATTATAAAACTATCTAATCGCATCCTGGTTTTTTCTCAGAAAAAAGTAGTCGGAGAAGTTGATAACACGGAAAAGGATTACAAAAAAAATAGTAGGAAGATCGGCAATTATATTTCAGAATTTCAAATTGCTGAGAGTTAACACTGTATTTAGAAACTTGTTAAATGTTTCTTCTGATTATATTTTTAATTTCAATAACTATTTTATAGAGTTAAAGATGAACTGTTTCAGCATGTGTCTTGATTTAAAAAACGACCCGGAAGCCATAGAAAAATATATCCACTACCATAAAAACGTTTGGCCGGAAGTAGAATCTGCTTTAAAAGAGGTTGGTATTATCTCAATGCGGATTTTTCATACCAAGGGCCGATTATTCATGGTTATGGAAACAAAGGATGATTTTTCTCCGGAAATTGATTTTCCTAAATACCTCGAAATCCACCATAAATGCAAAGAATGGGATCGTTTGATGCAGAATTTTCAGCAAAAAATTCCAGGAGCAAAAGAAAGCGATTGGTGGTCGTCAATGGATCTGGTTTATCATCTGAAGTGATCTTAATAAAGGCTAAAGCTTAATTACTCAAAGAATATTAATGAAGCTTTTTAATTTTTTATTAGGCTTCTTTTTTACTATCGACATTAAAAAACTACAATAATTTCAATAATGAATATTACATTAAAAAATAAAAATGCTTTGATTACGGGAGGTGCTAGAGGCATCGGTTTTGAATGTGCCAGGATATTATCTCAGGCTGGAGCTAATGTTATCATTGCTGATATTGATGGTCCCGGTGCGAAAAAAGCTATCAAATTATTAGGTTCGGGCCGGGCCATTCAGTGTGACTTAGGATGCCCGAAAGAGATTGAAACTTTATATCATGAGGTTGTAAAGTCAACAGATAACGTTCTCGATATTTTAATCAACAATGCAGGAATTGTTACTTATAATAATGGAATTCAAGATGTTTCTGTTGAGGATTGGGACAAAATTTCAATTGTAAATTTAAGAAGTGTTTTTTTAATATGTCAAAAATTTCTCCCGGGAATGAAACAACGAAAATCCGGCAAAATTATTAATTTCTCTTCCCTGGCAGCCCGGGTTGGAGGTATTGAAGTGGGAATCCACTATTCAACAACTAAAGCCGGATTGATCGGTTTTACAAAATCACTGGCCAAAGAAGCGGGGCCCTACTCTATTAATGTTAACGCTGTTGCTCCAGGAATTATAGAAACGGATGTCGTTAAAAATCAGATTGCTGGTCATGAAAACCAGTATACTGACAATATTCCCTTGAGACGACTTGGAAAGCCAGAAGATGTCGCAAATCTGATCATGTTTTTATCTTCTGAAATGTCAAGTTATATCACAGGCTGTGTTATTGATATCAATGGTGGATTATATATGGGATAATAAGGAAGTGAATTAAAATTGAATTGAACACCAACCTTTCTGATATCGTTAATACTTCTGTTTAAACTTAAAAAAGAAATATTATGCCTGAATTTCCGATAATTGATACCCATCTTCATTTATGGGATCCGAAGAATATAGATTACCCATGGTTACAAGACCTGCCGATACTCAATCGTGCATACCTGCTACCAGAATATATTGATAATACACGTGCGGCCAATGTTGAAGGCATGGTTTTTATACAGTGTGAAGCTGACTTCGCACAAGCGATGAAAGAAGCCAAATGGGTGGTTGATCTGGCAAAGCAGGAGTCCAGAATTAAAGGAATTATCCCCTGGGCTCCTCTCGAAAAAGGAGAGGGTTGTCATCTATATCTGGATGAATTAAAACAGATGCCTTTAATTAAAGGGGTTCGGAGGATCATTCAATTTGAGTCTGATCTGCAGTTCTGCTTGTATCCGGGATTTGTGAAAGGTGTTCAAATGTTAACGGAATACAATTTTAGTTTTGATATCTGTATCTCCCCTGATCAGCTTAAGAATACCATAAAACTGGTAGAGCAGTGCCCGGAAGTTAATTTTGTCCTGGATCACATTGGAAAGCCCGATATTAAAGGACAGGTGTTTGAGCCCTGGCAAAGTGAACTAAAAATGCTTTCCGGTTTTCCAAATGTATGGTGTAAAATTTCCGGACTTGTAGTAGAGGCCAATATAGAGCATTGGACGAAGGAGGATTTAAAGCCTTTTATCAAACATGTTATTAACTGTTTTGGCGTTGACAGGGTTATGTTTGGTGGGGATTGGCCAGTGGTCTTACAGGCTGCAGAGTGGCAAAAATGGGTAGAAGCATTGGATTGGAGCTTAAAGGATTATTCCATAACTGATCAAAAAAAGATTTATCATGACAATGCTATCAAGTTTTATAAGTTAGAATTATAAAATATATCAGGTGTCAGATAATTGACACTTTAGCTTATCATAAAACAGGAAAAAGTATGTTTAAACAAATGGATCATGTTGGAATGAGTGTTAAAGATATGGAAAAAGCTATTGCTTTTTACCGGGATATCATCGGTATGGAAATATCTTTGGATACGGAATTCGATTCTCCTTTGGCTGACATTATTGGCTCCCCTGGGGCCAAAGCCAGAGTCGTTCATATGCGTCTGGGAGAATCGGTGGTGGAATTGTTTGATTACCGACAACCCAAGGGAAGAGAACCAAGACCTGACGCCAATCAAAGTGATTTCGGCCTAACCCACATTGGCTTTTTTGTGAAAGGCTTTCAAAAGACCTATGATGATCTTAAGCAAAAAGGAGTTAAGTTTTTAGGAAAACCGGTGGAAATAAGACCGGGCGTCCATGTCGCCTACTTTCAGGGGGCGGAACATGAAGTGTGTGAAATGCGAGAGATCACTTGAAAAAGGAATATGAAACACGTTTATATCCCCTCGAATCGGAGACGATTATTTTTCTGTTTTGTTGCTCTTTGTACATGGCCCTGCATTAATTGCTGTCTCAGGATTTATTTCAGTGGCATAACAGACTTCAGGTATGTTGTTTAAGGCAAGATTTTCAAATTGAAATCATATTATTGTTTCCCATTCTGGGAGTAATTTCAGACTTTTTCGATAGAATGTTCCTGCCAAAATCAATCATTATAATGTCACTAGAATATACAGTGTCACAAAAATCCATAAATATTATTTTGGTGACTAATTAGAGGTATTCGATGTGAGATTTGAAATAAGAATATTTTCTTAATCAAGCAGCGTACAATTATCATTCGGTAATGATTAATCAGGGGTAGTTCGTGAAAATTGGAAGATCAAAAAAACAGAATATCAGCTGTTTAAAACAGTAACTGACTTTTCGTGGCGTTATTAAATTGGTCCCAAAATTTAAACTGAAATAGATATCGATAGAGGAAAAAGCAGTTTAGGTATTTTTTACGATATGTGAAATCGCATAGCGTTTGCTTTCTTCAAGGTGTTCCTTCAGTACCTGAATAGCCGCCTCCTCATCCCTCATGCACAATGCATCAATCAGTTTAAAGTGGTCACTGATTGCTGTTTGTTTCAAAGTAGCGTTTCTGAAACCAAGACTTCTAAATCGTTGTAATAATCGTAACATCTGCCCTAAGACACTTATTAATCTCTTGTTTCCTGAAGCCTGAATGAAATAGTCATGCAGTCTGGCATCAAAATTTGCATGCACTTCAAAATTGTCATCTTTTTCAATTTCCAGTAGCTCCTTTTTGAGTATCAACAGATCCCGGATACTCAATTTTGAAATCGCTTTTTTTAAGGCCAATAATTCCAGGGCTTTTCGGATATCATAAATTTCTTCAGCATCATCAATAGAGAAACCTATGACTAAATTTCCTTTTTTGGGTTGAATTTTAATAAGTCCGTCGAATTCCAGAAGCTTGAGTGCATCCCTGACTGGTGTCCGACTTACTTTGAATTCTTTAGCGAGCTCTTCCTCTTTTAAAAATGTATTACTCTTGTACTGACCAGAAATAATACGTTCAAACAGAGTATTGTAGATTATCTGCAAAATATTAAATGATTAAAGGATGTTAGATTGCCTGATATAAACCGTGGTTGAAATGAAGATTGATCTGCTAATCAGGTTGTGGTTGTTGTACTTAAAATGTCATTTTATGTATACAACATAAAAAAACTCACTTAACTTGTCAAATTGTATCTTTCTGGAAGCTTTTTTTCAATGCTTTTAAAGGAAAGTTGTTTTGTCTGTTTGAAAAACCATTCCTGGCTGATATTTTAAAGCAACTGCCTGATTCGATGCGTTTTAAATAAATTAATCTAGGTGTATTATTTTAATATTGACAAATAAAATGGATGTAAATATTGTATTGATGTATACAACAGCTATACTGTAATATTATTAAGTAAGTATCGGGAAGTAAAAACTGAATTAGCTTCCATTAATTAAAGCTTTTTAAATGTATGCATTAGTGTCGTTGCACGTCTTAAAGTTCATTTAATTGCAGGGTGGCTCAAACTGAATTGCGAGGCTTGCAGTAAGAACGATGTGACGGAACCAGGAACCACCAAAGAATTTATACGATATTTCATAGTTGACCCAACACTGGCAAATCATAAAAGAAATTTTTCGTAGGAATTTTTGGCCAAAATAGATTAGTCAGGTGTTATTTAATTGATAAACGAATATTGGCTCAATGATAAATAAAAATATATTAATGCTAATAGTACTTCATTTTCAATATCAAATGGATATTAATTAGCTAAAATTAATAATCAAGTACATCCGGAGCATAATCCATGAAAGGTTTTTTTAATAGAATCTTACGTATCAATCTGAGTGTTCAAACCTATAAATATGATGATCTTTCGGACACGGTCTTAAAACAAACACTTGGCGGGAAAGGCTTGGGTGCGCATCTCCTAATGACTGAAAATCCAGTAGGGGTAGATTCTTTATCGCCAGATAACATCTTTGCCATTGTTACCGGTCCAGTCACCGGTACCAAGGTGTGGAGTCAATCCCGATTTGGGGTTTTTTCCAAAAGTCCGCTGACAGATGGTTATGGAGAGTCCTATTGTGGCGGCTCTGTTGCCCCTAAAATCAAGGGATGTGGTGTTGATGCCATGATCATCACTGGTAAAAGTGATCAATTAATTTATTTGGTCATTAATGAAGAAGGAGTTATTTTTAAAAGCGCTGAAGCGATCAAAGGGCAAGAGACAGTTGAAAGTGAAGCCTACATTCTGGAAAATGCTCCTAAAAAAGCTGGTGCTATTGTTATTGGACCGGCTGGCGAAAACCTGGTGCGATTTGCCTGTGTCAAGTCTGACCGTTCTAGAAGTTTAGGCAGAGGAGGTATGGGAGCTGTTATGGGTTCCAAAAACCTTAAAGGGATTGCCTTTGCAGGAGATAAAAAAGCGGATGTGGCCGATCCGGAACTGTTAAAAACGTTAATCAAACCCCTTTCTGATAAACACAAAGATTCACCGGTGACCGCAGCCTACAAAACCTTGGGCACACCTATGCAGGTGGCTGTTACCAATAAAGCTGGTTGCTTTCCAACTAAGTACTGGAGTTCAGGCACCTTTGAAAAATGGGAGCATCTATCCGCCGATTATATGCAGGAAAATTTCAAAGTCAAAGCCCATGCCTGCCCTAATTGTTTTTTGCGCTGTACTAAAAAATCATTGGTTAAAAATGGACGACACCAGGGACTGCAGGTGGAAGGACCCGAATATGAAACCATTTATGCCATCGGTGGTCTGAACGCCATTGATGTTTTGGAAGAGGTTCTGTTTTTAAATGATGTTTGTGATCGTTTAGGACTAGACACCATGAGTGCTGGTAATATTTCGGCCTTTGCGGTGGAAGCTTTTAAGCGCGGTAAAAGCGATTATGCCATTGATTATAATCAGCCCGATAAAATTGCAGAGCTTTATCAGTTAATTGCGGAGAGCCAAGGTGTAGGGAAAACATTGGGCCAGGGAATCAAACGGGCCTCTGAGACCTGGGGACTGGAAGATATCGCTATTCATGTCAAAGGCATGGAACCGGGAGGATTTGACCCCAGAGTTTTAAAAGGCATGGGGCTTTCTTATGCTACCTCAGCCAGGGGTGCTTGTCATCTAAGAGGTACTTTTTATAAAGCGGAACTCTCAGGTCAGATGGATAAAGATCAGATTAAAGGGAAAGCCAAACTTCAGATTGACTATGAGGACCGGTGCGCTTTGATGGATTCCATGGTCCTTTGTCGATTTTTCAGAGATTTTATTCAATGGGATGAACTGAAAACTATGATTGAAGCCACCACCGGTCTGATACTTGATAAAGACAAACTGGAAATCCTGGCCAACCGAATTACACAGCAGACACGTCAGTACAATATACAAGAAGGACTGGATGAATCAACAGACACCTTACCACCCAGATTTTTAAAGGAAGCTACCAAAGAAGGTGCCGCCTTAAGCGCTGAAGATTTAGCAACCATGATTAATGAGTACAATGACATTCGAAAAGGACGAGATGAATAAAAAGAAATTAAAAAGTAATTTTGACTGGCAACACTGGACATCAGGAAAATCGGATCTCAAGTCAATGAAGCCAATATTGGCTTCACGAATTCTATTTAACACCCTCTTGATCAATGAATTTGAACACGCCTTGTTGCGCCTGAAAAATGAAGATTGCATCTGGGGACCTGTCCATACTAGTGTCGGACAGGAAGCCCTGGCCGCTGCAACCATGGCCGCCCTCACTAAAGATGATAAAATTGCCGGCAGTCATCGGGCTCACCATCAGTTCCTGGCCAAATCCCTAAACTATGTCCTTGAAGATCGCTGGAATCCGGTTAAAGATCTGCTGCCGGAACCGGCTGTCGAGGTGATACAGAAAACCATGGCGGAAATCATGGGGTTGGCACCCGGTTATTGCGGTGGTCGTGGTGGCTCCATGCATTTAAGATATGCAGAGGCTGGTATCTTAGGGACCAACGCCATTGTTGGGGGAGGTATCCCCCTGGCCACAGGTGCGGCTTATGCAGAGCAATATACCAAAACCGGTAATGTGGTGGTCTGCTTTTTTGGCGATGGAGCCATTAACCAGGGTGTCTTTCATGAGTCCTGTAACTTAGCAGGTATCTGGAATTTACCCGTAATCTATTTCGTCGAGAATAACCTTTACGGTGTTGGTACCAGGGTAGATATCTCCTGCGCAGTTAAAGATCTGTCTATCAGAGCCGATAGTTATGGGATGGATGCCAGAGTTATTGATGGCAATGATGTGACAGCCATCTATCAAACGGTTAAAGATGTGGCCGATGGGATCAGAAAAGGGAACCGTCCCTGCGTCATTGAAGCCAAATGTTATCGCCATTATCACCATGCCGGTGATCAACCTGGCAGTACCTTTGGCTATCGCACTAAAAAAGAAGAAAAAGAGTGGCTTAAAAAGGATGCGATCACCACTTATCCTAAGGCGTTACAAGAGGCTAAACTGCTCACCAAGGCCCAGATAGAGAAAATCACCCAAGTGGTAAGAGCTGTTGTGGCTCAAGCAGTGGATTTTTGCGCCATCCACGAAAAGACCTATCAGATCCGTCAGGAATTATGGCCAAAACCGGAAACAGTGGATGAAGGTATTCGGAGTACGGGAACTGAGTTTTCTGAGATTGACTTTTCAGCACCCGAAGATTATCCCGCTACCCAGAAAACAACCTATTCAGATGCCATTGCTGCGGTCACGGGCCGTTGGTTGGAAAAAGATGACAAAACGGTGGTCATGGGTGAAGAGATTGCCAGTTTTGGCGGGGGAGCTTATGGTGCCACAAAAAAACTACCGGCGCTTTACCCCGACCGGGTCAGAAACACCCCCATTACTGAAGCGGGTTTTATCGGTCTGGCCTGTGGTGCCGCCATGAGTGGCATGCGACCAGTGGCAGAATTAATGTTCCCCGACTTTGCCCTGGTAGCGGCTGATCAACTCTTTAATCAAATCGGCAAGGCCAGACACATGTATGGGGGAAAGACAGATCTACCCCTGGTGGTCCGTACCCGCATTGCTATTGGCTGTGGTTACGGTGGTCAGCACTCCATGGACCCGGTAGCACTCTTTAGCCTTTTTCCCGGTTGGCGAATTCTGGCACCCAGTAACGCCGCTGACTATGTCGGGTTGTTCAATACTGCCATGCAGTCTTTGGATCCGGTCTTAATGGTGGAACACCATGCCCTTTATACCAAAGAGTATGAGATACCTAAAGACAATCTGGACTACTTCATTCCCTTTGGAAAAGCCAATTTGGTGGCGGAAGGAAAAGATATAACCCTGGTGGGATACAGCTCCATCGTTGATCGTTTGAAAATCATCGGTGAGCAACTTAAATCCCAGGGGATCAGTGCCGATATCATCGATTTAAGAAGTCTGGATTTACCGAGTATCGATTATGAGATGATCGGTCAGTCACTTAAAAAGACAGGCGCTCTGGCGATTATTGAAGAAGCCCCCGCCAGTAATTCCATTGGTGGTAGGATCGCTGCAGAAGTTTATGAGCGCTTTTATGATGAACTGGATGGTCCGGTGGCTTGTATCACATCCAAAGATGTTCCTAACTCTGTTTCCCGAGTCCTGGAAGCTGAGGCGATGCTCAAGGATGAAGCGATTTTGGAAACAGCCATTGCCGTCGCTAATAGAAAATGGCGATAAAAAACCCTAGAAAATCTATGCAACACAGAGGATGGAGACTCTACCAGTCCCATCCTGCCGAACATTGGCGTTAAAAAATAGATACAAAATAGCACTAGATTGAATTTCTTTGTTCAGCATATCACCTATTCACTACAGGTATGACGGAACAAAAAAGATAAAACCAAATCAAACACAAAAAAACAGTAAATCAAAATGGCAACAGAAATACTACTTCCCCAGGGTGGGCAAGACTTGAAGGAAGCCACTATCGCCCGTTGGTTGAAAGCAGAAGGGGATCAGGTAAAAGCAGGTGACCTGCTCTGTGAAATAGAGACTGAAAAAGCGATTTTTGAAGTGGAAGCAGAAAGTGAGGGTATTCTACTTAAAGTATTAGTGGGTGGCGGTGAAACCGCTCCGACCTTATCTGTAATCGGATACATCGGCGCTGCCGGAGAGAAGATCGATATCGCCTCATCCGGTGCCCCCCAACCTCAGACTGAGGAAGCAGACAATGCTCCTCGAACCTCAAACATCAGAGCAGTTTCCTTGAATGTTTCAGAAAAAAAAGGACAAACACCGCCTGTTGTCGCTAATAACAGCGGTAGAATCAAAATCTCCGGCCGGGCCTTTAACTCAGCAAAAAAGAAAGGTTTGGACCCCAAGATGATTACAGGCACAGGCCCTGGTGGCAGGATCATCGAAAAGGATGTTTTAAATTTCACAGGATCTGTTACTCAACACCAATCTGTGGTTCAAGCTTCCAGCTCTGTCAGCTATCCCGATCTTCCGGGGAAACATGTGCCCTTAAGTAAGATGCGACAGGTGATTGCGCGCCGCCTGCAGGAAAGTATGCAGCAATTACCCCATTTTTATGTGACAGTATCCGTGGAAATGGATGAAGCCCTTAGGGTAAGAGCTGACTTTAATCGTGCCCTGAACCGCCATGACAAACGGAAATTATCAGTCAATGACCTGATTATCAAAGCAACTGCTCTCAGCTTAGAAGAGTTTTATGAGGTAAACTGCCATTTCAGAGGAGACCATTTACTGTACCTGGATGATATTAATATCGGGGTAGCTGTCAGCTTACCCAGAGGTTTAGTGGTACCGGTGGTGGAACATGCGGACCGATTGCCTTTGGGTGACATCGCTGAAGAGACCAAACGTTTAATCGGCCTGACTAAAGCAGGGAAACAAGCCAGTGTCGCACCGGGCTCATTTACGATATCGAATATGGGCATGCTGGAGGTAGAAAGTTTTACGGCTATTATTAATCCTCCGGAATGCGGTATTTTAGCGGTCAGTGGTATTCAAAAAAAGGTGGTGGTTTCAAAATCAGGTGATTTATGTATCCGGCAGAAGATGAAAATGACTCTTTCAGCCGACCATAGAGCGGTAGATGGTGTTTTGGCAGCTAACTTTACCAATAAGATCAAATATCATCTGCAGAATCCCAGGACTTTGCTCAAATAAAAATAAACCAGCAATCAATCAGGAAAATGGTAAAAAAAATTATAATCATTGGTGGAGGCCCGGGAGGTTAT
>Ga0233437_1006076_pt1 | contig 12629 bp, 8 predicted proteins | sample SI_122_August201_FD_182714 | JGI IMG/M metagenome (GOLD analysis project Ga0233437, IMG submission 182714) | Seawater microbial communities from Saanich Inlet, British Columbia, Canada - SI_122_August2016_200_MG | ecosystem: Environmental > Aquatic > Marine > Inlet | place: Canada: British... | reverse complement strand
TGGAAACAACGCGCTTTTACCCTATGTGAGGGTAAAGGTATTTTTATCCCCTTTTAGGGGTTATCTCAAAGCCACGTCCTTTGGGCGTGGTTGTTTACTTTGGTGAGCCAGCTTTGGATATATGCCGCACTGTTGTCGATGGTAGCATTTTCTATCCCGGAAATGCCACAGAGGTAAGCAGCTCCCAGTTCGGCTACGAGTTCTTCCTGACTGTAATCTTTACTGCCAAACCTGTGGTCCGGAAATTTCTCATGGCGGTTCAGGCGTTTCCTGTGCCCTACAGAATGCACCAATTCATGGAATAGTACGCTGTAAAATTGTTCATCTTTGTAAAAGGTCCGTGGATTGGGCATCTGCACTTTATCCAAAGAAGGAATGTAGCAGGCTTTGTCTTTTCCTAATTCAATAACCGGTGCATCTTCCCATAATTCAACCAGTTCGTCACAAGCTGCAATTGCATCGAAATCGTGATCGTGGTTTTCGTTAGCAGGAATTTTGGCAGGGTCAATCCCTTCCACACTGTCGATATGGAAAATACGGTAATACCTGAGCATTGGCACTTCTTCGGTAGAACCCTCTTTCTGGTATTCCATCATTTTCCAGAAAACTACCTGGTACGATTTTGAGCCTTTAATAATTGAACCACCCAACTGTTTCACCTGGTTAAAAGTCAGGAAGTACGGATTTTCGAACCCGAAGCTCAGCAGGTACCAGAAATTAAACCCCCGGTAAGCTTTTTTAGAAACCATGTTACGGGGCATTGCACCTGCAGTTTTCCAAGGCATTTGCCAGGGGACCACTCCGGCTTCCATACGTTCAATAATCAGGTTGGTAACCATTTCATAAATATCGAATCTCTTCATATAATTTACCGCTGCCCTACGGATTTTCATTATGGCTTCTGGCACGCCGATTAAATTTCCCATTTAGTTTTGAGCAGTTTTGGATTAATGCAAATTTCATTTCCACGAAAAGAAACTCGATTTGCATGTTCTAAAATGCGATCAATAACTTGGGAAGTTTAATCGGGGTAGATCACCTCAGATCTATTGTTCTTTATGTGCGTTAGTCTGATACTGAAAAAAAATTGAAACACTTCTTAGGTTTTGATTTGGAGAGGAAAAAAGCAACTAATTTTTGGCTGTTAATATCAAAGTGGAGCGGAGTGAAAACAGATAAAATTTGGTTGCTGTGTGTGCCTTGAGGTTGGCTTTATGAAGAGAAAAAGGCAGCGTTAAAATTGAACCGTTGAAATTTAGCTGACCGGAATAAAGCCTTCCGCAAAGGCAAGGTTTTTTTGAATTCGGAGTAAGGAAAAGAATTTCCATGATTTTAAAATACGACTAAAAAAAGGGGAAACCCCTTTTGAATCAAGAGTAAGTGGAAACAAAGTTTTCATACTCAAAAGCTATAAGTTTTGTGTCTAAAGATTCAGCTGCGCCCGGGAAGTAAATATTTTCCAGGTAAGAAATAAAAGCGTCCCAAAGTGAAGTTTTTGTGATGAATTCTTGTTTTGATTTTGTAATTAAATTTCTCATTTTGATTTATTTTAGTGAAAATTCACACAGCGGAAAGAAACCCGGGAATCCGGCAACAATTGAGGAATTGGAATACCGTTAAGAAAGTCGGAGAGTTTTAGGATATGCCGAGAAAATCTATTGATGTAAGGGTTAAGGCACTGATCCGGGTTTTAGCTTTGTTGCATTTTCAATGAATTGAATAAATCAGGATGAGAATACGAAATCAGAACTCGGAGCTTAGAACTTCGGGGAAGCATTTATTTTCGGGAAAGTAGTTACAGGGGAAACAGAAAACTTATTGGTTTATTCCGGGTATGGCAATTTCTGCTGACGATTCAAGAGGGTGTTTGTCCTAAAAGACAAGGAGTGTTTTTCTTATTTTAATTTCCGATAAGACACAAAAAAAGGGCAAAGCCCTTAATTATGTCGGAATTGGAAGTTTTTACATAAAACCTTCATCTGCCATTGACAAGTATCCATTAGAAGAGATAATTATGTGGTCCAAAAGGGAAATGTCAAGTAATACCCCGGCAGATTTTATTTTGTTGGTAATTTTAATGTCTGCATCACTGGCAGTTAAGTTGCCTGAAGGATGGTTGTGGACGGCAATTATTGAACTTGAGCATGCTAAAAGTGCAGCTTGAAAAATCAGTTTAACATCGACTGATACCCCGGAAATTCCACCCGTACCAATTTTAGATAATCCGAGAACCGTATTACTTCTTGAAAGAAGCAGCACCGCGAATGTTTCACGGTAATCGATATCTTCCCAAATTGGTATAACCAGTTTCGCAGCTTCATCAGAAGAAGTTACTTTTGCACGATTTCGGGCCTTAATACTATGCGAATAACTACATTTTACTTCCGCAATTTGTTGATTAAAAAGATTTAATTCCATACTATTTTTTTCCGCTGCCCTACGGTTTTTTATTATGGCATCTGGCACGCCGGTTAAATTTTGGCGTATGCTCATTGAGCCGGATGGATTAAGGCAAGGGCGCAATCACATAAAAAAAACAGGCAAGGGCGCTTGTATTACCCTTGCCTGTTCCAGATGGCGATTAATATCTTTGGCGGAATTTAAGTGGAGAAAACTATATGTGTTCTAATAATACTGTAATTGAAATCTTGTTTAACCAAGGCGAAAAAATGATTGCAAATAGCTTAGGTAAGATTTTTGTTCACTTAATTTATATCGATAATGTCTGTAAAATGGGAGCAAAGGCCTATTCAACAAGTTATTATCTGCCGGAATTGGTATATTGATTTCCAAATTATAAAACTGACTTGCTCTATTTCTTTCTAATCCCTGATTTAATAAAACTTTGTAAAGTAGCTCTGATGTTAGAAAAACCGGAATTTCCCCACTCACATCGATTAAATCCAATTCATTTTTTCTTTGAGAAATTGATTCTTTAGCGACTTCTTCCCACTTCCTGTTTTTACTTGTTTCTTCTTCCTGGTAATCTGTCACTAAATTTTGGACATAAACGTCATTTAAGGATATTCCAATCAATTTAAGGTTTTTCAATATTCCAGTGAAATAACGTTCATCATTTCCCAAATCAAAAACGTATTCGAATTCTAATCTATTTTGATTTCTATCAAACGCTGTTGGATCACAGCCTAACACGAAGGCCTTAATGTTTTGCAGATTAGTAAAAAAAGGCTTAGGGTTTGTGTGTTCAACTAATTGTCCCATTAATTGATTTTATTAATTATTATTTTGATACTTCTTAAAATTCTCAGCCTGTTCAAAAATCTCCTTGTACACTTCATCACGGTTAACCGGTGGGTAATCGTTTTCGGCCAGAAGCATAATTAAATCAACTTTTAGTTCGGCTTTAATATCAGATCGTTTGCTCCAATCGGTGTATTTGGCTTTGTCGTCAACCACGGTTTTAACTTCTTTCGCTAAAAGAATAAGTTTATCTTCCGGGTATTCAAAATCGTATTTGTGGGCCAGTGCTTTCAAAATATCGTAAAACGCTTTTTCCTCGAAATCGATTCCCATTTCATTGAATGATTCCTTCTCTTTCTTTAAAGCGTGGTACAAATCAATAATTTCATCGGTAAAATCTTCCAGCACTTCACTTCGCAAAACATCAGATTCCTTGCGCTCGTTATATTTCTCCACCAGCGATTTCATTTTTTCCGAGAAGTCAATTCCTTTCATTTTATTCACTTTCTTGAAATCCTCGATGGCTTTGGCCAGCAGTTGCTGCAAGAGTTTTATTTTGGTATTCGGCAATTTTATCTTTTCAATTTTTGCCAAATAATTATCATCAAAAATATCTACCTCAGTTTGCTTGTCGGAACCCAGTTTGAAAATTTCTTCTACTCCATCACTTAACAACGCCTGTTTTATCATTTCCCGAACTTTGGCATTCATCTGCGCAATATCGGGAGCATCGCCTTTTGTTAACTTAAAAACGATGGAACGAACTGCCAGATAAAAATGAATGAGGTCGCGTTGTTCCTGACCGAATGCCTCGTTGCCGGAACAAATATCGTAAGCTGCTTTCAATCGTTTCACCAAATACATAAACCGCTTTTCCAGTTCCTGGGTAACCTGTACAAATTCGGCAGCCATATTCAGGGTTTCCAGTTGTTGTAACGGCGAACCTTTAAAGTAGGGTGTTGTATTAAATTTATGAAAGATTTTATTGAGTAAATCCAGATGGTCTTTTACTACAATCACCGACTGCTCAATGTCTTCGAAATTGTTACTGTCGGCTTTGTTGTAATGCGCGAGGGCCAGATTCATCTGTTTTTTGATGCCAATATAATCGACAACCAATCCTTTTTCTTTACCTTCAATTTTGCGGTTAACGCGCGAAATAGTTTGAATCAGGTTATGCCGCTGGACCGGTTTGTCGATGTACATGGTATCCAGGGCTGGAACATCGAAACCGGTAAGCCACATATCAACCAAAACAGCAATTTTGAAATTTGATTTTTCGTTTTTGAATTGTCGGTCCAACTCTTTGCGGTATTCTTTGGTGCCTAGTAAATCGTACAACTCTTTCTCATCATCCTGGCCCCGGGTCATTACCATTTTAATTCGTTCCATCGGTTTGATTTCCCGTTTCTCCTTTTCTGTTAATTCGGCATCTACATCGCAGGATTTTACTTCTGTCCATTCGGGACGCAAAGCAATAATTTGTTTGTACAAATCCCAGGCAATTGGGCGACTGCTACACACAAACATTGCTTTTCCTTTAATCGTTGCACCTTCGGCAATGCGGTTTTCATAATGCTTTACAAAATCTTCGGCAACGGCTTTTATGCGGTCGGGATCACCAATAATCACATTCATATTAGTGGTGGCCTTTTTACTCTCCTCAATCTGGTATTCGTTAGTGCCTTCTTCAGCGCACTTATTGTAATATTTTTCAATATCCTGAAGCTTGCTGTTTTCGAGCAATACTTTTGCAGCACGGCCTTCGTAAACAATGGGAACAGTAATTTTATCTTTTACCGACTCTGTCATGGTGTAAGAATCTACAATCTCACCAAATACACTCTCCATTGCATCGATGGGTGTGCCGGTAAAACCAACATACGTGGCATTGGGCAGCGAATCGTGCAGGTATTTGGCAAATCCGTAGGTTTTTGTAACTCCCTTTGCAGTAATTTTTATTTTCTGGTCGAGGTTGGTTTGGCTGCGGTGTGCTTCATCCGAAATACAAATTACATTGGTTCGTTCGGTGAGCAACTCGGTATCTTCGGTAAATTTATGAATGGTTGTAAGAAAAACTCCACCGCTGTTCCGGTCCTGCAACAATTCGCGTAAATGGGCACGACTTTCGACACTGATAACAGTTTCATCGCCAATGTAACCTTTGCCGTTGGTAAATTGCGTGGAAAGTTGATCATCTAAATCGTTGCGGTCGGTTATTAAAATAATGGTAGGACTTGAAAAATGAACGCTTTTCATTAACAATCGAGTTAAAAAAAGCATCGTAAAACTTTTTCCGCATCCGGTGGCACCGAAATAAGTTCCTCCTTTTCCGTCACCATCGGGACGCTGCTGTTTTTTTATGCTTTCAAATAATTTACGGGCGGCGTAATATTGCGGATAGCGACAAACTATCTTTTCGTCCTTTTTCGAGCTATCGGGCAGGTAAATAAAATTGTGAATTATGTCGCGTAAACGGTTGCGGTTAAACATGCCCTGAATCAAGGAATACATTGACGGGATTCCATCCACCTCGGTTTCGTTACCTGTAATTTTACGCCAGGCATAGAAAAATTCGTAGGGTGCGAAAAATGAACCGGCCTTGTTGTTTATTCCATCACTGATAACACAAAAAGCATTGTATTTAAAAAGTTCCGGGATATCGCGTTTATACCTTACTGTTAGCTGAATAAAGGCATCGTGAATAGTGGCTTCTTCGCGGATGGCACTTTTAAATTCAAACACCACCAGCGGTATACCGTTGATGTAAATTATGGCATCGGGGATGCGTTTTTCGTAACCGGAAATTTCGAGCTGGTTAACCACTTTATAGATGTTGTTATCCGGTTTTTCCTGATAAATAGTATCAACATCTGCGGCAATGGAATTATATTCTGATTCTGTTTCGTTTACCGACTCACTTTTTTTATTGAAAGTACTATAATTGATTAGCTGAATGTAAAGGTCTTTTTTTGTGGGGTCTTCCCTTTTTAAAAGGAAACCGTCGCAAACCAGTTTCATGATGGCTTTGTTGCTTTCATACAAATCAGAAGCCGGGAATTTCTCCAAATCGCGAATGATGTTTTCCACCTCTGCAACCGTTATTTCTTCTTCATGGTATTGTTTCAGCAGAAAAGCTTTCAGGTCATCTTTAATCAATACTTCCTCCGGTGAGCGCTGAATGGTCTGTCCGAAATGGTGCGGAATACCTTCTTTTCCCAGCAGGTCAATAAAAGCCTGTTCTAATTGTGCTTCGGTGAACTTCATGTTGCTTTAATTTTCAAGAATCTGCCACAATCCTGTTTTGGCAGAACCCTTTCTCTCAATTATTTTTGCTTTGCGCAATTTACGCACATCTTTTTCTATTGTACTTAATGAAGTGCCAATAATTTCGGCAATATTACTTCTGGACAAAGATGGTTCTATGCTCATTAGCATAATTATCCATAAGCTTCTTTCTCCAAATTCTGTTGTGATCTTCTCTGGATTTAATCCATATTTACCCCGTAAATACCCCGTAAATACCCCGTAATTAATTCTCAAAAACCGGATATTTTCTTCAACTCCTAAATTAATACGCTTCTTAATTGTTCCAAATTCTTTTTTCAATTCGAGAACTGCACTACCAATTTGACTACCTGTTTCATTTTCTACCAACCTCTCTACCAACCCTTCAACCAACCTTTCTTTTCCACTTTCAGAAGTAGCTTCATCTTCCACAAAATCAGGATGAATTTTAATCTCTATAACAAAATAACTTCTGTTCGGCTCGTCGGTATCAAATACAGGTGCAGGCGAACCATTATTTTTTAATGTTCTTATAATGGTAGGTATCCCTGTTCCACGTCCTTCGGTTAGTTCCAATTCCTTTAAAAAACCACCAATTCTGCGATTTCGGTAACGCCTGATTCTAACTATCCCACTATCAAAGTCAACCTGTTTTAATGATGGGTCGATTCCATTATAGCTTATTATTTCGATGGCTTCCGGTAAAACCCGTACTTCAATGGGTTCCCTTAATTCATAGTTCCGATGATAAACCGCATTCGCCAGAGCTTCTTCAATGGCTTCGTACGGATAGTTGAATATTTTATCAGCCTCGGCACGGTCGGCATATTTTTTAACCTTGCTTTTTATAATGTTGGTTTGAATGTACGACAAAGCATTTGTAAGCTGTTTTTGAATAGCACCGTCAAAGGTTTTTTCGTTGAACTCTTTTGCACCAACTCCATACGGAAACTCAACAACATCGATTTGTACTCCCGGGAAAAACTGCTTCGGGTTTTCGGAGAACATTAACAAGCCTACATTTTTAGGAAACAGGTGTTCCTGTGCCCCCTCGCACAAATTCATTGCGGTAGCCAGCTCTTCAAGGGTCATGGTTGCACTTTCGTTAAAGAGCTTGCTTTTGATTTTTGCTAAATGCCCGCGCATTAAATCGAAACTCAGATTTTCGATACCGGTTAATGAGTTTACCCTGTCGTCGAAAGGAATACGGGCAGTTAGTTGAACGAGTTCGGATTCCTGCTCGGCATTTGGAATTACGCTGCTCGAAAACTGACGGATTCGGTAATTATATGTTTTGTGTTTGGTCAAAACATCATCGGGCACTTTATATGGCCGGTTACTTCCGGCAGGGACCCATATAACTAAAACATGTTTCCCGTCAATTTCTTCAAGCGACAAACGGGGCATATAATTTGGCTGAACCAAGTTGCAATAACCAATCATATCTTTTTGTACCCGCTCGAAACCATCGGGATTAAAACCCAAAACAGGACGTTTTGGTTTTCCATTTGCATCCTGCACGCCAATAACAATATATCCGCTGCCTTCGTTTTCAAAATCGTTGGCAAAAGCACAAACCGTTCGCATTACCGTTTTTGGGTTCCACCCTTCTTTTAACTCCAGCCGTGTGCCTTCAACAACTGTCCCCGACAATACTGTTTCTATATTTATTGGTATGCTCATTGTTTATATGCGGTTCAATTCAGTTCTGCTTGTTTTGTGGTTTTTCAACCGCAAGGTAAATATTAAATCATCACGTTCAGCTCAATAAAAACCTGTTCCAGTAGTGCTTCGGTGAATTTCATTTTTTAGTTTTTAACTAATACTTACTAAAAGGGCAAATTTGCATCATTATCAATTTCAGGTTCAATTACGGCTTCAGGTTCTGAATCTTCAACATCATCAACTGTTTTGTCTAAAGTTGCAACAGTTTTATTATATTCTTTAATGATAGAATCTATCGTTTCTAATATTAATTTCAATGTACTTTCTTCGCTTATATCGTTGTCTCCTTTTGGAATCAATAACTTTTTACTATCAATTGATTGTGTCAACTCGGAAACCAGTTTAGTAAAATCAATATCTCCGGAAAAATCTATTGAAATGGCATTAGATGTTATTCCTGTGATTAAAATCAATTTACTCTCGTTGCTTATTTTTAGACTGTATTCTTTTGTTTCCATTGTTATTCGGTTTAAATGCTTTTTATGTCATATTTTTCTGAACGTTTCTTAAAAATATATTCACCTCCATCAAGAATTTCACAAATCTCTTTTTGGGCAGTTTTATCTTCAAGTTTTATTTGTTTATAACTTATCTTATTATTTATATTTTGTGCCAAGATTATTGTCTCTGCATCTCCATAAACTACTATTGACGGATTATGAGTTACCAAAAATATTTGTTTGTTATGCTTTATTTCTCTTAAAAGTGTTACCAAATTTTTTGAAATAAATCTATTGCCCAGATTGTCTTCCGGCTGGTCAATTAATATTGATTTAGTACTCGCTTGTTTCAAAATTATTTCCAAATATTTTTCAGAGTTATATCCAGGACTTTTATCTTTGGATGTTTCACTGTCGGAATATCTTAAGTAATCTTTTGGAGATAACATCGAATTTTTAATAGGGCTAATCTGCGATTCTAGTTTTTTACGAAAAGATGCTGGTTTTATATCCTGATAACTTTTCACAGTAGTCTTATTGTAAAGAAGTCTAAGTATATTTTCAAAAATACTTATTTCGGTATATGGACGTAATATACTATCCAGTATTTCCTCTTTAAGAGATGCTTCCTCGCTAACTTCAAGCACTAATTTGATATCTTCATATAAATCAATCTCCTTATAAAGTGCATACTTAAAATTCTCAATCTCATCGCTAAAAACCTTTAATTTCCCATAATTTTGAAATTTCGATTTAATAGTATCTTTTAATCTTTGTAATTGTTGTTTTCCGACAGTTTTTGCATTCGACTTCATATTTAGTTTTGAATTAGCTTCAGAAATCGTTTGCTCTGCTAATTCAATAAAATCGATTTTGCCATTAATTAACATTTGTAATTCGACTATTTCACTGTTTTTAATTTCTAGTAATTTAAGGAACTCCTCTTTCACCTTTTCTTGCTCTCTTTCCAGAGATATTAATCGATGATTTGAAAATTTTCTTACATTTTCCTGAATTATTTCGATTACTTCAAGAATTTCATTTATTTCATCAGAAATATTAATACTATCAATTAAATCTTGAGAATCTAGATAAAAAACTACCTCCCGACTAAGTATATTTTCAATGGTTTTAGCATGTAATACATGAGTTTTATTCAATGTTTCTTCATGGGCATTATTATAGGCAGTTGCAATTCTGTTCTGAATTTCATTTAACCTGAAATTATGCTTTTCAAAATCCTGTAAAATTGATTGATATCCTTCCTTTTTTCCAACTTTAAACGCCAGCTCTTTTAATTCTTTTCTTTCAAAATACCTTACGACTTCACCTTGACTGATTCGAATAATATCTTCCTTATTTATCGAAGTAATATCCTTGAAGTTTCTGTCATTTTCACCCTTAATTATTGTTCTTATATGAGGGATACTGTAGGTAGTATCAGGTTCAAGAGAATCAATACTCTTACACAGAAGCCACAATAATAAGCTTTTGCCGCTCGACCTACCTCCGATAATTACATTTAAGCTTGGACTAAACTCGAACTCTATTTCTTCGATAAAGTCGCAATCACTAATTCTAAATCTTTCAATACTTGCTCCATTGCTTTGCAGGGCTCCATATTGTTGCGATGACAGAATTCTGGACTCCGGATCAATGAAAGCAAGCCTTATTGTTTCGTAATTTTTACTTCCTTTTAAATAGTAAAAATCATGATTTCCGGTGATTCCTTTATGCTTGCAAGGATATTGATTAATGTTATGGTTGTCAGAGAAATTAATATAAGCTATATCCTTTTTTGCTCTATGTTCCGTTGGTTTTTTCCTATCGAAACCTGCATTGTATATTTGTTGGGTTTCTTCTTTAGATACTTTCTCTAATGCACTTTGCATCAAAATGACCATTTTTTGGGCATCGTCAATTTCGTTTCTACCATGTGCAGCAACTATGCTTTGTGTATTGCCCGCATGAGGAATAAAGAAAAAATCTTTTCCAAAAAATATTTTTGACAATTCTCCAAAAGTGATTTTCCTATTCAACTTCGTCAGACCTTTTTTTGTGTATTTGTCTTCGAGTGCTTTACTAATTTTTTTTGCTCCCTCAACATCTGAATAATTAAAAATTAAAAGTGAATGGTAATTTTTGATTTCTCCTGATTCCCTTGACTTCTCAATATCAAGCTCAACACCAACAAATAATTTTGGATCGTTTTCAGAATTGTATTTAGAATAGTATTCCTCGTAAGCGTCAATATTTATTATATTGTGGTCAGTAAGCGAAAATATATTAACTCCATTTTCAACCAATTTCGAATGTAAAACATCTACAGAAAATACTCCTGCATAATCACCGGTTTTCGTTTCATTGCTTTTGTCAGTATGAATATGCAAATCTATTTTGTGCCAACTAGAAAAGGGTTTATTATTCATTTTTATCCAATTTAATTGTTGTTGAGATATTGTCATTACATTCCTTTCTCCCCCCTGCCTTCGCCAAAGCTTTGGCAGAAAGGTGCACTTAGCAACTTATCAACTTCGGCCAAAGCGTATTGTGAAGCTTGTTAAAGTTATTTTTAGTGATTTCATTTTTAATTCGTATTAATTTGTTTTTATTCAACTTCAAACTTTTGTCTCAAAGCCCCGCTAGTAAAATCATCACTTCTTAAAATAACTTCAATGCCAACTCTACATGGTTCTTTAAAAATGACGATAATTTCCTTGCCAAAAACTTCTTTTTCTGGTACATTCTGAGCGATGGAAACTGCCGTTTTCATATTTCGCAGTTTAGTTCTCCTATAAATAAAATATTCTTCTTCTTCCTCATAATCGACGTGAAAGTTTGGCAAAACAACATTTCCACCGAATGAATAATTTGACGATTGTTCATTCTTTATCCGCTCAAACTCTGTATTAGCAATAATTTTATAATAGTTGCTTTTTAAAACTTTCATTTCAATATCAAAACCAATTGATGTATTTGAAGTATTTTCAATGTTTATATCCAAAATTTTTACAGTAATCTCATCAGACGAAGGGAAATCTTCAAAACCAATTAAAGTTGGTAATATTATTAAATCTGATTTTCTATCTTTCTTTGAATATCTATCCTTATAAATTTTTTCAAAATCAGAACGTACCATTTTATCTGTTCTAGTACCAACTCTTATGAAACCATCACCTTCGCGATAAACTATTCTATTTTTATCATCATCACCTACAACCTGAACTTCTTTTTTAAATAGATATGGTTTGTCCTTATTATCAAAAATCCTAAAGTAAGCTAATTGATAACCTTTGAATTCAATAGGTCTGTATTCGAAATGAATCTGAGGTTCAATATATGTGTTTATGTATTGCTGATAATTCGCCTGGTCAATTAAATTGGAAATATTGTGAAAAGTATAAGGAACTCCATCCTTTTCCTTTACACCAATAATAATGTATTTATCAGCATTGTCTGGATGATTTGCCATCGCAGAAATATCTTTTAAAAACTCATGCTTTTTATAATCATTTCCGAGGGAGTACTGTTCCATCTTAAAGTCAATATTGTGACTTTCCGAATGATATTCTAATATTTCTTTTACCTTTTCGCTCATTGTTCAACAACTTCTTTTTCAGTTTCAACTTTAGTGATTTTTGAAAGAACTAAATCTCTCATCTTTAAAAGTTTTTGATTTTCCATATTTTTAGATTCCATCAATTGAAATATTGGTATTGCCTTTTTTTCAAATTCACAAACAGAGTCAAAACTTGGATATTTAATTTCAAAACTTCTTAAATCTCCTAATAATAAATTTGATTGAGTTGAACCACCTGCTAAATCAACTATATCTTTTAAATAGAATTTTATTAGTGAGTATAAAAAATAGGTTTTTGCAACATCTTTCTTAGGTTTTAAAATTGCAACACTTTTTTGAAACGTTGTTTTATTTGTTTCAGGTAAATCTTTTACTATTGCCATGCGACCAATCGT
>Ga0233437_1006075_pt1 | contig 12631 bp, 16 predicted proteins | sample SI_122_August201_FD_182714 | JGI IMG/M metagenome (GOLD analysis project Ga0233437, IMG submission 182714) | Seawater microbial communities from Saanich Inlet, British Columbia, Canada - SI_122_August2016_200_MG | ecosystem: Environmental > Aquatic > Marine > Inlet | place: Canada: British... | reverse complement strand
GCTTTTGTGAGCCAATACATTGGTGATCTTGAAAACATCCCAACACTTGATTACTTTGCCGAAGCCATTGATCACTTTAAAAGCATTCTGAACATTGATCCTAAAATCATAGCCTACGACCTCCACCCCGAATACCTCTCCACTAAATATGTAATGGATAACTATTCCCCACGTGAGACGAGCCCTTCAACTCCGTTCAGGGTAAACGACGTGCCCTTCGACTCCGCTCAGGGTAAACGACCAGCAACAAGAGTTCCCGTCCAACATCACCACGCACACATTGCAAGCGTCATGGCAGAACATGACCTCATCGATCCTGTCATTGGTTTTTCTTGTGATGGTACAGGTTATGGTTTGGATGAAACGATTTGGGGTGGTGAGGTTTTGATTTGTTCACCCACAAACTTTTTTAGGGCCGCTCATTTACGACAAGTTCCGTTACCTGGTGGTAGCAAAGCCATTAAAGAACCGTGGCGCATGGCTTTAGCCTACTTAAAAGATAGCTTTGGTCCTGAAGCTCTTGACTTGCCCCTTGATTCACTCAAGCAAATTTCAAAATCAGAATTACTCATATTAAACCAGGCTATCGATAAAAAACTCAATGCCCCACTCACATCATCTTTAGGCCGTTTATTTGATGCTATCAGCAGCTTGCTTAACATCAAACACACAGTAAGTTTTGAAGGACAGGCAGCCATGATGCTTGAGGCTTTGGCGACAAACAATTCTTCAGCTAAAAAACTACCCTATGAGATACGTGAAAAGGAAATCCAAGTTTTTCCTGATTATCTAAATAGTCACCAAGATACCTCGTTGCCAACTCTCAAAAATCAGCTTGAACTAGATTATCGACCGCTCATCAGAAATCTTGTCCAAGAAATGATAGGTGATACAAGCCTTGCAATACTGGCGAAAAGTTTTCACTTAAGTTTAATCAGCTCATTTCTTGAGATCGCTCAAATCATCCGAAAAAACACAGGAATTCAAACAGTTGCCCTCTCAGGAGGTTCCTGGCAAAACCAAATACTAAGCCAAAAGATGACTAAAGAATTGAAGAATCAGGGTTTTACCGTCTATACAAATGAGCTCGTTCCTGTTAATGACGGGGGGATTTCGCTAGGACAGGCATACATTGCCGCTACTAGCTGTACTTACGATTTAGGGTCAAGGAATCGATAAATCAACGGGTCAGATACAACCGTCGAACCGTCGAACCGTCGAACCATCGAACCTTATAATAAAAATTTTTGGAGTAAATATGTGCCTAGGCGTACCAATGAAAATACTAGAACTGCATGATGATGGTTTTGCCATTGCTGAAAGTGGTTCTGTTAATTTGAAAATATCTACAAAACTATTAGAAAAAGTAAACCTTGGTGACTACGTAATTATTCATGCTGGTTTTGCCATTGAAATCCTCGATGAAAAAGCAGCCATGGAAACATTTGCTCTCTTGAAAGAATTGGCAAAAAGCCATGAGGAGGTTGAAAGTGAACAACTTGAATAATCATGAACTCTTAAAAAACCTCTCAAAACAATTAAAAGCTCGCAAAGTAAACAAACCAATCACCCTCATGGAAGTTTGCGGCACGCACACCATGGCTATACATCGCACTGGCCTAAATCAAATGCTTCCTGATAATTTGCGTCTGGTGTCAGGTCCTGGCTGTCCTGTTTGTGTTACTGGTGTTTCTTACATTGACACAGCTATTGATATGGCAAAGCAGCACGACGTCTTACTCACGACATTTGGTGATATGATGCGTGTGCCTGGATCAAAGGAAAACTTATCTGAAATCCGAAGCCAAGGTCATGCTGTTGACGTTGTGTATTCTCCACTTGGCGCTTTAGAACTTGCGGAAAAAAACAAAGATAAAAATATTGTATTCCTCGCTGTTGGTTTTGAAACAACCACACCCACAATTGCCGCAACAGTTGCTTTAGCCAAACAAAAAAACATCAAAAACTTTTATGTACTACCTGCTCATAAGCTTGTCATACCAGCATTAGAAGCTCTTATTTCTGATCCTGATTTGAAGCTAGATGGTTTTATTTTACCCGGCCATGTCTCCACAATCTTAGGTTCAAAACCTTATGACTTCATTGCTAAGAAACATAGTATGTCCTGTGTGATTACAGGTTTTGAAGCTGCTGATGTGATTCAAGGCGTTCATATGCTCATCGATCAAATCGAAAGCAAAGATCCTAAAATTGAAATTCAGTATAAACGTGTTGCCCATGAAGTAGGCAATCCTAAAGCCAGAGCTCTTGTTGATGAAATATATGAGCCCTGTGATGCTATTTGGCGTGGCTTTGGTTCCATTCCTATGAGTGGCCTCAAACTTCGCCCCGCTTTTGAAGCCTTTGATGCGCTCAAAGCCTTTCCTGTAACAGTGAATGATGAGGTGGAAAACACTGGTTGTGAATGTGGTGCTGTTCTCCAAGGCAAAATAACGCCTCCTGATTGTGCTCTTTATGGTCAAGCCTGCACACCAGAATACCCCATAGGTCCCTGCATGGTATCTTCAGAAGGCACGTGTGCGGCTTATTATAAATATCGACAAAGGTAAAAAATGAAAACAATTCAACTCGCCCATGGTTCGGGTGGCAAAAAAATGTACGAGCTCATCAAAAACACAATCTTAGCAGAGCTTGGTATAAATACAGACAAAGGCCTTGATGATGCCGCTGAACTTCATGTGGAAACATCACGCTTGGCGTTCACAACAGATTCTTTTGTTGTGAAACCCCTCTTCTTTTCAGGTGGCAATATTGGCAGCTTAGCTGTGAGTGGTACGGTCAATGATCTGCTCATGAAAGGCGCTGTACCAAAATATCTTTCGCTGGGTCTTATCATTGAAGAAGGCTTTGCCTTAGAAGATCTCAACACGATCTTAAAAGACATTAAAAAACACTGTGACCACGCTGGTGTGACTATTGTCACAGGAGACACAAAGGTGGTCGGCAAAGGTGAAGCTGATGGCATTTTTATTAACACGACAGGTGTTGGAGAAATCATCCCTGATACTCATATAAAAGGCTCAAATGCCAAACCAGGACAAGCTGTGATTGTTTCTGGAACCATTGGTGAGCATGGTGTCGCTGTGATGGCCAAAAGAAATGAATTAGAACTACAAGGCAATATTAAATCAGATGCGATGCCCCTCACAAACACGGTTTTACCCTTATTGGAAACGTTTGGCGCTTCTGTTCAAGTCCTCCGCGATCCCACTCGCGGTGGTGTGGCCACAACACTTAATGAAATTGCCCTTGATAGCCACGTGGAAATCACCATTGACGAAGCCGTTCTCCCTGTTAGCCCTCACGTTCAAGCCGTCAGTGACCTATTAGGTTTTGACCCCCTCTATCTCCCCTGTGAAGGTCGTTTTCTGGCCCTTGTTGATGGCAATAAAGCCGATGATATTCTAAATTTCTTAAACAAACAAGATCCAACCAATAAAGCCTGCATCATTGGCACGGTAGACAAAGAAACAACAACAGGTGGTGTAATGCTCACAACCCTAACAGGCGGCAAACGCGTTCTCGATTTACCCGTTGGAGAATTACTCCCCAGAATTTGCTAAAAGCCACCATACCAAAAGGTGACGGTACCTTTATCTCCCCGGGAGGGAACGAGGCATGATTGACGATATGCTAATGACAATTAGCTATTGGCAATCTCAATTGCAAATTGCTTATTGCAAATTGTCAATTGCCAATCATGTTACATGGACTGGATTCCCGTTTTCACGGGAATGACAAACTCGTAGTGTTGCCGTTACATACTGAACTTACACGCGTCTAACGACATAGTTTCGCTATCGGAGCATAGGATTTGCGGTGGATGGTTAGGATGCCATTTTGTTTTAAGGCTTCTTGATGTATTTTGGTGCCATAGCCTTTATGTTTTTCAAAATAATATTCTGGAAAGGTCTTAGACAAAGATACCATCAGGCGATCACGTGTGACTTTGGCAATAATAGAGGCGGCGGCAATGGCGTAACTTTTTGCATCCCCATCAATAATGCCTTCATTGGGAATTGTTGACGCGATGGTCATGTTGCCATCAACGAGAAGATAATTTGGTGTTTGCTTAAGCTGCGCCACAGCCATGAGCATGGCCTTTTTTGTGGCTTCCAAAATATTGATTTCATCAATGAGCTCTGAGCTTATCATGCCCACACCATAGCTCACACAAGAATACATAATGTCTTCAAAAAGTTTTTCCCGTTTTTTAGGCGACAACTTTTTTGAATCATTGATATCAACAATAACATTTTCTTGTGGCATGATGACAGCAGCTGCCACAACAGGACCTGCCCAAGCACCACGACCAGCTTCATCAATTCCCGCTACCAAATGATATTTTTTTAAATACTCTTGATCAAATTGAATAAGTGACATGGATCTCGCTTTCCGTAGTCTGTTATTGGAAAAACATTTAATATATGAATAGGTAGTCTTTAAAGCTGTTTATCGCGATATGCAAGAAAATCAAAAAAAAAGGCTGCCCGTTGGCAGCCTTTGTAAATATGATAATAAATAAAATCTATTTTGTGTCTTTGTCTTCTAAAACAACTGTTTCTTCAGCGGCGGCAGCTGCTTCTGCTTTTACTTTTATTTTTGCTTCAGCTTTCTTACGAGCTTCAGCGCGTAAAAGTTCGCGACGATCAAGTGCTGTAATACGAGCTTTTTTACCAGACAATTTACGGAGGTAGTATAATTTTGCACGTCTTATTTTACCAACACTAGACACTTCAACTTTCTCAATTGATGGAGATGAAAAAGGAAAAATTCTTTCTACACCAACACCATATGAAATTTTACGAACCGTAAAAGTTGAGCTAGGACCATTGCGATGAATAGCGATAACAACACCTTCATAAATCTGAATACGTTCTTTATCACCTTCTTTAATTTTTACGTGTACTTTTACACTATCTCCCGCTTTAAAGCGTGGAAATTCTTTTTTCGCATGATATTTTTCATTAATCCAATCTATAGCGTTCATAGTATCCTCTTTTGTTAGCTGCTCTTAGTTGGTGTTGGTTATTTACCGGCCAACCAATCGATCTAAAATAATTGCTACCGCACTCCTGACAGGTAAATGGTTATAACCATTCACACCAGGTATGGGTTTTAGCGTGTAATTAATTTTTTCAAAAAACTCGTCTGTTAATCCATGACCTGTTCCAAAATTCACTAATACAGGTCGATCCCCGTTGGCAATAAGGTTGCTGATATAATCGTAACCTACTGAATTCCCTCTGTCTTTTGCTGTCGTCGCTACGAGGAGCGGTTGACTACCACTCCAGTTTTTAATTGTCAAACAGGTATCCTCAATATTTTCAGAAACATTAACAACATCAAAGGCTTTCTTACGATCTGGATTATAGGTACTTCCATGGCCTTCATGCCAATAATTCTTAATATAATTCACCATGTCCATCTGAACAGCAGACGGTGTAATCACAAAAAACCCTTTAACTCCAAATGTTTGTGCATTTCTTGCTATGTCATGCAAATCAAAATTCGTCACTGATGTGGTCACAACATCACCAGCTTTATTATAAATAGGGTAATGGATGAGGGAGATATATAGATCTTGCATATAATTTTCTCAGGTACTGTCATTCCTGCGAAGGCAGGAATCCAGTCATTAACTAATTTGTTCTCAGGCTGGATCCCTGCCTTCGCAGGGATGACAGTATTCATTTATTATTCATATATTTTTGCCATATCTCATATAAATCTGGCCGTCTTTCTTTTGTGCGCTCAAGGGCCATTTCTTTTTGCCATTCTAAAATCTTTTGATGATGACCACTTGTCAAAACAGGGGGAACTTTTTTTCCCTCAAAAATCTCTGGTCGTGTGTAATGAGGATGTTCTAATAATACTTCTTCATGTGATTCTAAACGCACAGATTGATCTTTACCAACAACGCCAGGAATATATCGTGACACCGCATCAATAATAACAGCTGTGGCTAATTCACCACCAGAAATAATATAATCACCAATGGAAATTTCCTCATCGACAACAAGATCAATCGCTCGCTGATCGACACCTTCATAACGACCACAAAGAAATAAAACACTTTTTAAAGAACTCAACTCTTTAGCCTTCTGCGGTGTTAAGAGTTTTCCAGACGGCGATGTGAGCACAACACGATCAATGTTGTGTTTTTCTTTTATATCGCGAACACCATTGCAAACAACTTCTGGCAAGAAAACCATGCCAGCACCACCCCCATAGGGTTTATCATCAACAGCATGATGCTTATTAACAGCCCAATCACGCAATTGATGATAGCTAAACGCAATGATATTTTTCTCACGGGCCTTTCCTAAAAGACTTTGTGAAAAATAATTATCAAGCATTTCGGAGAATAGTCCTAGGATATGGTACTTCATTCGTTTACCGTTTTCCGTTTTCCGTTTTCCGTCTTCCATAACTTCTTTTACGGACAACGGAAAACGGACAACGAAGTACGATCAAATAAGTCCTTCTGGTAAATCCATGACGATTTCTTTTTTGTCTGTGTCACGAGAAATAATCCAGTCATCAACTACGGGAACCAGTTTTTCTTCATCATTGGCTAAAACCTGAAATTGTTTAAGTGGTGTATAAACAACTTTCTTGATTGTTCCCAGTTTCAAACCTTGGTCATTTAAGAGAACAAAACCTTCCCAATCTTGATCAAGAATCGTTTGATCATCAATGTTCATATTTTCACGCAAACAGCTAATCTTAGCTTTTCGCCATTTCACCACATCGTCACTATTATCAAAACAATCAAATTGAACAAGAAACTGGCGTCCCAACGAACTAACCTTAAGCATATGGACATCAGTCATCTTTTCACCGTCTTTTTCTAAGATAAAGGCGGCTTTATTATCTACCTGATCCATAGAACCACTATAAATATAAACTTTGGCTAGACCTTTGATGCCGTGCTCTCTGTAAATTTCGCCGATGGTAATGTGTTCTTGGTTGTTAGTCATATTAATACTCTTTTACCCTTCGACTCACTTCTCTCGCTCAGGGTTGTTTTTTGGTTTTTCTAAACCAAAAAACAAAAAAACCCCTCCATAATAGAGGGGTATTTATTAAAATTGAAAATTGAATGTTAAAAAATGAATATTAAATAAATTTTCTATTCAATTATTTCTAAAACACAATGTTTTCTAACTTTAGCCGCTGCGGCTCCTAAAATAGTTCTCATGGCACGTGCTGTGCGTCCTTGTTTACCAATGACTTTGCCGAGATCTTCTTTAGCTACCTTAAGCTCTATAACGGTAGTTTGTTCACCTTCGACTTCGATAACTTCGACATCATCTGGTTTATCAACTAACGATTTTGCGATCAGTTCAATTAAAGGCTTCATGTAACCTCCGGTTCATTATGAGTTCTAACGTCGTCTTAAAGTCTTATATTCAGACTCTAGAGATGCCATTACAAAACAAGCTTGTTAAAAAGCGATTTGTTAAAGATCAAACAGAAACGTTTTTGGCCAACAATTGACCAACAGTATCTGATGTTTTGGCACCTTTACTATGCCAATATTTTACACGGTCGCTATCAACTTTAAGTGTTTTGTCTTTTGGATTATAAGTACCCAAAACTTCTAAATATCGCCCATCACGTGGACACTCTTTATCAGCTGCTACTATGCGATAAAAAGGATTTTTCTTTGCCCCTCTACGGGCGAATCTAATAACTACTGCCATTTCTTGCTCCTTCATACGTCGTCTTCGTATGTATATTCCTATAAAAATGTGAGCGTCTTAATAGTCATCTGATTCTATTTTCTCAAGTAATTTATTGGTTTTTTGCCCATTTAGATTTTTATCCTGTAATATCATGTAGTTAGACCTTTATTTGAGGTTTTGTAACATCTTGTTATCATTACCTATATGATCACGTGGTTTTTTTCCTTAATAATTACAAAATGTTCTCTTGACTCTCCTCAACATCCCTTGCAAAATAGTATTATGCATGAATTCCAATTAGTGTTCGAATACATTGATGGTTCAGTATTTAAAACAATTAATCATATCCGCCATCACCTCGATGTTGTTTGTAAGGGAAAATACAATCTTAGTATTGAATTCAATAATAAACAAAACAAACTTGCTAATATGTACCAGCTTCGTGGGGCTCCTGCTCTTGTCAATACAGCAAATAAACAGGTTATTTATGGCTCTGTTGTTTCTAGAAAAGAAATAAAAGGGATATTATCAGAAGAAAATATAGACCAATAAAAAAAGCCCACCATGAGGTGAGCCTTTTTTGTGGCAGGAGCGAGAGTTGAACTCGCGACCAAGAGCTTATGAGTCTCCTGCTCTACCACTGAGCTACCCTGCCAAATATTAACCATTCTGTAAAATAACTGCCCGCCGCACTTATCAAATATTTTTTAAATCTGTCAATCCTTTACTCACGGGAATCCATAGCTTACGGTGTCTTAACGCGTTTAAAATACATCTTATCAATTTCCTTTTTTCCGGGATCTAGAACCATTTGATTACCTCTAATAATTAACTCAACTATTTCGTTTTTCTTGTCATCATCAATAGGAATCATTTTTAAACGCGTTTCTTGAGCTGAACGTGAAACAGCTTGAAGTGTACCACGCACCACATCTTGAGAAAAGGTAGCATGCGCATTGATTCCCTGAATTTTAATTTCAAAAGGTTTAAAAATCTTCATCATCCGATCAACATCTTCGGGAGACATTTTTTGAAAAAGAGAATCCTTATACAGTAATTGAACGCTCTTATATTTTTTTGTATCAAAAGAATACGTTCCTTCATAATCATTTGCAGGCACTTCAGCTGTAACCACAGTATCTATACTAACTGTTTCAGATGGGTTTTGGTTACACCCAACAAAAAGTAACATGATGAGTACACTCATCAAACAAAAACTGAGCATGGTAATTTTCATAATATCCCTCTTTTATCTCTTTTTTTATAAAATTGAGATAAAAATCAATTTATTTCCATCTAAAAAATGTTTTTTTACTCCCGCCCCCAAACAACAAAAGGACCTTTTACTTCCATCACATCTTGATCACAGATTAATCACAGCAAGAACACTTGTATACCCCGCATAAGCATCGAGATAACCAGCTCGTTTAACCAAAAAGCTCACCATTGCCTCTGGCTGGCCATCCATATTTAAATCCAGTATTTTTATATCTGTAATCACTCCTGGCAAACGACTTGTTATTTTCTTTTCCTGAAACCCCAGGCGCATTTTTGCCAAAGTTACAATTTGCGATGACTTCACATTAGGAACATTCCCCACAAAATTATTTAAATAACTATTATTCTTCACAACCATCAGCTCACCTTGATGCACACGCATTCTTGGTGGGATAAGAAAACGCTTCTGTTTCACTAAACCCAAAGCATCTGTAGCATTAATATCAATGTAATCTGCAGAGCCTCCATAATTCATGGAACTCAACCATGCTTTCTTGCCCTGCTTATCTCTCATGACAATCTTATGGTCATCTCGAATGGTCACAATAGAATCATCAAAAATAATTGCCGCATAGAGTGACGGCGCATGACCACCGATACCGCGATTGACTTTTATCACATCATTTAACTTTACCCATTTCCCCTTTTGCAGGCCCAATTTTTGTAAAGAACTCGCCCATTGCCATTTGCCTGACATTTGTTGACTATATAGCCGTTCTCCCTGTGTAAAAGTTAAAGGCATGATCAAGGATTCAAATTCTTGTTCTAAAACAAATTGATTGCCTTCTATCCTGTATAGCCAAGAATGCGCACGCGACCTAACAAATCCATTAATCAAGATTTCGAGTGTCCCATCCTCATCCCAATCGCCAATTGTAACCCTATGAAAAGCTGTTTTCATCCCCGCCTTTTTTTGGGCCAGGGGTTTGATTTGGTTATCACCAAATTCAGAAACAACAATTTTGTCGCGAGAACAATAAACAATGTCATGCACATGGTTATTATTCACGTCGTTAAAATCAAAACTCATGACAGTGTCCTTGACTTCACCTGACTCCCAAGAACTGCCCAATAGAAAATCTCCAGCAAAAACAAGGGGAGAACAAAAGAAGACCATCATAAACAAGATAGTAATAGTCATTACTTGCTTTAACATTAGGTCACACTCCTTACTAAGGCCTTCATAAGTAATTTATTGTATAGATGACAAGTATTTGTTAAAATATAAAAAAGACATTAAAAACACAACTTTCACCTCTAAAACGTACGATAATAATAATAAGAGAGTAGAAGACTCTATTTGATGTAAAAAAGAGGCAATGTTCACAAGGAGTTTATATGGTAAATACAAGCAGCTCAAACTATGAAATTGGAGATAGTGGTTACACAGTTGGTGATAAAACCTATTCTAATAATAGTGAAATGACAGATCCATTAAATCAACCTCAAAAAAGTGATTTTACGGGCACTTCTCAAGGACAGAATCATAGCAATGCCTATCAATCATGGCAAAATACGGTTGGCTCAATGGAGACAGCTGTTCTTGATGCCCAAGCTACTTTTGATGCAGCTAAAGTTGAAGCAGAATCTGCTGTTGAAGCCGCCTTTATCGATGCTAAATCACGTATTTACGAAGCTGATCTATCCTATGAAGCTGTTGTGATGCAATGTGACACAGATAGAGAAATCGCTGAAATGGAATATGAAATTGAAAAAGAAAAACTCGAAGTAGAACTCACATCTATCGAACAAGTAGATGCTGTGAATGCTGAAGCCAACCTCACTTCAGCCAACGCCTTAATGCGTGAAGCTGACGCTGAATACAAAGAAGCTGAGGCAGAAGAAAAAGAAGCTGAACTAAAATACTACTATGGTAATGATAGCAGCTGGTAATAGGACATTCTATGAACACTATTAAGAATGCAAATACGGACGGCTACGGTTCCCAAGATAAAACCCAGCAATCCCAAGAAAATCTCAGCAGCCAACAAGCCCAACTCAATCAATATAAAGCTGAAAACCAGGCCTCAACATCAGAGACCGCCACACATACAAGTGCCGCTGATCGTGCTGAAGCCAGAGATGTTGCCGGTCTTTATCTTGATAATAATGACAGTGATTTTAATGACAGTGGCAGTGCCCTAGCCAGAGAACAAATTCTCGCAACAGAGGCTTATAGTAGGGAACAAGAATCCTCGAGCAAAAGCATGGGCCATAGAACATATGATAGAACCAGTACAGCCAACAAGAAACAATCTGTTTACCAAAAAACAGAACCAGATACACGCTATACAGAATTAAAAGAAACGCATTGGGGCAATGGGACAAGTACAGACAAAAAAACCGATTAACATCATCTCATTTAAACATAAGGAAATACTATGACACAGAATAACGATGTGATGCATTCTATTTGGGATGGTATGACAAAAGATAGCAAAACTAATACAGTTTGCTTTAAACAAGCTGATATAGACTATCTTTATTTCAATGGCTTTGTAGATGAAAAAAAATATGACCTTAAAACATGGCAACAAGCTTTTAAAAGCTTTAAAGACAAAAAAGGCCTCTACACTATAAAAAAAGACGGTTTTTTGACACTTAAGAAATTTCGCTACACAGGACCTGTTCATCAATTTTTTGACGCCATGAAAATTCAAGAAGGCCCCTGGGATCAAAAGGCATTAGAAGAGCTGTACGACAAATCACTATGCCAAGTCATGGATGTCACTAAAGAAATATTCTTAAAATATATAGAAGAGTGTAAGAAAAACGGTTATACTGATGACAAAGGAAACTTAATAATGTGTGAAGGGGTTAAAGTTGGTATTAGAGAATTCATCATGCAATTTCCAACGCCCCAACAAAGACGTGAACAAATGATTCATAAAGCAAAAATGAAAGAAAGCGTTAACAAAAGGTAGAAATGAAAATCTATTATCCCATACTACAAGAAGGTCGTCGCCCTAATGAAAACATTCATTACTTATTGAGTTATTTAAAAACGCATTCAAAACTGAAATTCACTTCTGAAATTATCACAGACAAAAATCTCGCACAAATTGATAATTCTCCTGAAAACTACATTCTTTTATCAGCAACCTCAATCCAGCCACTCCATACATTTCATCAATTTGTACAAGTATTACGCAAAACATTGGGTGAGATTAAATGTAAAATTATTGTGGGTGGTTCTGTTTTCTATATTTTAAATCATGATGATATCTTTAATTTCTATCCTGAAGTCACTCATATTTGTGTGGGTAAAGGTGAAGAAGTCTTAAAAGATATTCTTGAAAAAGACCTCCCCTCAGGTGTGTACCATGCAGAAAAATTTAATAAGGTAAATCGCTATACCTTACATCCTGATTATCCGGTCAAAGACGTGGTCATGCTAACCTTTCGTGATAGCCGCTGTTCCTGGGGTAAATGTTTGTTTTGTCATCACCAAACACGCTGCGTGTATCCCAATAAAAATGCTCAAGATGTTGCCGATGAGGTCATGTATTACATTGATCAACGCGGTTATCGTCATTTTTACTTTTTTGATAATCACATGGAGCCAGAAACGCTCGCTCAATTCTTAGAAATTCTATACCAAAAAGGCTATCACAAAAAAGGCCCAACATTCTATGTTTTTG
>Ga0233437_1006074_pt1 | contig 12632 bp, 12 predicted proteins | sample SI_122_August201_FD_182714 | JGI IMG/M metagenome (GOLD analysis project Ga0233437, IMG submission 182714) | Seawater microbial communities from Saanich Inlet, British Columbia, Canada - SI_122_August2016_200_MG | ecosystem: Environmental > Aquatic > Marine > Inlet | place: Canada: British... | reverse complement strand
CAATTCTTGTGAGTTGGAACAACTGCCATACCGTCTAACTTGAATTCTACCTCATACAAGTGAACTTTTGAGCATTCACACATTTCTAAATTTTAGTAAATTTTCCTCTATATTTGCTTATTTGAATAACGTTTAACTATCTGTTTTTACAATTTTTTCTAGGTTTGAAAGCAATACTTCTTGTACTTCCAGTAATTATCGTATTATTTTTTGGTATGTTGATGATTCCATCTTCTTTTGCCCAATCCCAAGCTGGTGGTGTTGATAAAGAAGGATCCTGGTATGTTGGTGAGGGACTCAAACACGGTGATTTCTTCTCTTATTCTTTATGTCATGTTGATTACAAGGAATGCTCTGAATTTGAAATGGATATGTGGATCAAAGGTGATGTTACAAGTGGAAGTGAAACCAAATGGTTAGCTGAGGTTGTTGTTTATGATGGTCGTAATATTGTTGTAGGTGAAATGGAATTGGGAAAAATAGCTCCAGAACCAACTGGCGGAAGTGAAAATTTAGGAATTTATCGTGGGGCATTCAAATCATCTGTTGTATGGTTATCTGCTTTTGCAACATCTGATGGAAGTAAAGGTGGAAAAGGACCTAAAGAATTTTCTTCAGTTTCTTGGGGTAAAATTGCAAATATTGGCGGTGAACAAATACTTCCAACTTCAATACAACCTCTTACCGTTACTGCAGGTAGTTGGGATGAAACTGTTTTAGTATCTTGGAAAACCGGTGGAGCTACAAGTAAAGTTTGGATTGTGGATGATTTTCCATTTCCAATTAAAGCTTCCACTTTAACACATGTGTCAGAAGGAATACCTCCACCTGAATACAAATTTGAATTATTAGATTATAAAGAAAATGTAGTGAAAAGTCCATTTGATGGAATTGAATCAACTGTTACTGGAATTCCAGAATGGTGTGATACAAACGTACAACGTGATGTTACAATTAAGAGACCAACAAATGGATTTCAATATACTTTACATGTATTTTATGGACCTGAAGATCCCGTTCAAGGATGTGAAATGCAATGGCTCATCAAATTCATTAATGTTTATGATGACACTGCATTTTTGAATCAAGTTCAATATGATATTTTTGTTGTAGATGATGAATTTAGTTTACCTCCTTTAAGATCAATTGCACAAGAAGAAGGTAGAGATTATCTTTATTCTCCATCTGGACAAGCACTTGTTGATATTATTATTAAAGAGGATCCTGGTGATGCTAACTATGTAATTTGGATTTATGGTCTAGCACCTAATGGAATAGTTCCATCAACTGCTGATGACTATCTGGAAATAACAGTGCCAATTTATGCAGGTGATGATAGTTTTGTTCCTACACCTACACCTACACCTACACCTACACCTACACCTACACCTACACCTACACCTACACCTACACCTACACCTACACCTACACCTACACCTACACCTACACCAACCCAGAATATTCCTGATTGGATTAAAAATAACGCAGGATGGTGGGCAGATGGCGCAATAGATGATGGTTCTTTTGTTCAAGGAATTCAGTTTTTGATTAAAGAGGGAATCATGCAAATTCCTCCAACATCTCAAGGTTCTGTGAATGGTGGTAATGAAATTCCTGATTGGATTAAAAATAACGCAGGATGGTGGGCAGATGGCGCAATAGACGATGATTCTTTCATAGGTGGAATTCAATATCTAATTGAAAATGGAATAATGAGTATCCCTTCTTGATATTTGTACATTCAAATTATTGAAATCCTGAAAAAATAATGAATTCCTTATGGTAGGTCTGTTTAAACATCCAAAACGTCGTCTCAAAAAATTCATCAGAGATGGTGAATATACTGATGCAATCACATTTGGAAAAAACTTGGAATCTGATTATTCTGATGATTCTGATTTTATGTTCATAATGGGAAGTATTTACTATATCTTGGAAGATTCCAAAAAAGCGTTACCTTATTTTGAAAAATCATTTCAACTCAATGATTCTGATGTTGAAACATTGAGGCTAAAAACAAATGTTCATTTATCTTTAGAACAAAAAGAAGAAGCAATAGATTGTTGTTATAGAATTTTAAAAATAGACCCAAAAAATCCTGAAGCTCAAGACTTAATCAAAGAACTTGAAGGTATCTAATTTATTTTTTTCATTAAATATGCATTTTCCATTAACCAATCGCAAAATTTTGTTACTTTCTCATCAAACTCAGTCCAAATGTGAACTGAGTGAGGTAAGATGTCAATCTTCCAATTCTCTGTAAAAACTCTGACTCCTTCTTTGTCTTCATACATGTATGCATCTTGAGTTTGAATATCTCCAAGAATCTCTTTTGCTTTTTGTTTGATAATTTCTCTATCTATTGGGAAACTCTTTACTTTTTGATCAACAATTAGACTGAGATCTCTTTTTCCATACATTTCAAATTCATCAATTTTTCCTTGTTTTGGAAAGTTTACAACTAGATTGATATTGTATTTTTTACCTACTTCTTTTCCAATTGCTACTATTCTATTGTATCCCATAGCTGGACTTTTTTTTAATAGGAATCTGATTTGTGCCAAGTCTGTTTTTAATCGATTTTGTAAATCTGTTGTTAATTCAGTAAATATCATAGTTTGATATGCTCTAATTTCCTATTATAATCATTATTTTACAAGATTGGTTTTTTTAGAACTTTGATCAATCAGTATCATGGCAATGCCGACTGATGATTCTATGAGAATTGGTGATGAGTCTGAAAGAACAACTGATGTGAATTCATATCAACGTACATGCATGGACTTTATCGAAGATATTTCTCATGATTATGAAGCATGGGTTGATTATTACAAGCTCCCTGAGGATGAGGATAAAAAAAGACGTGCAGGAATTCAGGCAACCATTACTAGAACAAATGACTGGATTGCAAAAGTAGCCACATCTATCCAGGCAATTGATGTTGTCATGAATGATGGAATTCAAAAGATGGCAGAATTCACTGCTGGAAAGCCTCTGGAAATTGGCGTTTTTGTAAATAACACTGCAAGTTATACTGAAACTTCTCCTGGAATAATTGATGTTCACATTAGAGGGAATGGGAGAAAGGGAAGAAAAATGAAACTGGGATATCATTTCAAACATGATAGATTTAGAGTAGAATCTACATGTGGTGCATTTTTTGATGAATCTAATCTACCTGAACAAGAATTTGAGGATATGGATATTCATTTAAAATTACATGCTGAAAAAGCAAAACAACGTGATGTCATTTCATTCACAATTACCATTAGTGAGGTGGAAAATGATGTTGAAATGGATAGACGTGGTCTTTCCACTATTATACATCTAGTCTAACTTTCTATGGGCTTGAAACTGATTTAGAAATTGTTTCTAACTCTATTGACACATCTTCTTCAAAATACTCCATGAACTTTCCAGTGTTTTCAAGTTTAATTGAATTGATTTCATTTAAATTCTCAAAGGAATTCATTTTTAGATATTCTTGAGATGCAGTGTATAGTATGTCATCGATATAGAATGTTCTGGCATTACTCATTCCATAGTAACGTGTATCACTATCTGAATGTGTTATTGTTCCTTTTAGATCAAATCCTGATGATGTATCTAAATCAAATACATAAAATCCGCTCCATCTATTGTAGTCTGGGGCAAACATCTTTGCACTTGATGCATTCTCCAAACTTTTCACATCTCCACTGATTGGAATTGATAATACTTCTCTGGATTTATCAAAGAAGAATGCTTTGTGATTGTACAATGCTTCTGACTGTGTGGAACTATCTCCAACGACTATGTCATCTATCACTTTTGGATTATTCACATTTGCAACATTAAACAATGCAATTTTGACTCCTAATTGCTGAACTCTACCATTTTCAGTTTCTTTGGTATCTCTACCGACACCAATTACATGTTCCTCATCATATGGGTGTAGGTAATTTGAGAACCCTGGAATTTTTAATTCTCCTAGAATTTTAGGCGTATCTGTGGATAAATCAATTACAAAGAATGGATCAATTTGTTGGAATGTTACCAAGTATAGTCTATCTCCAATGAACCTTGCTGAAAAGATACTCTCCTCAGGTGCAATTTCTTCTAATTCTCCAACTATCTCTAATTGTTCATTTAGGACATAAACTGAATTTAAACGAATTGTTCCTTCATACTGGGTGTAAATTTCAGTTGTAGTTGCAACTCTAAACCTATCTCCATTTTCATCCATGGAGAACTGATTCAGTAATCTTCCAGGAATTGTACCCTTTGCAACATATTTTATTTTATCATCGTCAATTGATATTTTGTGAATGATTGTTTTTCTTGTATCTTCTTGAATTTTTTTATCATATTCATTTAATGCGTCTTTGATTTTTTCAAATAATGTTTCTTTTGATTTTTTATCCATCTTGTTGTAAGATTTTTGCATCAATTCTGAAATTGCTATCCATTGTGAAGTTGAACTCATAGAAGAATCATTTTGGATTTCTATAATTTGAGATTGAATGCTATTTGGTAATAATGGTACTACTACGTCAAAGAATCTATCTCTTGATGAATTTTCATAAAATCCAAATGGCATATTTTGTTGATATGTCAAGTAAAAGTTATTCTCTGAAACATAAAATGATCCGGTGTACCCCATCAAGAAAGTTTCAGAATTTACTGTATCTCCAAAAATATCTATTGCAGTTAGTGTGTTAAAGTTTGAGAATTGTTCTACGTTATCAAAGTAAAATGCCTCTGGAGTCATAATTCGAACTGAATCTTCCATGATTACTGGAAGTCTTGGATATTGATGATTTACATTGCTATTTGTTACAAAATATGCATAATTTCCAATCATTCTTGCATCTCTAAAGTTGCCATCAATGGAATAATCTTTAATGATACTTGGACTTTCTTTGTCTGACACATCTACAATTAATGCGTGGGTAACAGAATTGTAAGAACGTCTTGGTACAAAGTCAAACTGTGGTATTATTTCCTCATCACTTTGTCCATTGTAAAATATGACTAGTCTATTATCATTAAGGAACATATTTTGAATATATTGTGATTCGATATCTAATGCAATTTTAAGAACTACTTTTGCAGATTCTGCAGGATATGCATCAATTATTGAAAGTGTATTTTGTGATACAATGTATACGTACTTTGAATCATTTTTGATATAGTCTGGTTCATCAACATTCTCTACTTGAACATTTGTAGTTGAATAGTCTGATCCTCCTGATTCTTTACTGACAGCTAATGCTGGAGCTGGTTCTGCCATTGAAGAGTCTTCTGAAAATTCAAACATCATTGATTCATCAACTCGTGAATTTCCTATAAAACCCCCGCCATTATAGGATCTACCGTCAAATGATGCAGATGCTTCAAGAATTGATTTTAGTTCCTGCTGTGATGATATTTTTTTAATCTCGTTTGTTCCTTCAAAATATTCTGATACTGATTTATCGATATAGATGATTTCTGGTTCTGGAATTTGTACGATTTGTGATTGCTCATCAAAACCTATTGAATACATTATTCCTGCTGTGAGTATTACTGAAATGACTACTGCAATTGGAATTATTATTTTTGAATTCATTTTTTTATCTCTTTTCTCGTTTTTTTGAATCATTTGATTTAGTGATTACTATCCCTTGATGGATTGTGATAAAAGGATTAGTGAAATTAGAATTTTACCAAACAACTTACATATCCATCTGTTTTACTACCCTTTCTATTGTCTTCAGAAAACACTAATGATGAATTTATAGAAAAAATCAAAATTCTTGCAACCGATGATAAAAAAATAAAATCATTTGGAGAGATATTTTCAAATGATTCTAGTCGTGAAATCTTACAACTACTATTCAATGAGGAATTATCTGCAACTCAAATTGCTCAAAAAACTGAAATTTCATTACAGCTAGTAAAATACCATTTGATAAAACTACAAGATTTGGGAGTTGTTACTATTTCAAAAATAGAAAAAAACTCAAAATCCCAAGATATGAAAATTTACACTGCAACAAAATTTAGTATTGTAATTGTTCCGCCCACTTTATCTAAAAAAACTAAAGAGAGTAAATTACTTGTTCGCTCATTTCGACATATTTACAAAGTTGCAGGACTTGGAATTGCAACTGGCCCTTTCAGGATTATTTTCAATATCTCAATTTAAAAATAAAACAATTCATCTAACTGATTCTACCGGTGGGGAATTTTCTTTTGTTGATGAATCTGCCAAAAATACTCCCATTACCTCTAGTGAGGAATCTATGCGTTCAATTCCTGAATCTACTATGATGATTGCAGAATCTGATTCTCAAGATTCTCCTCAATATGGTTTGGATATTACAGAAAATATAGTGGACTCTGAGATTACTGTAAACTCTGATTTGTTCTTACCTTTTCTTATAATTACTGTAATTCTGGGTGGAATTACTGTTTACTATTTGTGGAAATCTAGAAAAGTAAATTAATCAAGTGTAATCTCAATTGCAATTCTTTTTTCATTTGCTCTTTCTTCTCCTGGATATTTCAACCGAGAAATTTTCTCATTTAATTTTTCATCTGTAATTACTTTTGCATTTCCTACAAAAATTGAATCATTGTATTTTATTTTGACTAGGGAATTCACCATTACATTTTGAAACCAATCCCCATCTGGTTTGTGTCTGGAAAAGTAAATTTTACCATTGTATTTTACTGCTCGAAGCATTACGGAGTGTTCTTTTCCTGTTTTTCTTCCCTTTGTAATTAGGATTGGTCTGAATCTCTCTTCTGTGATTTCCATGCGTGATTTTTCCTCAGTCAAGTAATTTAACCTCATTGATAGAAATTTCTGATATTTGGTGTGATAAGTAAATCTCATCATCTGATATCATGTCCACAAAACTAGAAGGCATGACTGATAACATGTCTACTGCAGATACTTTTACTGGGAAAAAAGTCATTGATCGAGAAGGAATTCAATATGGTAAAGTCAAACATATTCACATTAACCAAGACACACTTACCGTATCTGGTGTAACCATTCATCAAGGATTCAATAAGGATTATTTTCTTTCAGATGATTATATTGACAAATTTTCTGAAAAAACACTGCTTCTTAGTAGACCTCCTGTTAGAACTGGAATTCCTGTAGTTGATACGGATTGTAATAAAATTGGCAAAGTAAAAGGATTGCACAAAAATCCTGAAACCAACGAGTTAGAATCAATTGAAGTCAGCTATGGGTTAATGCATTCAAAAATACTATCCAAATATGATATTTGGGGAGTGGGTGAAAAAGTCATTTTAAAAATGACTAAAGAAGAGTTCAAAAATATTGAATAACTTCTCTTAATTCTCTTTTTTCAAAACAAGATTTTTTATTCTGTTTTTTTAGAACATTTTCCACACACTGGAATTCCTTCTTGAACTGTTATCTCTACATTTGATGAGTGACATTTTTGACATAATCCATTCATGATATGATTTCAAATCACTTCTTTAAATTTTTTATGAGGATCAATTGAATACTTAGTAATTTATAATTGAAAAATGCGATCAAATTGTTGTATTCTGTAGAAACCAAATCTTTGACTAAATCATTTGGGAAAGTAATTGCTGTAAATGATATTTCTTTTTCAGTCAAAACTGGTGAGATTTTTGGATTTTTGGGTCCTAACGGAGCTGGAAAGAGTACAACTATGATGATTCTCACTACTTTGTTAAAACCCACATCTGGACAAGCTTTGATTTCTGAGTTTAATGTAATGAGTGATGCAAAAAAAGTACGAGAAAATATTGGATATGTCCAACAAGAAACAACAGTTGATGAATACCTTACTGGACGTGAGAATTTACTATTACAAGCAAAATTAAATCATATCCCAAAAAAAGAAATCAACAAAAGAATTGATGATATTTTAGAACTCATTGAATTATCTGATAAACAAAATGAATCTGTTGTAACCTATTCTGGCGGTATGAGAAAACGACTAGACATAGCTGGTGGTCTGTTACATAGGCCAAAAGTATTGTTTCTTGATGAGCCTACAGTTGGCTTGGATATTCAGACTCGTCGAAAGATTTGGGAGTATATAAAAAAAATCCATACTGAATTTAACATGACCATATTTCTCTCAACTCACTATATGGAAGAAGCTGATAGACTTTGTGATCGAGTGGGAATTATTGATGGTGGAAAAATACAAGTCATTGATTCTCCTGAAAATTTGAAAAATGCAATGGGTAATGAAGTTATTTCAATTATCTTGGATGAACATAAAATTCATGACTCTTTCTTACCTAAGCTCAAAGAAATTGAATTTGTTAAAAACATCACTGAAGATGGGGCAAAATTAACTCTCTTTGTATCTAATGGAACCCAGGTAATTCCAAAAATTTTTCAAATCTCATCTGAACTTGATGTTAAAATTACTACCATTTCTTTAACTCGTCCAACACTTGACGATGTTTTTCTTTCTTACACCGGACATGAAATTCGAGATGACGATTCTGGATTCAACAGAAAACGTGAACATACAAAAATGAAGGGGCTGCGTTCATGAACACTTTGTTGTATGACACTTATACTGTTTTTTGGAGGGAATTAAAGAGATACAAAAAATCTCGAAGTGGAGTTTTAATTAGATTAATTCAACCTGCAATTTGGATCATTGTTGTTGGAAATATTTTTTCAGGAACTCAACCGTTAATCCAATCAGTTGGATTTGCAGGAGAGTATATTGAATTTATGGCTCCTGGAGTGATAATTCTTACTGCAATTTTTACCAGCATTTTTGGTGGTGTCAATACGTTGTGGGATAGACGTTATGGTTTTATGAACAAGGCTTTGACATCTCCAATTTCTCGTTCTTCTATTGCTCTGGGAAAAATGTCTGCGATTTCTTTGATTGCAGCTTTGCAAGCTAGTTTGATTATAGGAATTGCTTTGGCAATTGGTGTTAGATTCCCTAATCCTATAATGATTGCACCAATTATGGTAATTGTTATTTTGTTCTCATTGGGGTTTTCAGGTATTTCTGTAATGATTGCAGCTACTGCAAAATCTCAGGAAACTTTTTGGGGGATGATAAATTTTCTTGGAATGCCTTTGTTTATGCTGAGTCCTGCATTGTTTCCATTGGAATTACTGCCTAATTGGCTTGCAGTTGTTGCAAAACTAAATCCAGTTACGTACACAATTTTGTTGGTGAGGGAATTGATGACTGGAGTTTCTGAGGGCGGTATTCCAATTCTGCTTAGTCTTGGAGTGCTAATCGCATTTGTACTTGTGATGATTGGACTTGCAAGCTATGTGTTTACGCGTGAAGTGAATAAGCCATTTTGAAATAAAGTTGACAAAAAATCTAACAATTGTTAACTTTGATGATGAAACTAAAATTTTGAAATCACTACATGTTGTCAAGTATCCTTCCTGTAGTTCTGACCTTGTCTGTAATTTTACTATCTGTTTCTGCTATTCAATCTTCTTTTGCCCTTGGAGATTATGATTATATTTCTGAATGGGGCGAATTTGGAATTATGACTCCTGGCCAATTTTCATATCCTCAATTCATTGCAGTAGATGATGATGGAAATTCCTATGTGACTGATTGGGGAAATAAACGTGTTCAAATGTTTTCTAGTGATGGAGAATTTATCTCTACTTGGGGTGGAAGTGGTTATTTAGATGGACAATTTCGTTACCCTTCTGGAATTGCAGTACATGATGATTTTGTTTACGTTGCAGATCATGACTTAAATAATATTCAAAAATTTTCTAATAACGGAACTTATGTTGCACAATGGGGAAGCTATGGTGCCCATGACGGTGAATTCAAATACCCATACGGTGTAACCGTTGATTCTGAAAATAATGTTTATGTTGTAGATACTGGTAATCAACGAATTCAGAAATTTACTTCTGATGGAGATTTTATTTTGTCATTTGGTTCTAGTGGTATGGGTGATGGACAATTTCTTACTGCAATAGGAATTGACACTGATAATGATGATAATGTATATGTGACTGATAAAGGAAATCGTAAGATTGAAAAATTCAATTCTACTGGATTTTTAATCAAGTCCATGCCTTTTACTGGATTAAATTATGTTTTCTCTCCTGAAGGAATTCATGTTGATTCTGAAGGAAAAATGTTCGTTGTAAATACTGCAAACAATAAGGTTTTACATCTTGAACAAGATGAAAATTTATCCCTAAATATTTTTGAACAACTTGGACCTTACCCTAATACTTTTTCAATGCTTACTGATATCGCATTAGGAATTAATGGAGAATTACTAGTTGTTGATTCTGCATCTCACAAAATACAGTCATTTGAAACTCCATTTTATGCTGAAACACCGATTATCAAATCAATTGAAATTGTAACACCTGAAATTACGGCCTCTGAAATTAAAAATTTTTCATATGATGTTCTTGATCCTAGAATTATGGCTCCAAGTGATATGATTCTAGATGCAACAGGTCTTTACACTCCTGTTTCTTTAGGGGATTCAACTGCAATTGATTATGATAGTGGAATCAAAACAATTTTGAACAATGCTCCTGAAGCATTTTCTTTAGGTGTGAATAAAGTTACTTGGATTGCATTTGATAATGCTGGAAATACTGCTGAAGCATTCCAAACTATTACGATAAATGCATGTGGACATGTTTATTCTGATTATAATTTGATTGTAGGCACAATTCAAGATGATGTACTTTTGGGAACTTCTTCAGATGATTTGATCTTTGGTTTAGGTGGGGCTGATATTATTAGTGGTTTAGATGGTGATGATTGTATATTTGGTGGTGATGGTGATGATATCATTTATGGTAATGATGGATATGATACTCTGAATGGCGATGACGGTAATGATGTTATCAAAGGTCAATCAGGACTTGATGTTCTTTATGGTCAATCAGGACTTGATGTGATTGATGGTGGTTCAGAAAGTGATCGTTGTTATGATTCAATTAATGATCTAATTATTAATTGTGAATAAGAATTCAGATAAAGTTAGATTTGTATTTTCACAAATTATTTTTTCTATATAGAATATACCTATCATCTATCTCTATGTTCTATTAATAGAAAACCATCATTTAGCTTATAGGTGAAATTCCTCTCTTGAAATTTAATGACTTTAAAAAATCTAAAAAACATTACAACATTTAGTATTATTCACTTTGGTTTCATTTAGTTCTTCAAATGTATATGCTGAAGAAGACAGGGATTATAAAATTATAGGTGACATCACTCCTGTTCTTACATTTACATTTAGAGATGGAATAGAAACACATGAATTCCCTATTTTTACAATGGGTGAAAACTTGGTTAATGATTCAGGAGTTTCATTTTCAGTAGAAGGTACTGTTACACATTCACCATTACTACACAAAGCAATGGATGAATCATACACTTACCGATATTCAAATGCGTCATTTGATCATCAATTCAAATACTTTGATGTTGATGCAAATTTCATGAAAAATGGTACTAGTATAGTCTCATTTGATTACAATAATTGTAGAGTAGATAACTATCAAGTTGAAACACTTGACAGTAATGACTATGAAAGTTATTTCAAAGATGTTGGATTTGCAATAGTTGATAAAATTGATTTTGTATGCAGTGGATTACATTCTGATAATAATTTATCAGCCGAAATTCGTGGAACTGTAATTGATCATGGTGAATCTGGATTCAAATTTGCTAATGATGTGAAAACATTTGTTACCTTTTCATTTGATGGTGCAAAAGAAAAAATTCAATTTCCTATATTTAATCTAGTTTCAGGATACGCCGAATCTACACAAAATGTTGCAGCAGAGTTCTCAGTAGATGGAGTTTTAGATTATTACCCATTATTGCAAAGTAAAATTGATGATGCAAGAAAAGTATCTGGACTTACTGCACAATCCAATGAGGATTTTGATGTATTGGTAGAATTTGCTAAAGGTGAAAAGACATTGAGAGGATTTGATTTTTCAAGTTGTCGTGTATCTAGTGCACAAATCACAACTCAATCAGACAAAGAAGAAGGATTCACTGGAAAAAGTGGATTTGTAACTACTTATCCGATGGGATTTGAGTGTTCAGGAATTAATGCATTAAACATGTATTATGATGAACTTCGTGGTGACTCTTGGAAACCAACTAAAATTGTAAACAAGTATGAAGAACCATTACAAAATACAGACAAAGGTTTGAGTGCTTTTGCTACATTTACTTTTGATGATGGTATTGAAATCATAGAATTCTCCATGTTCAAACAAAGTGAAGTACTTACAGCAACAGAAAATGTTTATCGTAATGATAAAGATAATCCTGGACCTGCTGAATTCACACGAAAAGCCGCCTATCCATCTTTAGAGTTAAGAGGAATCGTTGGTGATTATCCGCTGTTATACAATCATGTTGATGATTCACTTACAATCCAAGGTGTAATTGGAACTAACAATCGTAATCTTGCTGATATTGATATCAAGATAGTATCTGGTGATGAAGAAATTCGTGGTTTTAACTATTCTAACTGTAGATCAACTAACTATATTGTTTCTACAGATCCTAATACAGAAGAAAGTTATGTCAAAAACAAATTTGCACTAGAAAGTGTTTTTGACTTTGAATGTCAAGGATACACGC
>Ga0233437_1006072_pt1 | contig 12636 bp, 22 predicted proteins | sample SI_122_August201_FD_182714 | JGI IMG/M metagenome (GOLD analysis project Ga0233437, IMG submission 182714) | Seawater microbial communities from Saanich Inlet, British Columbia, Canada - SI_122_August2016_200_MG | ecosystem: Environmental > Aquatic > Marine > Inlet | place: Canada: British... | reverse complement strand
ATAATCTTTAATGCTGGCCCGAACATTTTCAGTATCTTTCTCCGAATACGCGCAATCTGTCATTCTCGTTAGTATCGCTCTTTTCATAATCATCCTTTTATTAGATAAGCTTTGCCATTTCACGTTTCAACCAATGCAGCTTCACGTTGGCTTCGTCAATATTATCTGGCAGATCAATTGTCCAAGATGTCCTGTATTTTAAACCATCTCGCTCGGATTTAAACACCGTGAACTTTTTGCCAAACAATATGCGTTGCGCCCCCGGCAAAGTACCGAACCATTCACGGCTTTCAAGCTGACTACCGAACCAACCATTCCACCAATACATACGGCCATTAATGCGAAAAAATACTTTATCCGAAATATTCATTGCTTATATATCGACGGTTCATTTTATGTTTTGGTTATAGCGTCTCGCATCCAGTCCTGATGAACGTTCTGCGTTGTTCTACAACCCTGACAGGTAAAAAGCTGCGCTCTACAAATTGGACAGGTAAAAACTCGATTCTCGTTATCAAGACATACCTCTGTAAATTTTGTACTTGTAGTCTTATCACTATCAAAACCACAGGCAGAGCATTTCATTTGCTACTAACCTCCGCGGAATCTTGTTTAAATCCCACTGTTCCTTATTATGGAAACTCAATTTTACAAAAGGTAGCTTAATAGAATAACAGTATTGTTTCATAACCCTTCCTTTCAGTTTCCCTCAACCCTAAAAAAAACGGGCAAACCGATTACTCAGTAATGCCCGTTTTCGGAAAAAAGAATTTTAGGAGATTAAACAAGTGGTGATTTCTTCACTAAGCAATTTAGATAATGGTGTCAAGAATTATTTCGGATAAAAAAATTGACAAACAAGACATGATTTAGTCAATGAAGAAACGTACAATTTTCTTAAAACAATCAAGGGAGACAAAACAACTGTCTTAACCGGTTAAGACAGTTGTACGATATGATCGTACAACTGTCTCAATGTCACCACCTCCATAATAATTCCCCTGTGAACAATGCTAATAATTAATTAGCAAACCTTTCTGAAATTATGTATTCTTCTTTTTTATTTAAAGACATCAAGCCCTCCATTAAGTGCTTTAAAAAGTGGCTCTATCATTGTTTTGATGTCAAAAATTATAGACCCTTTTCCCGGAGGCGGGGGCGTTGGTTTTGGCCTGTTGAGTTTTTCAACAGGCGGCTTACTGTATCCCCATTTTTTCATATTCCACGTCTCCGTTGAGTTGCCATTATCTACCTCTGATTGCCGTTATGATTTTTTGCCGAATTTATACCTATCAACGAATTCAGAGACTCCCTGTCGCAAAAAATAAAACCCGACAACAGTCATAACGCAAGCTCCCAGTTGAACAGCCTTTACAAAATCAATTAAATTCGTTAAATCTTCGGGGCGAAAAACTACCAAAAGAAGACCAACTACAACGACAATCGCAAAAAGGCTGATTATAACGCCTGCTACAAATCTCCTGGCAATTGAGGAAGCAGACGAACCTAAACCAAGTGCTCTAATCTGTTCGGTTTTAAGGCTAATGAGTTCTTTTTTGGCAACGGCCTTTTCTTCTTCCGTATAAAAAATTGCATCAATCCCGCTGATCGAAGCGTCAATAATTTTGTCGCTTTTAGAAAACCAGTTCCAAGCTCCGCTAAGAAAACCCATTATTTTTTTTCCTTACATGTGGGCGGAGTTGTAACCCCGCCCAACTATCAATATGGCTATATTATCCTATAGCCGCTTCATCCCACCATTGTTGGACACCCCTTCCATCTGCTGCCTGATATCTTACATAGTACTGATTCTTTACAGCAAGGCTTTCGGATCGTGCTATAATTTCACCGGATTCGCCACTACAAATGATTGTTACTTTCGATCCGAGTTCAAACTTAAAATTGCTCATTTTTTTCACCCCCTTTTTTTCAATTCGCTTTGTTTTATTAATATAATTAAATTTATACCACGTTTCTGGCCTTCCTTTTTAGCTTTCCATAAATTAACGGATCGCCCGGTTCTCTGCCTCTGTTACCTACATCCAAGTGCAACCATGTCATGCCCGGAAAATCTTCAAAGCCCTGGACATACGGGAACGCCTTAAATTTCGTTTCTTTTATTCTTTGCCGGATCAAATTCGTTATATCAGTTCCATCCGCTGCAAAGATTTTAGGGTCAATTGCAGCCGCAAACGAATGGCAAGAAAAGTCGGTATAATGCTTATGAAATGGCATCCTTAACCCTGATTCGGTTCTGATTTCTCCAGCTCGCTTAATCGCCTGCTTTGATAAATCCCAGGTATTGATATAAACCTTAGCTCCGGGCGAATAGCTCAAAGCAAATTCTTTAAGCTGATCCGCTGTTTGAAGGATTTCTTTTGAGAAATGCCGCCATGCTCTTTCTCCCCGAAGCCTATATGTTTCGGGGCAAACCAATTCCTGAATTTTAAAATGTTTGCATTTGTGCATAGATCAAATCCTCCATTAATTCGGTAGAAAAACGAACGCAAACACTACCCAGTTATCTTTTTGCATAAAAGAAGTTACGTAAGTTATTTTTATTGCTTTACTACGGCCAGTAAAACCGGTCGACAAGTCGAACTCCATCAAAACAACATTATCCCCTTTCCGAAAATCTCGGTCATTAATTCGGATTTCAAACTTTTTCTCGCCGCTAATAACAGCCTCGAAATAAGGCGGCTCAATTTTAAGTGAGTAAACCATCTTTCACCCCTCCTGCTAAAAAAGACACAATTGTTTTTGTTCATTTTTGGGGTCATAATTCAACAACAAAATCTCTGTATTTCGATTCCCAAGAGACCGCCGCTCGCATACGTCAAAGACTTTTAGCCCGAATTCGGCTGCCTTATTCAAAACGAAATCACCCTTAAACTCTGAGATTGCCATACGGATTTTAGATTCGGTTGCGATTTTCAACAAATCCGTTAAGTCAGACTCCGTCCAGTCAGGAGTTTCGTAGTTATTTCCCGTCCCGAAGTACGGCGGATCGGCATAAATAAACGAGTTACGCATTTCACTCATTTTTCGGAAAACAACCTTACGCAAAACGTCCCGAAAGTCAACACTCATGAATTGAGTTGTTGTTACAGGATTGTTGACCAGTAATTGATATGCTCTTTCGGCGTTTTCGATAGAAGTTGGCTTTGCAGCACTAATTTCAAATCTCAAATTTCCGCTTCGGCCAAACAATGAAAAATTTGAAATCATCAAAAAAGCCACTGCCCGCAGTACGGGGTCTGTTGGTTTATTCTTTTTAAACCTCAAATAAGTTGTTTCGTCATACGGAAGCAGTTCGAGCCTGCTTTTAAATTCGTTATATTTTTCAGTCAGGCAATAATAAAAATTTGAAACTTCCTGGTCAAAATCATTAGCGATTAAATATTTCACTTTGCCGATTAACCGATTTTCCAAAGCCCCTGAACCGTAAAAGAAACTAATCAGGCAATCAATATTGTCCGGGAAAAAACTTATTATTTTATCGGCCATCTTGTTTTTATTGCCAAGTCTGCGCAAGGGGGCGTTATTACAATAGAAATCACTCATTAGTTTTACTATCCTGCTTTTATTTCGATAATTCGTTAAAGATACGTTTTAAAAGGGGACTCCGAGGGAATACGTTCAAACGTTCTGGGATCTAGCTGCTCATTATCAACGAATCTCTCTGACTCTTCGTCAATAAAGTCAATCAAGTGTTCGTTGTCTTGAATCCACGCCCCGAATTGTTTCAGACAGGCTCGGAACTCGCCATTAAAAACGATATCCTCGCAAACGTCAGAATCGTAATAAGAGTCTGAATTTTCTATAGGCCAATACAAGAATTGATAACTAACCCTTTCGGGGTGTAAAATATCCATAGAGGATTCACAAAACCTTTTTTGCCATGCCAGATTATCATTTCTTGCTTTAATTTTTGCAGGCGTTTTTTATAGCTGCTTCGCCCAAAAAAGTTGTTGTGAATATTCTACAAGCTTGGAAAAAGATAGAGGCTTAGGGCAAGGCTCTTTTGGAACCAAAAAATTACCACCTGAACTCATTTCGGTACGATAGTGCAAGTCGCAAGTGTACATATTAAACGCTCTACAACGATTACACGTTCTTTTTTGAGATAGTTTCATTTTTTCGCCCTCCCAACAACTATCATATCATCCTTACCCAAAGAACAGACCGTTGCCGCAGAATCCCTGTTTAGCATCCAAAGATACCTGTAGTCTTCCCCCTTGCCACAAATATTTTGAATTGTAAACCAATCACGATCTTTATCGCTCAAAAGAGCATGAGCCGTTTTTAAACTCTGCAACAATTCAATCTCCAAACGAAGTCCCCGCAATCGTTTCTGCGCCCATTTTGGTAATTTTGATTCATCTCCCTTTGTTTTCATTTTGACATTTCCCTTTTTTATTATCTTGATTGTTTTTACATACTTACAACCGACATTGCATCAAGGACACTATATAGCCTGTATACAAAGATTTATACGCTTACGCATACAAACCATTCATAGAGCGGTATCCTTATCAAATAGACATAAACCTGACAGCTTATCGCCATATTTTCATAAGATGTGATACTAACTTTAACCCCAACTTCTGATTTTTTTTGTGGAACCGGCATAAAAATACTAATCCAACCGCCGATATATTTTTGAGTATCATTAGGAATTAGTCCCGCCTTTACCATCCCGTCTAAAATAAATTTCTTTCCAGCGTCTACGTTATCAGGGTCTTTTTTTCTGTTAGGTTCAAACCATGCAAATTGCAAAAATATCTTGTCAGTGTAAGGTTTAAGCCGCTCCAAAAAAATAATATCCCGAATAGCGTCTGTATATTTTTTCTTTACACCTGCATACTTATTCCATTTGCCGTTTCTGATTTTTGAATACGCAATAATTTGATTCAAATCAGGCAATCGCATTGGTATAAAAAAGATTGTTTCATAATCTTATACTTTCCTGTTTATTTTATGTTTTTATTAGAGATGAATTCCGTTTTTAATTATTTCCCAGTCGGCATCATCTTCAAAAAGCGGATAATTTTCTTTTGAATACCACCCCGGACATTCATTGTTTTCATCAAGAGATCCTCCGCAATCCGGACAGCGATATTCATCATCAATATCAATACAATCCTTTGTTTTTGTATTCATACAATTTATGCCTCCAAGCTGTTCATGTAGTCAGGATGCCCGATTTTTTAGCTAAATTTCTTGCAGAATTTTCAATAAGCAACTTTGGCTCTATTCTTTTTGCAACTTGATAAGCTTTTACAAATTCTTTAACAAACCAAGGCTCTTTATCAACCGTCATGTTTCTGCAAAAGTCGTACCAGTTCCAACGTGTTTTAAACAAATGCGCTGTTACGGAGTCTGTAAAAATAGGATTTCCATATGATCCGATAGAACTAAGTAAGCCCAACACATTATTTGCTTTATTCAAAGCAATATCTTGTTCCTTTTGCCCCAATTCTTTTTCTATCAAAGCGACAAGAGAATCCCCGCGTTTCAAACTTCCGTGCTTAATGAATTGAGTTGCAGCCATTTTGATAGCTTGAATTGGGTATTTTTTTAACGCTTCATACATCAATTCAATTGCCCTGTCATTAAATTCGCGTCCAAAAACAGAACCAATTCCTATAACCAATTTTGTAAAAGATTCAACATCTTCAAGGTTTATTGTTTCCATCTTGCATTTCCTTTTCCTTTCGCTTTCGTTGTATAAATGCTTGCCCTGCCATTATGGTTTTGTCTGTTGTAGCACAGCCAGTATTGGGCATTAAAGGTTGATTTCGGTAGCCTTCAAATTTTCTCCCAAACAAAGTTTCCGGCCTCAAATATTTTGCCTGTTTGGGGTCATTATACCAATCAGCGCATTTTACTTTGATGACATATTCAAAGTCTTTAAGCCTGTATCCTTCCTTCCATCGAGCCTTAATATCTTTTCTGGTTTGTTTAGTTGTATCTTGATAACACTCAGATCGCTTACTAATATCCTTCCCAAGGGCTAAATTAAGCATTTCTACAATTTCAGCATATGGGATTTTTTCTTCTGAAATTTTTAAAGATTCTTCTGGGGGGGAAGGGGGGATATATTCTTTATTCTTTTCTTTCTTATTATTCTTTTCTTTCTTCTTGTTTGTGTCTTTCTGTTGCACTTCTGTTGCACTTCTGTTGCACTCCTGTTGTCCAGTCTGTTGCACTTTTGTTGCACTTTTGTTGTCTGGTGGGCGGTTGTATATATCATAATTCAAGATAGTTACGATGCATTTTCTGGTGTCTTGTTTTAGATCAACCATGTGGTCTTTTTTTAACAAATTTAAAAAATTTTTGGTTTTAGTTCGTGACCATTTCCATCTGCCAGAAAGTTGAAGAATAGATGTCAGCCTTTGTCCCCTTTTTATGTCAAAAAGTTCGCCCCTAAATTCAGCTTGTCCATCTGCATGATTAACCATCATGATTAAGTCAATCCATGCCTCGGCTTTTGTTCTTGGACGATTCTTTTCCCATAACCAGTGCTTTCTGAGGCTTCTATAACAAGCGATATATCCGTTATCGGCACTCATTTATGTCAATTACCTTTATTTTCTATCAAATTTTTGGCAATGTCTGACTTTTCCATATGTTTAAAAAAAATAGATTCAACTATTTGATAAATAGGCTTTTCGACCATAGCTGATTTAATCCTTAAATATTTCAAGATTTCTTTACCATTTTCTTCAGACAAATAAAGCCGATATTGTTTTGTGTTTACCATAATAAAAATCCTTTTTGCCTCCGCTTACTATTAACCTAAAAATACGCAAAGTAACTAAAAGATAAAATCAACAAAGTCAACCCTTAATGAAATATTTTTAGAAAAAAAATATTAGCAGCTATGCTTTTTTACTTGACTTGATTTATCAGGTACGCTATGAAAGCCAGCTTCAATGGAAAAACATTAAAAAAGGAAAGAACATGAATAATATTCCGTATATCAGTGCATCAGAAGTGGCTGAAAAAATAGAAAAATCGCATCCTTGGGTGCGGAAAATATTACAGTTATATCGTCAAAATATTAATAACCGTTGCGATTTAAAAGGCTTACCGGCTGTTTTTAAAAACGGGTCTGGATGGCAGGTTTCGCCTACCGCAATTAGTGAAATAAAAAAGAAAAAGATACGCAAAAAGTAAATTTAACTTATGTTGTTAAACAGGAGAAATTATGACAAAAATGATGCCGGGTAGCTTTAAAAAAGCCTCTGGAATATTGATTCAGCCTCCCAAATGTAAAAAGGCATGGTGTGTTTTTTGGGACAAGGGGTGCAGATGCAAAAACAAATACGACGGTTCTTCAAACTGGGATTTTTACGGTAATCGGTGTCAGGGCGCATAAACTACCACAATCATTACAGAAAGCTGTCTGGCCTGAATCGTTAAAACGAATGAGACTTCGGTATTTGTTGGAGTCACAAGAAGAGCAGTCCCGACGGTTCGCTGGTTTGTTTAATAAGTAACCTTAACAGGCCAAAAGTAAAACAAATTGCAACAAAAAGGATATAACAAATGGAAAAAACAATAAGAATAGAAGATAATTCAGGAATGTCCCCGTCAAAAAAGAAACCAAAACCATATAAAGAACATCGCTGTTCTTTCACTATACACGGAGACTACATAATAGAAGGTCGATTTTTTCCCGCTAATAGTTTTTGCGAGAATAAACCGTATTTTTTATTCTGCATCATGCCCATAGAGCAATTTGATGAAAAACAAACATATGAAAAAAGATATTCATTGCCTGACACGATTCTCATTATGTCTGATACAGAAGGTTTTTCACATCTTCCATATCAGCAACAATTAGACGAAACCTACAGGGTAGCTCGTAAAATACTGGCAGACCTGTAGCCACGGAAACGTTTAAGGTAAATTAAAACAACAAAAGGTAGGTATCAAATTATGGAAAAAATGGGAACAAAGGTACAAGATTGGGAAGCGACATTTGATTTTATAGAATCAGCCCTGAAAAGTGTAAAAAAAACCGGGAAAAGAAATTTTTACGATTATGCAGCGGATAGATTAAGAGTAGCAACAACAGCATCTACCTTGCAACAAGCTTTGAACCGGTTTTTTGAATGTTTGGGAGGTTCACTTGCCTTTGTAGATTTAAAGACAGTTAAATCTGCAATGAAAGCCGCTGCGAGCGAAAACGCTCCGAATATCCTTGATTGGATTCGAGAATTACCACAAATTGCAATGGCGGTTGCAAAAACAACCGACAGGAAAGACTTGGTGAGTGATATCGTTAAGGGTTACAAGGAACAAACAAAAGAAAAATCCCCAGCATTACCAAAAAGAAAAGAGTTTGACATTCCCATAAAAGCAACGGTTATGCAGTCCTTATCTCACGGTTCAGATGAAAGGGCAGGCAACGTTACTCTTTTTAGAAAATTCAGTCCTTTGGGTTGTGATGTTAAAATTCCTTTTTACTCAGGCAATGCAATCGGAGGAATAATGAGAGACTTGTTAGCAGATCATTTTACCGAAAGTATCGGTTTGCAAAAATCAAAATCATCCCCTCCTTATCGGATATGGTTTTTCCATCTTTTGTATTCAGGCGGTATTCTTGGTGAAGGCGCAATTTCTAAAGAATTTGAAAAGAAATTAGGTGGTTCGGCTGCTGGTGCTTTGAAAAGTTCCGGTGTAAATGAATTTCGCAACCTTTTTCCATTTATGAGTTTACTCGGTTGTGTAGGCAAAACTCCATTGGAAGGCAGGGCATATATAAATAATCTTTATCCTCAATGCAAAGAACTCTCAACTGGAACATTTTCTGCTCCCGAATTAATGTGTTGGGAATTCCTGACAAAAAGGGATGACTTTGAAGGAAGATCGTCTGCATCAGAAATTAAAAAGAAAAAAGAATCAGATAATGATGTTGACGAATCTGAATCGAATAAAAGCATGATAGTTAATACGGAATGTCTGAGAGCAAATGTTGTTTTGGAAGGAGGAGTTGATATCTCCAGACATACCACAGAAATAGAGACAGGAGCTTTAGGACAAGGGCTTAAAATGCTACAAGAATTAGGGTATTTAGGAGCCGGAAAGAGGCGAGGGGTTGGGAACTGCATTATTCAATATAGCAATATCCCAGATGAAAAACCGTATTTGTCTTTTTTGGAAAAAGAAAAAGATAATATTTTGTTATACTTAAAAGATATCGGAGCGCTAATATAATGCATACAATCGATCTGTTATCCGCTGCAATGGAGTCCGGGACTGCATCAAGTTTACATGAAATTCCTTCTAATATAAAAATTGAAAAGGGAATGTGCTGCGTTACCGGAGAATATACGGACACAATTCCACGTAAAAAGATTCTTGGAACTAGCTTTTGCGATGCAAATCTTTTTGTTGCTCCTGATAGCAATAGAATCGGGGTTAAAGTGTGGCAAGTATTTATGTTTGGCGAACCATCACCCGGCAAAAAACGGATTAAAAAACCAGAAATGCAGGCATGTTGGTTTTGTGATAGAAATCGTTTTGTGGAAGTAAAAAAGCCTGCTATAAGAAAAATAGTATTAAAGGGCGTTAATGATAAGGCTTGGGCTTGTTGGGTTACAACCAGCTATAAAAAGCATGGATCGTTACGATCCCCTGTAAACAAAAAAAAGTTTGGCAGGATCGGATTCGATGAAATCATTGTGGACACAGATACTCCACTAAGAACAGAAATATGGACGAAATTAAGAGAAGCGCAAAATATAGGAATCGGCAAGCCAGCACTTAAAGCATTAGATATGCCCATAGGATTTATCGGTAAAATAGGAGTTAAGGTATGGTTAGAGTATAAATCATGGGCGTTGTCATTATATCAATCATCCCTTTACAAATTATTATGGGAATTATTACCAAGCCAAGCTGAATTAAAGGAGGGAATTGAATTATAATGAATATTTGTATGATTGAAGCTGCAAAAAGTAATGATGGGGGGTCTATTGGTGCATATTATATTGTTGATAGACTACGCCAAGAGGGACATACTGTTGATTTCATTGTTTCAGATACTCCACGTTATCATTATGATATAGAGTTAATAAGTGTTCACCATCCTGCTGATTATCCCCGCCTTAAATTAATTCCTAAGCATGGTAAAATACGAATTATAGGCGGCCATGTTACATATAACAATCCACGACCGATTATACCTTTATCTGATATAATTTGTTTAGGAGACGGTGAAAAATGGATAGTAACTGCTGTTAAATTGCTAAAAAAATTTAACAAAATAGAATCATTATCTAAACTACACGGAACAATTATAAGTTCAATGTGGTCAAAGAAAAACAAATTGCCAGCATGTAATTTTATAGACCCCTTACCATGTAATCATGCTTATCTTAATAGACCAGACACCTTATCCTCCGCTTGGTATATCGAAATATCAAGGGGTTGTCCTTTTAATTGCAAATATTGTGAGTTAGGGCATTCTATGCCTTATAGATACAAAAAGACGCAGGATATAATAAATCAAATGAATAAATTAAATACATTGAAAAGTAGAAAAATAGTTTTTTTTGCTCCAGATGAAGCAAGTCATCCTGGCTATTCAAAATTATTAAAACATGCCGAGAAGTTGCAATTAAGACAATCCTTTGGTTCATACCGTTTGGATATGGTTTTAAAAAAGGAAAATATTCCTTTTTCTCCTAATCAATTAGTAAGAGTTGGGATTGACGGTTTAACGCAAGAAACAAGAGAAAGGGTAAATAAACCTATTACAGACAAACAAATTTTAGAATATTTTATATTTATGATTGGAAATGGGCATGTAAATTTTAAATTATTCCAGATGATCGGGCATTCATGGGAAAATCCTAATGCTGATTTTAAAAAATGGGAGCGTTTAATGAATATTGTTTTTTCAATTCCGCTAAGAAAAAGTGTAAGTTTAAGAATTAAATGGACTCCTCTGATTCCGCAACCAATTACACCTCTTGCACACGACCAAGCTAAATATAATGCTGAAACTGCTCAATTAATAATGGCCTGGCACAAAAAAGTAAGAGAACCCAAAATACAACCTGGCTGGCACGTTGAAATAGATGGCCTTATGTCAGCTAAGTCCCATAAATACCAGATACAATTAACACAAGGAGACGAAACCCTTTTATTGAAAAACGCAACTTGGATTAACCCAAAATGGAAGGAAAAATAATGGCATTAAGACCATTGAAAATAACTTTTGAAATAGAACCCCAAGGAATAATATATGACCCGTTTGTACCTATTCACCTTGATGGTCTTATAGATTGGGCATTACGACCAATGCAAGGTAAACAGGGACAGCCTCCATTAAGAGGTGAAGCGCCGGAAGAATTAAAACTGCCTCTTGGAAAATGGAAAATAGGTAAACAGTGGGGATGGTGCGCAAGCGCATTGTTTCCGGTGGGTGAAGTTGAAGAATATACTGTTTATTTTCGTAAAAAATTCAGAGCAAACAGAACTCATTTGTTTAATGGTACAAGTAACCTGAAATCCGGGCCGACAAGAGAATACAACATGCCTGTTACTGTCTACAAAATGCAAGGATTAGAAGCGTTTGCAATTGGAGATCGTAAAAGAATAGCAGACCTTCTTTGGAGAAAAAAGCATCCCAACATAAGATATTTAGGGCAACATAAAAATCGAGGGTTTGGGAGAGTTGTTGATATAAATATTGAAATTATCAACCAAGATTATTCCGTTGTGAAAAACGGTTTAAGCCAGCGGTGGTTGCCTGATAATGATGGTTTAAGAAAAGTCAGGCTTAGACCTCCCTACTGGAATTATTATGATAGCGTAATATGTGCAGAAATCGGAGATGAATATTCGTATAAAATCAATTTTTAAAGTGCTTAACGAGCAGGAATTATGACGTGAGGAATAATGGCATTTAAAACAAAAATTACAGACATAGCTCAATGTCCTAAATGTGGTTCTACCCATGGGTATCGGCTGCTTGATATTGCACGTCGATATTTTTGTTTTACATTCTGCGGCGAACCTGATGGAGCAACCGAACCACAGACAGTTAAAGAAGGCAAAATAGCCTATTGTGCTGAATGTGGAGAGGCTATCGCATCTGCCGATGGTCATAGCAATCGAATGGGATCAGCATCATAAATGCTGGATTTTTAAGCCCATTCAAGTTTTGCAGATCCGACCCTGGACGGCGGGAATAGCCACATTAAGAAACGCCTCGAAGATATATTGTCAATCGAAAGTGCTCAACAAAAATCAAGAGGGGATTCTCGCTAAAAATCATGGGGGAGTTATGGTGTCGGATTGGGAAAAAACAGATAAACCTTGCCGTAAGTGTGGGGAAAAAACGGTGAGCCGTTATTATTGTGAATCATCATGCGGGCGGTACGAAGATTATCATTATAAATGTGAGTGCGGATTTGACTGGTGGATTGAATCTGCGGACAGTTAATGATTGAAATAATGAAATAATTTACTACGTTATATGACTATTTGAGGGGAGAAATGAATATTAAAGAAGTCAAAAAACAGCGCTACGATTTAGAATTACAATTGGCAAGTCTTATTGGGGCAGAGATACGAAAGTTCAGAGAAAAAACTGGCTTTTCTATAAAGAACATT
>Ga0233437_1006071_pt1 | contig 12636 bp, 20 predicted proteins | sample SI_122_August201_FD_182714 | JGI IMG/M metagenome (GOLD analysis project Ga0233437, IMG submission 182714) | Seawater microbial communities from Saanich Inlet, British Columbia, Canada - SI_122_August2016_200_MG | ecosystem: Environmental > Aquatic > Marine > Inlet | place: Canada: British... | reverse complement strand
CTTCATTGCCCACCCGCCGAAATAATCAACGCCATCGTCTTTGTTGTTGCTGCGCTTGTTTGTCCACCACGCCAGCGGCGCGACGTAGGGCAACTGGATGCCGTCGCTTTCTGCGCCAGCCAATCCCACACCCTGCACATATTTTTGATCTACTGTGATTGCCATAATTACTACGCTCCTCGTCTTAATGTTTGGGTAAGCTCTAACCACTCCGCGTAATCGTCTGACATCCGATACGCTTCTTCGATGGGGTTTTCGCCAAAGCAAACGGGACAATCTTCATCAGCCCCGTGGAATGTCTCGCATTCCACGCAGCCGACCAACGGGGTTGCCTTGCTAAGTTCAAACTCGGTTACGGGTGTCCATCCTTGATACATTGTGCCTCCTATGGATAGTAGACTAATAAAACAAATACGCCCGCCGCTAACAGTAACGTCAGCAACAGGGTGAATATCGATTCGATTTTATCCCTCATCGCCCAACCCCGTAGCATCGGCGAATAACTCGGATACAAATTGCGCCATCGGCTTATCGTGTCGGGCAGCGAGAGGGCGCAGAATAGCGGTGATGTCCCGCCATTCTGGGTAAACGATCTCGGTGAGAAACATCGAGAACGAGCGGCTTTGTTCTTGTGCCGCTGCCGTTATCTCTGCTCTCAACTCTGTACTCAATGAAATTCCACGCGTAATTTTTGCCATTTTAGCTCCTGCGATTGGTTGATACGCCCATATATTATCATGGAATTTGGTCAATGTCAAGGCTTGACAAGCAAGTCGTACCATGATAATATATGGGCGTGGTCAAAAAACAACCCCCCCGCTCATGCGTAGACTGCCCTGATAACATCTTACGTCTATCGCTGCCAGCACTGCAAGCGGGACGTTTGCCGCCAGCACGCGGCAGCGCATGTTGAGCAATGTCAGCGGCAAAAGAACGCCGTGGGCGTTGTTATGCAGAATTAAAGCAGTATAAGCATAGTTAGGTGTTTTTGCTAGGAGAATTGCAAATGATGAAACTTTTTGAAAAATATGCAATTAGTAAATATCCCGTAAAGGGGCCATGTCCGAATCCTTGCATGGCTGGCGGCTATCATCGTGTTGGGCGTATCCCCGTTTTGAGTCTAATGGATGGTGCTAGTCCTGGTGACGTATGCCGTGAATATTGTCTGGAATGTGGTCAGGAAATATGGCACACAGACAGAGAAACCGGGGAGAAGTATCAGGTTGGTGGTTTTGTGTTGCGCAATCAACCAAGTGCTTTTGGCATCGCCGCAAAAACCACCTAACAAAACTTCCACGGCGACCGGGCTATCGCCCGAGGGCCAGCAGCGCGAATTATTTACAACGGCCTCGAGCCAAGATGCGTCAGGGTAGAAACGCCCGGCGCGTGAAGCAACCGTTAGGCACTTTATTATGATAATAAACGATCACTTCCAGAATTTCAAAGGATATAGAATCCCACCAGCGCAATTAGTTATTGCTGATATTCCCTACAATGTAGGCATTGATGCGTATGGCTCAAATCCAAGCTGGTATATTGACGGTGATAACAAGAACGGAGAAAGTGACCTAGCAGGCAAATCGTTTTTCGATACCGATGCAAACTTTCGCCCTGCCGAATTCATGCACTTTTGCAGCAAGATGATGAAAAAAGAGCCGAAGCAGCGCGGCCAAGCCCCATCTATGATTGTTTTTTGTAGCTTTGAACAGCAATTCTATTTGATAGAATTGGCTAGAAAATACGGAATAAACAACTATATAAATCTTGTATTTAGAAAGAACTTTAGCGCACAGGTATTGAAAGCAAACATGCGCATTGTCGGAAATGCGGAATATGGATTGCTTTTATATCGTAACAAACTGCCAAAATTCAACAACGGTGGAAAAATGGTATTTAATATATTTGATTGGGAAGCAGATAACAAGGATGATCTATATAGAAAAATACACCCAACCCAAAAGCCGGTGAAACTATTAGAAAAACTTATCAGCATATTCACCGATCCGGATGATGTTGTAATTGACCCGGTGGCGGGAAGCGGTTCCACACTGATAGCGGCTCAAAACCTGGGAAGGAAGGGCTATGGCTTTGAGATTAAGAAAGAGTTTTATGCTGCTGCAAATGCCTGGATTGAGCAAAATGAAATAGTTCAGAATGAAATCAGAGATAACGGATATTCGGGAACGCTTATGAAACAACAAAGACCAATGCAGACGCAGCTTTTTACAAGTGCCGTGCCTAACTAAACATAAACGCCGACTGGTTGGGTATTGCGCTCTTGGCCGGTCGGATCACAGTAAACCCAACCAGCGCGTTATGCAAACCTTAGGTGGCTAATATGAAATTCGAGAATAATTTGCAAACTGATATTTATTGCCCGGAATGTAGTCCGCTGATAAAGCTGATGGTGAAAACAAACCGCACAACCGAGCATCAATTTCTTGGATGTCCCAACTGGCCCGAATGTAATTACACTCGCCCAATTCCAGAAGCCTGGAAAATGCGAGCGATGGGGCAAGCCGGATTATTTGATGGCATAGAGCAACCTAACCCCGCATCAACTCAGACCGGGCTATCGCCCGAGGGTAAGCAGGGTGAATTATTCAAGTAGTTTGTAGGCTAACAAGCTCAGGGTGTAATCGCCCGGCTGGTTATGCTAAACGTTGGGCGGACACGTCCAAGAAAAGGAAGGCAACAAAATGGATTATGAAGAATTGCTATCCGAGTTTATTTTAGAAGTAGAAAATCCGTCATCGTTGACGGCTGGTGTTCGATGGGCATTGCAAGATTTTACCGACTTCCTAACAAAGAAAGCCGCCCAACAAAACTTGCAAGCGACCGCCTTTGGCGTGGACTACGCCGCGCCCGGAGCTAAGGATCGCACTTTTGTGAATGGTAAAGAAGTAAAAGACGTCGGCGCTTGAAGCAAACCTTAGGTTTCTGAAGGAAGGTTAATATGTCAGAATTTATTACAGTAACAATGCACAACGCACTAAGGTTTCATCATAGGCTAATGGCAAAATATCTCCGCCGTCGTGGTTGGGTTGCATTCTATCTCGATGAAGTTTCGAGAACGTGCAATGGTGATACGTGCTGGATGAAATTGTATCAAAGCAGCGATATGGTTAGCAACGATAAGCCGTCACGAAACCTAACCCAAAGTGAACCCGACCGGGCTACCGCGGCGCAAAACGATGAAGTCTAGCAAATTATCATATCTCCCGGCAATGGCTCTGAGCTAACCCGCCAAGCCGGTTACTAAAACGTTAGGTGCTAAATTATGAACGACTACATAGAAATATGCGAATGTGAATTTGATTCATATCCCAAAAGCGACGGCGATTTTGGGGAAGAGTCCGTGCATTTTCTGAGAAAATGTCTTTTTTGTGGCGATCAATGGTGGGGACTGCATTGTCGGCATGATGGTTACCAAAATCTATGCCCAAATTGCGGCCAGCGCCCGGTCACTGTGCAAGAAACGGCGCACCTAACCAAACGTAAACCCGACTTGTGGCAATCGGGCGCAAAATAATCAGTGATCCGCTATGCCACAAGCGGGTTACGCCATCGTTAGGTGCTTATTTTGAAACACATCATTAGCTTTTCAACCGGCTTATCATCTGCGCTCACGGTTGAGCGCGTTATCAATCGCTATGGAAAATCGGCGGTTGAAATCGTATTCATGGATACAAAAATCGAAGACGGAGACAATTACCGCTTCATGGATGATTGCCGCCGCCGTTGGAATATGCCAATAACAACCCTAGCAGAAGGTCGCACGCCGTATCAGGTTTTTGCGGATCAGTCAATCATAGCAAATCAAAAAATTGCACCTTGCACGTTCCGATTGAAAATTGAACCGTTTGTTGCATACCTGGAAACAATCAGCGATCCGGTAACAATTCACATTGGCTATGATTTCTCAGAAATTCACCGCTGCGAAGCTACTACAAAAAACTACAATGCCCGCGGTTGGGATGTTGACTATCCATTACTCTGGAAGCCCATCGAATACCGTAAATATGCGGATGTTGTACGCTACGATTGGTGCATTGAGCCACCTAGAATGTACGCGCTAGGCTACACTCACGCTAATTGTGGTGGCGTCTGCGTCAAGCAGGGGCAGGGCGATTGGTTGCGCACTCTCATAAATTATCCTGAACGATACGCAGAAATTGAAAACTGGGAAACCGCAATGAGAGATCATCCAGTGCGCAAAAATTACGCCATTGTTAGGGATCAGTCGGGCGGCAATGTATCGCCGCTGCCATTGACGGAACTGCGAGAGCGATACGAAGCCAGTCTGGGCATTGATTTATGCGAACTCGATACTGAATCTGCGTGTGTTTCGTGCGGGGTTGGTGATTTATCGCATCCGCACCTAACCAAAATTGCATTAGACCGGGCTAGTCGCCCGGATAGGCCGCGGCGCTTTGCGGCCAGTCAATTCAATATGCCGGGTATTTTTGCAAACCCGCCCGGCAAATGAATAAACCGTTAGTGTGCCTGAAAGAGAGTAACTTTATGGCTGAAAAACCTATCCTATTTAACGGCGAAATGGTAAATGCAATCCTGGAAGGCCGCAAATCCCAAACCCGCCGGGTAATAAAGCCACAACCGATGGCGATGAGCGGCGGATGGTGGCATGGCGATTTATTTTATGTATCTGATTGCCTTATGCAATCCCATTTATTCCACGACGTTTATGGCGATAGGGGTTCGCCGTATGGCTCCGTATATTCGGATGGTACGACTGATACTATTTGGGTGCGCGAAACTTGGCGGGCTGAAGAACTCGGCGACGATAGTCACAATCCCGGCCTTGATGGTATTCGCTATCGCGCCGATAATGCGTTTATCGAAATCGAGAACACGCAGGAAGCATCGTACAAATGGATGGATGCACGCGGTAATCATGGTGATAGTTGGCGTCCATCTATTTTTATGCCACGCTGGGCGAGCCGGATCACTCTCGATATTGTGGATGTGCGCGTTGAGCGTGTGCAGGAAATCAGCACAGAAAATGCGCTTGCAGAAGGGCTTATGAAAAACGATCGGTATATGCCACGCGTCGAATTTGCAGAGCTTTGGGACAACATCAACGGACAGCGTGGCTACGGATGGGACGTTAACCCGTGGGTATGGGTTGTTGAATTCAAACTTGCGCACACGGCATCACTAACAACAGGCGCACCCGACTGTTTGCCCGCTCGCGTTTTAGCCAGCGACGGCAATATGGGCAAACAGCGGGTGGCCTAAACCGTTAGTTTGCCTAAACGTAGGTCTAAAATGACACAAACAAAAACATGCCAATGCCCAGCCTATAAATTTCCGCATCGTATGGGAAGCGGTGCTTGTGGTAGCGATTGCAAGCACCCGCAGGTAGAAGTCAAGTGGAAGCGATACCCAGGCACATATTATGAACCTGATGAATATGAAGGCTGGGCATGTTGTTGCCAGTGCGGCGAAGGAATGCCGTATGATGATGTTCCAGAATGGAGTGAAGATGTTAGCCGATAAATTTACAGAAATGTTTCGCATTATGCAAAGTCTAGAACACAGCTTCGATGAATTTCAGGATGCGCGCTCGGAGTTGTATCAGTTGTTGCTTCGTGCCGATGAAATTATCGCCGCCGATCCCACATCAAACGGCGAATTGGGTTGTTCATGCGGCAACCTAACCACACATACAGCGGACTTGGCTATCTGCCCCGATTGCAATCAGCCCGATCCATATCATAAAATCAGTTGTGCCAGGTCGGTTTTCTATACGCCGCCAAGCCGCTGATGCAAACGTTAGAAAGCGGGACTAGCCCCGTAGAACCTTTATAACAAAATCTGGCCGTAGCATTCGGTAATGTCCCTGTATAACCGATGAGTGCGATCTGGGAAGCCAGAAAATAGAAAAGCGGCGGTACAGCGGCTAGGGCTTAGTTATGAAATTCCGGGTGAGCCACATAGAAGGCGATGATCCCTGTATTTCATCCCTACGAGTAGCAAATAATGTACTTGCGCAATTGAGAATAGGCGCATAAATTGTTGAATATGCTCCGTGTCGGTGAGAACCCGGCCCGCTTTTCTAACTTAACATGCAGTGGATTTGTGGGGAATTATTTACTAACATCATGGGCAGCGATGGCAACGATTGAAACGCCGCCCCGTGAAGCAAGTCGTAAAAAGGAGAATACGAGAAATGGCAACACTAAGTTTGGAAATGATGCACGACCACGCAAGCAACAATATATACGTTTCTGGAATTAACAGGGATGGCGTGAGAGCTATCCAAGATGCTCTGCACGCAGCATTGCCGAACCTATTCCCTGACAAGGTCTTCACCTGGGAAGCCAATGAGGATGCCGTAGCGCCAACAGGCGGCATTTTCGCGTGGCCCACCTTATCCAAATGGGTGACACAGAAATTCGGTGAAAATGAAGCCATTTACCGCAAATTCGGAATGCGAAATGCTGACGGAACGCCGCAGATCGGGCATGAAGGTCTTGATATTGGCGTAGCAATCGGCACGGACATCTACGCAATCGCAGATGGAATTGTGACTAGCTCGAAGTCACAACATACAGAAGATCATAGATTCAACTACGGCAAGCATATAACCATCAAACACGATAATGGATATGAATCCAAATATGCCCATCTTAGTCAGGTGCTTGTCTTAAGTGGCGAAAATGTGACCCGAGGCCAACGCATAGGGCTATCCGGCAATACCGGAAATACTACTGGCCCACACCTTCACGTTACTGTGCGCCTGAACAGAAATTACGTTGACCCATTACCATTGTTGCCTTGACAACGAGCGGCGGTAATAACTCGCTCTCAGTGTATCCAGTCAGCACCGCCGGGCATTTGAAGCAATCGTTAGGTTTCTAATATGACCACAAATAAACGCCCCAAAAAATGGTGGGGACTGCATTGTCGGCGTTTTTGTTTAGGAGAGAAAATGTATAGCGTAAATCAAATAGCATTACTAAGAAAATCGCCCTTGTGTATGTACTGCTTAGACGGTGTGCCGTTAGAAAACGGTGAGCATAATTTGTTCGGTGTTGAGAAAGTTCCATGCAACGAAAACCGCCTAACCACCGTTACAGCGGACGACGCTACAGCCACGCATTACGGGCAATCGTCCACAGATAATTATATTTATTCCGATGAAATCACCGGCGCAAAACCGCGCCGCCGCTGAACCTGCACGTTGGGCGGCTACCGTCCATTGGAGAAAAATGGGTCAACTTACGTATACAGCAAAGCAAGCGTCAGAGTTTTGCGTCAAGAACAATCTGACTATATTCGAAGCCGAAACTCTAACATTGGCAATCATGGAGAATATACTTCATATTGATGTTGAGTTTGAGTATAAAGATTTCAGAAAAGTTGTTCAAAGAGAGTACAAGAAAGCCGCCCAACCCAACGTGGTGCCTGACCGTGCGCGCGATAGAGTTTTTGGTGTAGATGAATATTTAGAGCGGTTCTAATTAATATCATGGGGTGTCTGCGATGGAGCAGAAACCGATGGAGCGATAGCCATTCAAGCGCCAGCGGGCAAGGCGTATACCTGCCGGTCGGGTAAACAAAAACTACGCTGAACTCACAAACAGGAATGGTAGCAGGATCGACACCTGCACACCCCACACATAAAAGGAGAACCAATGAGAAGAAATGTTCCGTTTGAGAAAAATCTAAGATGCGACGGGTGCGGAGTCTTGGGGGCCTTTGATTTTATGGGTGATTTTTATTGTGTGGCCTGTATGCAAGATGACGATTCGCCCGTTTGCGAATGTGGTGAGTATCTACATCTCACCACGGCTGGCGACTATTATTGTGACGCCTGCACCATCGCCGCTGAATAGCAAACTAAATTCGGGGGCAGGCTAAGGCCCTGGGAAGCCTCTCAACGATGCTCAAATGTCCGTAGGTAAAATCCCTACCCCCCAAAAATTGGCGGCATCCCTGATTAGTTACAGGGGAGCGTACTGCCTTCGGGGCCGACGTCTTATCCGGGGGAAGATTACTTAATCTTGCCTGCCTTATCCGTAATCCCTAACCATTTTTCGATGATCTCCAGACGCTCTTCAACCGTTAACGATTTCACAGGCTTGCCTTTCTGCGCCTTCCGTTTTGCATCTTTCCCTTTACCTATCTGAACTGCTTTCTTAGCCATCACTCCACCACCATGATTACTGCGGCACAGTTGGCTAGCTCACCATCTACGCCGCGAATAACATAATTTCCAATCGCCAACATCTCGCACTCTATAATCGCCCGACCGCCAACGTCAACCGTTATCTCGATTGCAACGCCGTCAATCAAGAGGTTAGTCGTTCCGGGTGCACCGGTTACTTGCACTGTTGCGCTGCCGCCAACCTTCACAATGGGCATTTGCGGAGAGATCGAATACTCCCACGGATCATGGGCGGCGATAATTGCCGCGACATCAGGGCGATTATTTATCTGTACTCCATCACTGGCGTATACGTTCCCACTAGAATCACAACTCCCACCATAGTTAGCAATATTAGCAGCCATAAGTTCTGCATTTAGTTTAGTTGAATTTATCATATTAACACCTTATATTTCCAGACAATCCACTTTGTATTATAGCGGCCAACGGTTTACTAACCCATGTTGTTGTGCCGCTGGCGCTAGAATATTCTAGCGCCTGAATGTACGAATAACCAACGGATATTAAACCCTTATAAGTTGACCAATTTTGATGTTGACTCGATGATGTCTGCATACCGTGCAATTGTGCGCTGTTAGACGATGTACTATTTATCCCGATACCTCCCGAAACAGATATATTGGACGAATTGGATACACCGATCTTATAAGCTATATCAAGTAGTGTATCAGCCACACCTATTACGACTTCCACTCTTGATGTCCCCACGGTTGTATCTGCCCTGGCTGCTCGCCACGTAGATGTAGTGTATGTCCAGTCGCTAGTTGTATCCTGTGCCAGTAAGTCTTTCGCGACTCGATTGTACATATTCCACAACAAACGAGAGCTTTGGCTATCTTCTGTTTGTCCACTGACACTCGTTGTGCGCCCTGTTCCAAGATACAGCCGAGTAGTGTCGCCGCTTTTGTAATACCTACCATCGCCAGCAATTGCGATCCCGGTTGCACGAGTTGTGTCGTTTGTCCAATCCAAAGTCTCAAGCACCAATTCGCCGCCGCTAATATAGCCAAAAATATCAAAAGGCGTTGTGGTGGTCGATGGTACAGACACGCTTTTCTCCGTAAACGTGACTTCTGTGCCGTTTATGTTGATTTTGTTGCCAACATACGGCGTGTAATAGATTGTGGTAGCCTCCGTCACATCAGACGTTGTAACAGGTGTACTGCTCGTTAGTGTCAATCGGCCACCGGGAACTAAGCCACCACCACCACCAAACTGTTTTCCATATAAATACGTGCCGTCAGTCACGAAAAACAGGACATCAACAGCATCGGCATCCGTTGAAAGCGTTGGTGCAGAACCGCCAGGCCATAAATAGTTTGCGCCAAAAGCCAATGTTCTACTTCCAGTTCCGTCCTGAACTACCTTGAGTATCAGCGTTCCAGAACTTCCAAGATTGGTTGGATTGGCAAGCGTCCTGTTGCCGCCAAGCGTCACCGTTGCGAATACGCCACTATCAACGTCCCACGCTATTGATGCGCCATCTGTTAGCGTTTGCGCGGGGGCGTCTTTGTACAATGCCCCTACAGGAACGCGGTACGTTACACTGCTTACTTCAACAGGTACCGGATCGGTCATTGCCGGAGCTGTTCGTTCAGTCAATTCGGATATTTTCTTATCTGCCATTATTGCACATCCATTACCGGAACTTGCTCCGGCGAACTTTCTACGATTAACAACAATCCCCCATCGCCCAATAATATACTGTCACCATCGCCCTGAAGCATAACGCTCGACGGAGAATAAGCTGCTTCTTCCAGGGCATCAGAACGCTTGTTCACTGTTACATAAATGATAGTCTCTGTCATCCCTGCTCCTCCCCAGCCTTGCGTATAATCGCCATAAATAAAGCCGTGTTCTTTATCCCGCCAACAGTAGCTTGATGCTCAATAACATAACTTGAGCCACCGTGCGTTGATTGGATAGTACACTTCTTCGTAACGCTGACATTGCCGCTGGCCGTATCAGTACCGGACAACACAGTGCTGGAAATATCGGTTTTATTCCTGTACACAGTTGTCACAGGAGATTCAACATTCGCAGGCCACTTGAAGGCGATGCGTATTTCATCACCAGGGCTGTATTGTTGTGGGCTTGCTGATACCCACTGTGTTGCTTGTGTCATAAGAATATCTCCCGATTGTAATTGTCACAATCTTCTGGCGTTTCAATATCTACGCCGTCAATACGCTTTATAAGCTGTGCGCCAGTTCCAGATAGGTGATTGTTCAATATCGTGTCCCTAAAATTATCATTAGCCTTCTGGGAAGCCGATTTGTGTGCAAACTCACCATCAACCTGAATGGGGTAAATTACATTATCAACCGATACTAAAAAATCCAATTCTATCGAGCCTGTCTGTCCTTCCGGGGCAATGTAAATCAGCTGAAACTGTATCCAATCAATTCCCGGATAGCGCACTAACGATTGGTAGTATCTTTCTTCAAGCTCCGATGCGTCCTTGCCCTGCACGTATCCGGTAAAAAATTCCTTCTCTTTTATCGGCTTGAAGCGATTAGCACTATCGTCAACGCCCGCGACGCGTGTCGCAGTCCATTCGTACATTACGCTTCCCGGATGGTAAGCAACAATGTTCCCGTCCACTTACCATCGCGCTGGTTGAGCGAAGATGGTGTTAGAACAGGCGTTCTAGGTATAATCACGTTTACCCTGTCCATGTTCTTGTAACCAGATCGCATAGTCAAAACCTTAGCCTCGGTAGCATTGTATAGATATTCCAGCACTTCATCGGGCGACATATCGCGCCGCCCACGCTTGTCTGTCTGGTAAGCACTTACCCTTGCCCGAACAGCCCACTGTCTTTTGCTGGGTGTCTTTGCAAAGCCACGCAAAACGCTGGCAATTTCAATGGGCGGGGTGGTGGACGTGTTTGTCATAAACCGCTTGCGAATGCGAATACGCTTGACTTCACCCCTATTGATTGCCTTTGTGTCTTTAGGGCTTACAGTAAAATCAGATAGTGTGATCCAGTCAGTTCCGCCAATATCGCTATCTAACTGATAATCAATACCAACACGCTTTCCACTAGAAAGGTTTTCGCTGATTAGGGCATATCTATCAATATACTTGGGCCAGTCTGTGACATTCATATCAATCGTTGATTCAACCACAACGGATTCGTGCTGGTAGTTGATACCACTATCCTTGATAGGGTTGGGACCATACTTGGGAAATTCCATATAGCCAATATCGCCGCCAACAGAAAACCACAGCCGCGGCCTGCCTTCTTGTACAGACTGCCATGCTATGTGGCGAATGCGTTGCCCGGCTTCCCACGCCCTAAATATCTCGGCATACCCACCGACTTCATTCATAACAAGAATGCAGCTTGTATCATCGCCAGCATCCATAGCGGCGAATATCCAGTTATAGGCCTTATCCATAGATGCAATATAACCCTGTCTGCCATCTGGCATACCAGATCGCTTCCACGGCCCCACATCGTCCAGGGTGGCATCCATAGAAGCATTGGGCCTATACATCTTCTCAATCGAGTGCGACCAGTTGAAATAAAGGAAGTAGTCATTGACCACGCTGGCAATGCCATTCGTAGAAAGCGGAATAGCGTTTGTGCCAATCTCAAGCGGCGTTACAGTTTCGTCATTAGCAACGTACCAGATTGTGCCATCTTCCTTGAGTACAAATAGCTGATCGGCGTATTTCTGTAATCCAGTAATTAAATAGCTGTCATCGCCAACCGCATTATCAGAACCGGCGGTATGTCCTGTTGCCCACGCTACAAGCGGAGCGGTATAGATGTCCACATTATCATTAGCAGCGCAAACTATTTTAGGCGTGTTGGATGCAAAGTAATGCAATATAATCAAGTCGGCCTCAATGGAATTTGCATCATCTTCATATTCATGGGCGGGAGGGCTTGCACCTTCGTTGAAGCGCATTCGCCGCACATCGTCGCCAGCCCCCTGTGCAAAGTGCGCAATATCATTATAGACACACACATCTTTGACAGTACCAAGTCCAGTTGTTCCAAGCTCGGTAAATGTATCGCCGCCATACACTACATATTCAGATGTTGCATCAGGCGTAATGTCCATGTCGGAAAATGTAATATCTCCCGTTCCGTTGTCGGTGATTATCCTGACTTGCCCCTTACCAGTGCCGCCAATAATCTTGATATACCAACCAATCAAAGCATCGGCAGTAAATGTATTATTCGTATCTGTGATCCGCGTGGCCGTTGCTGATGTCGCTACACCACGCCAGCCATTAATAAACAACTTGGAAGCAGTACCATCATCGTTTTTAGATACTGCATACCACTGGCTTTTCATTCTGAAAAATATAAAGTCGCGCTTTACATCTGCATCTACAACACGGTAGAACGGTTTATACGTGGCAGAACTCCATGAAGAACCGGCGGTAGAATACTTTCCACCCGTCGTAGCGGCATCCACAGCGAT
>Ga0233437_1006069_pt1 | contig 12638 bp, 10 predicted proteins | sample SI_122_August201_FD_182714 | JGI IMG/M metagenome (GOLD analysis project Ga0233437, IMG submission 182714) | Seawater microbial communities from Saanich Inlet, British Columbia, Canada - SI_122_August2016_200_MG | ecosystem: Environmental > Aquatic > Marine > Inlet | place: Canada: British... | reverse complement strand
GAACTGGTCGTGCGGGGCATTGCGTGCGTAGGTAACGACAACGGATATACCATCTTTGCGTCGACCGGCTCGGCCTGCGCGCTGTATGTAGGAACTGGTAGTAGGTGGGACATTGCGCAGTAAGACGGCTTTGAGTGCGCCTACATCCACCCCCATCTCGAACGTCGTAGAACTGCTAAGAACGTTCACCTCGCCCTTCATGAATTGCTCCTGATACTGCTTTCCGAACTTATTTGTCAGCTGTGCGGTGTGCTCCTTCACTTCTAAAGGAAGAGCCGGTAGGAAGTAACGCTGTCGGTAATGGTTCCGCTCGAATCGTCTCTCGAAGTCGGAATCCAAAAGAGGAACGAGAGACCCATCGCAGGACTTGGCTACACAAACACCCAGCGACCCCAAGGAAGTCAAACTGCCGCATTTCTCACAAACGGACCATCTCGCTTTCGAGGTGAGCTGCAGAAGGTTTGGATCAACACGGAATTCTCCCGGTCCTGAGCCGTATTCGACGAGCAGACTCTCTTTCATAAAGTCCCAGATATCAGTGAATAGCCCGTCCAGGGTTTGGCTATCTTTCCCCGCGTCCAGATGCAGAAATTTGGCCAACAGAGATAGTTGGCGGCTTTCAGATATGGCTCTCTTTTGCCTATTAGAAGGAGCCTGATAGGGATTCCAACGCACCACCTGCCGTCCATTCACCTTACCGCTCTTGGAAAGATGATAGGTAACAGCTTGAGGGCCAGATATTATTTGTCTGGAAGTCATAAAAAAAGGGAATTCCACGGCTGTACGAGATACCAGAATCTCGATCAGGGCCTGTATAATCGCCCAGCCCTTCTCTTCGCTCTCCTGGAACAGAAGGGGCAGTCTCCGAGGCCCATTGATCAATTCATCTTCGGAATAGTCAATCGTCAGGGCTGCGATGGCTGTTCCCCGCAAGGTGGCTTTCTTCCGTGGGGAAGAACAGAAATCGCGATACAAGCACATTTCTGCTTCTTTGCGTAAATCCGACCGCTGCGCACTGCGCAGTCTGCCCTGTGAGAGCAGATTAAATGCCTCAATACCATTCTCATCGGTTTCCTTCATGACCACGACGGGCATGTCCCGTATCTCGTGGAGATACTGTCGGGCAACTTCCTCAAACGTAACTGCCCGCCCTTCCTGCTCTTCTGCCTTCTCAATGGCTCGTCGTATCGGATCCAGATAAGCCGATTCCAAGGTGGTCTGGGCAAAATACGGGGCGTAGAAGGCCGCTCTTTGCCGGGAATCGGAAAAAACGAGAAGATTGCGGCCGTGGGCTGGCAGATCTGCTTTTTCCGGATCATCCGGATCGAAGGGAAGATTCCGGACCAGTGTCTCCCCTATAACAGCTGTGGGGGCTTCCTCCGCCGTACGGAAGCTGCGCAAGACCGAAGGGAATCCTCCACTGGTTCCCTGGCAACGAGGACATGTGCGTAGATTGCCTTCAGAGTCAACTGGAGGCAATAATCTGACGCGAATGATTCGCTTCTTCGCGCAACAATTAGGAGGCGTCTCTTCTTCGTGGAACAGACCGCAACTCAGGCAGAGGAGAGCAAAGCGCTCATCACTCTCTTCTTCATCGCTTTTTTCCTCTTCGAGATCGGTCACCCAAGTGACGAGTCGGGGATCAGGACTCAGGTGAGGAGGGCAACTCGTCTTCCATTTGCCATCGGCAATGAAGATTCTGCACACGGGAAGGCCACAATGCACGCATGTGCTTAAAGGGAGGAGTTTGCTCTGGCAGTGCTCACAGACGTTCCGGTCCTCGAGATAAAAAGCTCCCCACTGCGTATCCATATGCCCCTCTTTACCGGAGCAATCCTCATTCAGGCAAATTGTGGCACCGGCCAATCCCCGGGTGAAAAAGTGCAGACGCGTGGGAAGAAGAGGCGCGCTGTCGGGGCTACGTCGGGCATAGGCTCCCATCGTCACCAACCATTGAACCGCTCGCAGAGAACAATCCGAAGTATCCAGCCCCAGAATGGGACATAGTTCTTCAATGTAAGCGGGCTGGCTCTTGCACATTTCATAGACTTTGTTCAACGGTTCGCTGTTGCCGAACAGATCGTACAACATCCTTGCAGCGGACAGATCGGCAGGTGCAGAACAGCTAATTCCGAAGGAGTCCAGTTTTTCTGTCAGTTCCACTGGATCCAATAAGGCCTGAGTCCATGCTTCGAATCCCTCAGCAACGGCGCCAATCCTGCCCATTGTTTCTGAAGAAGGAAAAGGGATGAGGGGTTCGGCGAATTCGTCGACTGTCTCCCCCACCAACACAGAATCACTGTCAAAATCCGAGCCTGTGAGATGGGAACCGAACGCGGCAATCGACTTATGGGCTTCTTCGCCATCCCCGAGCGTAGCGCTGGTTAGCACGAATTGTATCGAATCTGCATCGCCAACCAGATACTCTCTCACCCTTCGAAGCAACAGGGAGATTTCAATGCCCTGAGCGCCTGCGTAGGAATGGGCTTCATCCAGTACAAGGAATTTTAGATGGTGGTGTTGGAAAATATCCGCATCCCGAGGACGCAGCAGGAGATATTCCAACATCGCGAAGTTGGTTAGCAGGATATGTGGCGGGTTGTCGCGTATCTCCTTCCGGGTATAGCGTTCATTGGAGGGCAGACCATCCCGATCACTGGGATCTTCGCTATCCCAAGGAGTATCTCCCGTATACCGGCCAAAGGATACCTCGGGGAAATCGGCGAGAAGCTTCCGCAGGCGACCGAGTTGATCGTCGGCTAGCGCATTCATTGGGTAGATAAGGATCGCACGTAGGCCGGGTAGAGGGTTCTGGAAGATATCGTCGAGGATCGGCATCAGGAAACACTCAGTCTTTCCACTTCCCGTTCCTGTTGCGACAATTAGGTTAGAACCTCGACCAAGAATCTCAAACGCTTCCACCTGGTGCTTGTATAGCGGACGACTGATATCGAACTGGTCTTGAGGAAGGCGCATAAAAAGATCTGAAAGGGCGATCGCCCCCTTCCCTTCAACCAATTGTTCGATCGAGCAGGAGGTTTTGTACGAGGGAGTACAGTGAAGCAGAGGACCGTTGAAGATGCCAAATTCTCCATCGATTCGATCCCAGAATTCATCTCGGAGCGCGGGCTCCTGATCGGAGATCATATTAGCAGTGTAGATATAACGGCGGTACGTCTCCCTCAGATTGCGGTTGAACTCCAGATAGTCGATTTCGCTTCGGAGGGGCATTTCTGCTATCCTTTCAGATCGGGTCTGCATTCGTTGAAATGAGCACAGCCGGACTCCTTGCATTTGCACACCACAGCGTATCCCTTCGATCTTCTAACCAATCCCCACATCTTCTCTTTGCTATTGGCCAGGCTACAGCCCTGCAGGTTATCCATATACAATCCAATTTGATTGATTGTAAAATTGCAGATGATGTGTTCTTTTTCTCGATACGCAGGTCTTTGCATCGCCTCGTAGACTTGCTGTATCCTGGCTCTCAGCTGGTCGTCTTCACCAAGCGGGTCCGATGAGAGATTGCTGGTTATACGAATATTCGATTCTGCCATCAGGGACGCTCCGGAAGGTGATAGCTGAATCGCAATTCGGGATAGGTCCAGGTTTTTCTCTGGGAATCGGCATGGCGGACGCTCCGGGCATGTATTTGGAGAAGGAAGTCCCGGTCTACGAAGGACTCCACCTCAATTTCCTCGTTGACGAATCCATATGTGGGTACCGAGAGATAACCCACTGCTCGGTTAGAGTCAGTCAAGCTCCCATCACTCGCCCGCCGTCCTTCTACAAAAACGAACCGGGCATGGTCCGTCTCTTCTACTAGATGGAAACCCATTCGTTCGGGAGTATGATCAATGATATCGCCATCCTGTAAAATAGGGTAGGTAGTCTCATCAGAAAGGAGAACACCCAGATCTTGTGAGCTGGTGTACAGACCGAAATTGGCGGCGAGCACCGCTGCCCCCTGAGCCACATTCCAATCAGAATCTTCTGGTAAGATTGGATCAAAGGGCCAGTTCCGTTCATAAATTGCATCGCGGAGCCCCCGCAGTTTGCTGCTGCCTCCGACCATGATAATGCAATCTATCTGGTCTGGGCTGAGTGCGGCTCTCGTCATAATGCACTCTTCCAGAGCATCCAATGCTTCCTTGATGAAGGGCGACATCATAGAGGTAAATTCTGCAAAATTCAACGATATACGCCGAGCGCCAAAGGTACCATAGTTGTTTATGTTCAGCGAGGTTTCATCCTCATCGGAGAGGGTCCTCTTAGCGGCTTCAGCTCGAGCAATCATGATATCTCGGAAACGCGAGTCCATCCCGGCAAAAGGCGGCCCATTTTCCCCTGCTTCCGCCAGAATCTGGCTATGAGCCCATTCGGCGATAGACAAATCGAGGTTATCACCACCAATATTCCTCGACAGGGTACCGATCTCGTGGACTGTATCGTCAGCCAATTCGACGATGGAGATATCCAGCGTGCCCCCACCCCAATCGAAAACGACTACTTTGCGCCATTTTTGCACCCGATCATAGTTCTGAACAATAGCTGCCGTAGGTTCGGAGATGAATCCTTCAATCTCAATGCCGGCGCCCTGGGCTGCTTTGCGGAGAGCCTTGCGCTTCTCGGGCGGGAAACCCACGGGAATGGCCATGGTCGCCTTTTCCAATAAGGCACCGTTACCGCGCTCTCGTACACGCTCGGCCAAGCCTTTCAATACTTCCATGACCACTCGTTCAGGAGACCATGTTTCTGGGCCAATACGTTCAGAATCCTTTTCACCTATATGCAGTTTCGCCGAGGTTAATATTCGGCATGATCGGGACAGTTCTTGCCGGCCATTCCAGGCCTCCCTCCCTTTGGCAACCACTTGTCCGGTCGTTTCGTTGACTGCGATGATGGACGGGTACGGTTGACCCGCATCGTCGCCGAACAAGGTAGTATGGCCTTGCAGGAGCCCCACTGTGGCGCTATTGGTCGTCCCGAAATCGATACCGAAAAACTCCTTCATCCCAATCTCCCTTCTACATGGATTCCTTCTCGCTGGAACAGCTTGAAGATTTGATCGATTTGACTTCTGAAGTTTTCTCCCAGTCCATCGGACATGGGGATGTTTGTAGCACTGATAAAATCCTGATAGTCCGTCTTCAGCAAACCAGCCAAGCGATTGCGAAACTCGTCCAATTGGTGGGTCCCTTCTTTGCCGATTCTCGACGTCAGTTCCGCCGTGTTCTTATGATGTTGCTCCGCCAAGCGGTGCTTTTCTTCTTCTGCTTTTCGCAGTTGGCTACCTATAGACGATTTTTCCTGTGCCAGACTCGCGGCCTGCTCCTTGAATCTTTTATTACTGTCACGTAGTTGTTGTATGGTGTTCTGTGTGTCCCAACTCTCCCTACGCAACTGTTCACTTTCTCTTTTTGCTTCGAACAGGCTCTCTTGAGTCTTTTCATACTTTTCTTTCCACTGGTGGCACTCCTTCCCCAGAGCATCCTTTTGCTCTTTGAGATCTCGGATGAATCCGCTCAGTTGATCAAGCAAAGTGAAGGGGTCGTATTCCTGAAGCACGGTAGGAGGATGCGCTTCTTCCTTTGCTGGTAGAACGGCAGAAGGTGCACTCTCTGGAGGCGGAGCAGGAACTCCTGCATCGAAGTGCTGGGTCATTCGTTTTTCGAGGACTTGGCGGACGGTCTGATGCAAAGATCCCCATTCACGAGCCAGTAACTGTTGAAACTCATTCTCCCAACCCCGTACGGCTCCGTTAATATCCTTAGCTAAACGATTGATCAATTCGGAAAGCTGTTCAATCTCAGGAATCCAACGCAATACCTGCAGTTGAATGAGCTGAGAACCCACCTCATCCGGTTTTTTCCCTTTACTTGGTTCGAACACAGCACTCAGGATGAGTTCTGCAATCGATGTGACAAGTTTGGGATCCTTCCCCTCAAGATTGAGTGAAAGGATGCTGGGGTTGGAACGATCCAGCAGGGTCTCGCGCAAAAGTTTTAAGTCAGTAGGTGTAGCTTTTTTTTGCTTGGAGTTCCTGACGAAATAGACGAATTTCCGGAGCAGTTTGATTGCATTTTCTGGATCTTTTCCAATCAGGCCGTCGATGAGTAGGAATCGAATCCGTTTTTCCGCAGGAGTGGTATCCTTGCTCCTTCCCATTTCTTGTACGAAACGATTCCTCTGCGATTCGTCGAGATGTCCCCACTGGCCTATCAATGCCTGGGTAACAGGTTCTACCGGCATATCAAGAAAAACCGTCAGAAAGAGATCGAAGCCCTCATTGCCGTATTCAAGGGATTTTTTCAGCAGCGACAGGGCGTTCTCTTCTTCAGGAAGGGAAAGCTTCTTCTTTGCTTTCAGCTCTGCCCTGAGTTCATGCAGTTGGGCCTTCAACTCTTCCAGAAGGTTAGGCTCAGGCTGATTTTCGGTCATATTGAGTTCCTCTTAGTCGATCCATCGCTCCAGTCGGGACACTATATCCGATCTTTCCGGAGATTCCGGTATGGTATGAATTATGGCACGAAGTTGACCACCGACCTCTGCCGTAGACTGCCCATTCGGTTCGCACTCGAGTCCCTTTAGATAGAGGGAAAGCCAATCTTCAGACACTTGAAATTGGGCTGCTTCACCAGGGCAGAGAAATAGGAGGCATAGGCGGCGATCCTCCTCTCTTAAGGGAAGCCTTTCCAGTAGCGCTTTCATTTCGGTAGGATAAGCTACTGTGGACGGAGCGTCGCCGACCAGGGCCTTGGATAGCCCATCGAAGAACGCGCAACACGGCCCCAGATAGGGATGACTCGACTCGCATGAAAGGTCTGGTTGAGAAACCAAAAGGGCTTTGCGCATCAAAACGATCTTAACTAGTATGAAGGCAAGCTCCCGAATCGGGCTGGATGCAGTACCCAGTATATACAGGGCTGTTTCGTAGGAACTTCTCGTGTTGCCCATGCGGTAGTATATCCAGGCCTCAGTCAGTTCTTTCCCTTGGTTTTGCCGGGATAATCTACTTCCGTACGAAGTCCGTAAACTGCCTTTGGCATCCTGAGCCCACTCTTCAAGGAGCGGTAGGAATTTCCTGTCCTCGTCGAGGAAAACGAGTATCTGATCTATTTGTTCCTGCCACCGGGGTAGCAGGAAAACGGATGATTCCGCGCTGTACTGTTCAAGTAGAGACCTTGACGAGACAATCTCGGAAGAGAGACCACCTTCAGAGAAAGCTCTTGCCTTAACGAACCAGGATAGAAGACATGCCAGTCTCTCCTCCTCCACTTGAGCAAGAAGGTGCTCTGGTCTATGATCCGCCATTCCTTGAATCAGGACGCCGTCGAAGATGGCTGAACAGATCACCAAGTGCTTTATGAACTGAAAGAAATCGGTGGGAATTTCGGGCAAATAAGAGGGGAGAGAGAGGCGCGTCTGTCTTCCCGATCTGATGAGGTCCAGCAGATCGAAAAGCTCCCTCATGTCCTCGGGCATCCCCTCCGGAAAAGCAAGTTCAAGATCGCCACCGTGGGAAGAAAGTCGTACCCGCAGTGTCTCCATATTCAGGAAGAAGGTCTGGGTACCAGTGAGCGCACCGCCTGCTTGTACCAGAAACTCCCCTAATACACTACGAACCCCCAACACCGCATCGCGGAGATCGATGGATGAAAAGGTGCCTATACCCGCCGGATTTAGGGACTCGACGCTACCGAGTTCGTAGCATCCGTTATCCGACAGATATATCGAAGCTGGCGATCCGGGGAGTGCGTTCACTACAAGGTCGGTTCTATGCCTGAAATCTTCTTCGGTAAGAAGGCGCAGTTGGGGACAATCGCGCTTTCTCAAAGATGCACGAAACAGTCGGCGAGCTACATTGACTGGAAAATCACCACAGTGTAATGTGCCTTCGACGAGTGTAGTGCCGGGTTCAACTCGCCAGACATCCTGTATCACGCCCTCCTCTTTTTCGCATCCATCCAATTCCAGCACAAGGGAATCATCCCCCTCGAATTCGATCCGTACCTCTTCTTCTTGATGTAGTAGGCGATCGGGCCAGCCTATGCGGCTATGAGGAAGAAGGATAAAGTTCAGCTCATCTAGCCTATCCTGACCGGCAAAATCTCGTAGACGACTGATGGGCTCTACCCACAATTTCCCTGCGCAAGGAATGGGCAGATCCAACAGGATCTCGCAGGTGTCGGAAGTTTCCGCGACCTCTACGCGCGATACCTCTATTCCGTTGTATAGAAAAAGAGCAAGGTCGTTTGAGGCGAATAGTGAAGCATTGTCAACATGGACCGGAGGTAAACTGCCCGAAAAGACGCTACCTATATCGCACGCTCCGTCCAACTGCGTATCATGCGAAGACCAGGAAAGGAAAGTACGGGTCGGCGATACACGTGACGATATCCCTATAAAATCTAGGCTGGTGTCTTCCTCGATTTCAATTTGATAGGCAATGTAATACAAATCTTCATGTGGTAGGTCGACTGGTCCGAACTGGGCAGTGATAATAGGATCGGGAATCTCTCTGTCCGCAGGCGCCAGAAGATAGTAAGAACCTGGATCGACGTTTCTCCTATCATTCCATCCTGTCTCTACGTCGAACAAGGCGATAGGCGCGCTTCTCGGCTCCCAGCCACTTATCAGCCATCGCGACCAGCTTGCCCCTTCGTCTCTTTTTCTCCCCTTATAGATTGATCGGAAATCCTCCTCTTTCTGCAGGAATAGCGGAGTTGATGAGATAACCTCTCCCTCAAACTCATAGGCTCTCTGGTTTATACCATTCTGGGGGAATAACAAAGCAAGCTGCATGAAATCGGGAATGAACACCAAGCGAGGAATGGCCAAGAGTCCGGCCGATTGGCTACTGGCATGGGTGGGTTCAGTTGTGAGATATCTCTGTAAATCTGGGAAGAAGCTGGGATGATATCCCTTGATCGACGACAGATCGCCGGAATCCAGATAGGAGTGCTCCAGTTGATGCAAGGTACGAGATACGGATCGAGTGAACTCCCAGCCGAAGCGATCGCTGAGAAATATAGAGAGGTGACCGGACGGGCAACATTGAGATATACTTCTACGGAATGCCGCAAGGTCGATAGTTCGCAAGCCTTCCCATCCGTACCGATCGTAGAAGAATCGAAGGATATCGGCGTAATGCGGAATCTCTTTGCGGGTGATGCCGCACTGCTCTTTTAACGCATTTACATATCTCCAGGGGCCTTCCCGCACTTCTCGTAAGAGGCCGAAGTCGTCTAATCGATCCTCAATTATTCTCCCCAATCGGTCCCGGTTTGATGGGGCTTCGGACAGATTGAGACGGCCTAGGAAGTGGAACCAGAAACCAGATTCGTCAAAGTCGTAATACATGCAATTTACGGCGAGAATCAGTAAGCAGATCCCGACCTGATCCTCGAATGTGCTGTCCTTATATCGTCTGATAAGGGTAGCCAGGTCGTCCATCTCAGATTCCGGGACGACCACTTCTCCCGCATATTGGCATGTCTGTAGCTGATTCTTCCAGCCTTCTGCTGCTGGAATAATGTGATCAACCATGCCTTGATGCCTCTGTAGAGATGAGATGCTATAGAAGGCTCAATTATGAATAGTTTTTCAGAAAGAGTATTACTTATACAAAAACGACTTCACTGTCAAGAAGAAAGCATGGTAGAATTTTCATACTTAATTATTTAAATAATAAGATACTTATGTCTTATTTAAGACAGATGATTCTATACAGGTCGTATAACCATATGAAAATAAAAAATCGAACTAGTGATAATCAAACCCTAAGTTCATTACCAAGGCTTTGGAAACCCATCAAGCCTATACACAACCCTGATGGATGGTCGACTGCACTCCCGGAGCTTCGAGACTCCTGTCGTAATCGGACCATCTTTGATGTGGTAGCAAGTTCAATCCAATTCCTGTCGAAAAGGGATACACAGGAACTGTGTCCTCATCTTCCAGGACTTCCAGGCTAAAAAAAGAGGGAATCGACTGCTTCCCTCTTTCCTGCCGGGCCTCCCACCTCAGGGGCTCTGCCCTTTCTTCTTCCCAGCGTTTATCTTGCCCCCATAATCCTTCCCCGTTCCCGTTTCTGTTCTTTCCGCCAGTTCTTTTACCACCGCCCCGATCAGCAAGATGACCACCTCCCGGATGATCCTCCACAGGTCATCGTGCTTCATGGTGCTCCATTCCTCTCGCTATTACCAGCATGGATGACCTGCAATTCGGGCATGGGTGTGGGTAGAAAGCCCTTTCTGCATCCTTCCAAAAACAGCGAAATGCCCACCGCTCTGACATCCTCACTGGTGCATGGTCCGCCCAGCGCCTGCCACGTCTTCATTGAGGTCTGCAGCGATGTCTCCATCAACTCGACCAGGCAGTCGAAGTCAGGCTCCGGAATCTCTGCCTCCCCGTTCGAAGGAGCATCCTCTTTCTCGTCCACTTCAGCCATCCGTACTTCCCACCCCTTCCTGTTCCCTTCCATCTCAATCTTGGTGATCACCAGCCTCTCTCCTGCGCCTACGCCCAGTTCCTGCAGTTGCTCGTGCAGGGCCGGTGTAGCGTAGAGCTTGTCCCGCTGGTCCTCCATCTCAATGGTATAGAGGAACTGGGTACCGTAATACCCATCTACTTCCAGAAAATCCCCGTATGGAAAGCCTATCTGAAGGGGCACATTGATAGCAAACTTCACGGCCATTTCTTTTCTCCTCCTGTAAGAAAACGGGCAGAGCCTCCAAAGACTCTGCCCGATCCATCGAACAGGTCAGCCTGTTTTCAGACGACCTGCTTCTGGTTATAGGCCAATTGGGGCGATACGCCCTGATGGACGTGGGCCTCAAACTTCACCCCTTCCAGCCGCACCCCCCTGGCTTTGAGCGTCTTTTCGACCAGTTGCAACAACATCTGCCGTCCCTGCTCGAACTGTTATGCTTCAGACGGAATGCGAGTTTTCTCTTGTTTGAGTAAGCTATATTAACCGCTCAAACAGAGGAGGATCAGATGTCGGACAAACGAAGACAGTATACGCCCCAACAGAAGGTGTCAATTCTGCGCCGTCATTTCCTGGATGGAGTGGCCGTATCGGACCTGTGTGATGAGTATGGGATTCATCCGACGGTGTTCTACCGGTGGCAGAAGGCCTTTTTTGAAAATGGGGCCGCAGCTTTTCAGCCCCAGCAGAGCCAGCAGGAGAAACAGTGGAAGAAACAGATCGCTACGCTGGAGAGTCGGCTGAGCCAGAAGAATGAGGTGTTGGCCGAGGTGATGGAAGAGCATGTGCGGCTAAAAAAAAATCTTGGGGTGTTTTGAAGGGGTGCTGGACCGATCCCGATATACGAGACCAAGTTGTTGATTTTATGGGCTATTGGCGAATGCGGAGCGCATTTCGGATCCAGACCTTTCTCCGTTGGTTGGATCTGTCGGCCAGCCAATACCATCGCTGGCAAGGTCGGTATGGTCAATCCAATCGGCATAATGCTCCTTTGCCGCGGATCGGTTGGCTGTTGCTGTGGGAAAGACAGGCGATTATCGAATATGCCCGGCAGCACCGGGAAGAGGGGTATCGTCGCTTGACCTATATGATGCTGGATGCCGACGTGGTCGCGGTCAGTCCCAGTAGTGTCTATCGGGTGCTCAAGGCGGCGGGGCTGGTGCGGACGGCCTCGACGACTCCCTCCAAGAAAGGGAAAGGATTTACCCAGCCGTTGGCGGCCCATCAGCACTGGCATGTGGACGTGAGCTATATCAATATATGTGGCACCTTCTACTACCTGTGCTCGGTGCTGGATGGCTACAGTCGCTTCATCGCCCACTGGGAAATTCGAGAGCAGATGAGAGAAGCGGATATAGAAATCATCATCCAACGGGCTCGGGAGCGCTTCCCGGGGGTCACGCCGCGGATTATCTCGGACAATGGTCCTCAGTTTATCGCCCTGGAATTCAAGGCCTTTATCCGCTTTTGTGGCATGACTCACGTGCGCACGTCCCCGTTTTACCCGCAGAGCAATGGCAAACTCGAGCGCTGGCATCAATCGCTCAAGAAGGAATGTATCCGCCCCCAAACGCCCACCAGTCTGGAGGAAGCCCGAAAAGTGGTGGAGGATTTTGTCCACACCTACAATCACGTACGCTTGCATAGCGCCATCGGTTATTTGGCTCCGGCCGACAAACTGGCCGGGAGAGATCCCCTGATTTTCCAGGAACGGAAACGGAAACTGGCCCAAGCCCGGCAGCAGAGGGTACAAACGGCCCCACGGGAAGGGCAAAAACTCGTTGCCAATCTGTAACCTAGCCCATCATGGAAAACTAGCAGGGATGGAAAATCCCAACAAAAGCAGCCGTTTCGAGGCTCGACGTGCCGAGATTCTGCGGGTACCGCCCTGCCGTTGGTGGGGCAGAAGGGCTGGGTTTGGTTTTCTTCAAGGGGAAGGGAAAAAGAGATCTCGGGGGGAGGGGGGCTTTTTTATCCAAGAGAGTCCCTCCCTCCGGATCGAATCCCTTCGGGCGCTGGATGAATAGGCATAGTGAACATATGATCCAAAAACAAATGTGCAGTAGTAGCTTAGTCGAGGAAGCGAAAATTCGCATTGACAGTGAACCAAAACAGTTGTGGCGGTCGCAGATTTCGCGGATGGTGG
>Ga0233437_1006067_pt1 | contig 12643 bp, 17 predicted proteins | sample SI_122_August201_FD_182714 | JGI IMG/M metagenome (GOLD analysis project Ga0233437, IMG submission 182714) | Seawater microbial communities from Saanich Inlet, British Columbia, Canada - SI_122_August2016_200_MG | ecosystem: Environmental > Aquatic > Marine > Inlet | place: Canada: British... | reverse complement strand
CGGGAGACGCTGGCCCCCACCTGGGGAATCCCGATGGCATGCAACCAGCGCGCGAGGGGGAGATCCCTCGCCCGGTTCACGGCCTCGATCAGCTTCGTGGCGTTCTTCGGGCCGAGAACACGGGGCTCGCTCTCGGTGCCGAGATTGAGGCCCGCCAGGAGGGGAACCGCCAACGAGAAGAGATCAAGGGGTTCGGCGACCAGCCCTCGTTCCACGAGCTTCTCGGCGACGATGCCGCCGAGGGCCTCGATGTCCATGGCGTTGCGGGAAGCGAAGTGCTGGAGGCGTCGCACGCTCTGGGCGGGGCACTGGAGGTTGGGGCAACGGTAGGCGACGAACTCGGGGTCGCGTTCGATCGGGCCGCCGCAGGATGGGCAGACTCCGCCGACATGCTGAACGAGGTCGAACGGTTCGGACTTCTCCTGCCGGCACTCGGGAACGGTCTCGACGACTTCGGGAATGACTTCCCCGGCCTTCTGGATGACCACCGTATCCCCCACCCGGATGTCCTTGCGGCGGATCTCGTCCTCGTTGTGGAGCGTGGCCCGCGCGATGGTGGAGCCCGCCAGGAACACCGGTTCCAGCTCGGCGACAGGCGTGAGCACGCCGGTGCGCCCCACTTGCACGGTGATGGCGTGGAGGACGGTCCGGGCCTGGTCTGGCTGGTACTTGAAGGCCTTGGCCCAGCTCGGGGCCTTCGAGGTGAAGCCAAGCTTCTCCCGCTGGGCGAAGTCATCGACCTTGATGACGGCGCCGTCGATGTCGTAGGGGAAGTCGTGGCGGGTATCGCCGAGCTCGCGGATGGCGGCGAGCATCGCTTCCAGGCCGCGCACCTGCGGGCTCCATGGCTGAGTCCGGAACCCGAAGCAGCGCAGAGCGGCCAGCAGCTCCGTCTGGCTGTGAATCTCAACGCCCCGGACCTCCCCTTCAGCGTAACAGACGATCTCCAGCGGTCGCTGGGCCACCGCTCGGCTGTCGAGCTGCTTCAGCGTTCCGGCGGTGGCGTTGCGGGCATTGGCGAACTCGGCTTCGCCACTGGCGAGGCGATGGGCGTTGAGCGAGGAGAAGCCCTCCTTGCTCATGAACACTTCGCCCCGGGCCTCGAAGACGGCGGGGGGGGAGTCGGTGTCCAGGCGCAAGGGCACGCTGGGGATGGTGCGCACGTTGGCGGTGACCTCGTCGCCCTGCACGCCATTGCCGCGGGTGAGGGCCTGGACGAGGATCCCGTCCTCGTAGCGCAGGGAGATGCTGACGCCATCGACTTTGGGCTCGATGATGTAGGCGGGTTCGCTGGCGCCAAGCCCCCGCAGGACGTAGTCATGGAAGCGGCGCAGTTCGTCGTCGTCGTAGGTGTTGTCCAGGCTGAGCATGGGCACGGCGTGCGGTTGCGCCTGGAAGGCGGTCAGGGGCTCGGCCCCGACCCGCTGGCTGGGCGAGTCGGGGGTGACGAGGTCTGGGAACGTGCCCTCCACCGCCAGAAGCTCACGATACAGCGCATCGTATGCCTGATCGCCAATTTCCGGTGCCGCCTGCACATAGTAGAGGCGGTTGTGACGCTGCAGTTCCTGGCGGAGCTGCCCAAGGCGGAGTTCGGCTTCCCTGCGGTCCATCGTATCCCTGGCCTCCGCAGTCGTCCTAGTTGAACACCTTGTTCAGCGCGTATTCGACGATGCCTTCGGCCCCGGCCTCAATCAGTTCGGGGACGATCTCCCGCACGATCTTCTCGTCCACCACGGTGGTCAGGGAGAACCAGGTACCATCGGAGAGTGGTGCCACGGTGGGGCGGTGCAGAGCTGGCAGGATGGCCAAGACATTGTCCAGGTCCGCCTTGCTGACGTTGAGCATGAGCCCAACCTTCTTCTCGGCGGCGAGCACGCTCTTGAGGAGCAGGGCGATGCGGTCGATCTTGCGGCGTTTGAACTCGTCTTGGTAGGCATCTTTGTTGGCGATGAAGCGGGTGGTGGTCTCGCAGAGGGTATCGACGATGCGCAGGTTGTTGGCGCGCAGGCTGGAGCCGGTTTCGGTGATCTCGACAATGGCGTCGGCCAGGCGCGGCGGCTTCACTTCGGTGGCTCCCCAGCTGAACTCAACCGTGGCCTGGATGCCGTGTTTGGCGAGATAGCGCTCGGTCATGCCCACTGCTTCGGTCGCGATGCGGGTGCCGGCGAGGTCCGCAGGCCCGTTGATTGGGGAGTCCTCGGGTACGGCAAGAACCCAGCGGAGCGGCTTGCGCCCGACTTTCCCGTAGACCAGTTCGGCGACCTCTACCACGTCCGCGCCATTCTCCTGAATCCAGTCGAAACCGGTCAGGCCGGCATCAAGGATGCCTTCCTCCACGTAGCGCGCCATTTCCTGGGCTCGGATGAGCAGGCACTCGATCTCTTCGTCGTCGATGGAGGGGTAGTAGGAGCGGGAGGAGATGTTGACGGCGTAGCCCGCCTTCTTGAACATCTCGACGGTGGTTTGCTCCAAGCTGCCCTTGGGCAGGCCAAGCTGCAAAGTAGCCATACTGGAATCTCCTGGGATCGGGTAACGGGATTGAGGAATCGCTCGGTACTGTATCCCGACCGGCCGGTAGTCGCCAGCGAGGGCGGTTCAGGGGAGGGGGACAAAGCGCCGGTTGCCGGGATTGTGGTCTGCGACGTAGTGGGAACTCGGTCCCTGTTGGCGGATCTCGCGCCAGACGCCCAGGAATTCCTGGTGGGTGCTGACGTCGGTCACCTGGCCCCGCAGTTCGCGGGGGTAGCCGCGTCCGACCAGGTAGGCGAGGATGATCTTGCGGGCGTTGCGGAGGGCATTGCGTTCGCCATAGAGCTCGATCATGCCCTCGACATGTTCGCGGAGAACCGTGCAGAGCTCCTCGTGGGTTGCCGGGGGGGCCTCGGGCTGAAGCAGCTCTCGGAAGAGCCAGGGGTTGCCGATGGCGCCGCGGGCCACCATGACCTGGTGGCAGCCCGTGTGGCGGGACAGTGCCTCCGCGTCCTGGCGGGAGAAGATGCCGCCGTTGGCGATGACCGGGATGCTGAGGGACTCGCGCACGGTGGCGATGATGCGGCAGGCGACCGCACCAGCGTAGATGCGGTCGACGGTGCGGCCATGGATCGTCAGGGCGCGGATGCCGCATTGCTGCAGGGCGCGGGCCAGAGCCAAGGTGGGCCCGGGGTCGTGGTCGTCGAGCACGCGGATTTTGGCGGTAACTGGGTGCACGGACGCCTGGACAAGGGCCTCCACGCAGCGGACGGCTTGGTCGCGCTGGAGGCCCAGGGCGGCCCCGGCTCCCCGCTGGGTGACCTTCTTGACCGGGCACCCCAGATTGAAGTCCACCACCTCGAACTGGCGCTGGTTGAGCAGTCGGGCCGCCTTGGTGATAAGATCGGGATCGGCCCCAAGCAGCTGTGTCCCCAGCCACGGTTCCTCGGTGCCACGGCGGAGGATGGTCTCGTTGTGGGGGTTGCCGTAGGCCATCGCGCCCGCATCCACCAGAGCGGTGAAGGCATAGTGGCATCCCTGAGCCCGGCACGCTCGGCGGAAGGGCAGGTCGGTGTAGCCCGCCAGAGGGGCGAGATAGACGCGTTGGCAGGGAGCGGGCGATGGCGCGGTCTGGGCGGCCATGGGCTGGAATCCCGGGTAGAGAAACGCGCGCCGGGAGGCTGGTTGGCTTCCCGACGCGCGGCGTGAATGAGAGCTGGAGACCGGCTTGTCTAGCGGCCCCGGTTACGCAACCGCCCCTTGCTCAGGAACCCGTCGTAGTGGCGGGAGAGCAGATGGGCTTCGACCTGCCGCATGGTGTCGAGCGTGACGCCGACCACGATCAGCAGGCTGGTTCCGCCAAAGAACTGGGCCACCCCCATGGGGATCTTGAAACTCATGTAGAGGAACATGGGGAGAACTGCCAAGCAGAGCAGGAACGTGGCTCCGGCCACCGTGATGCGGGTCATGGTATGGTCCAGGAAGTCGGCGGTGGGGCTGCCGGGCCGGATGCCTGGCACATAGCCACTGCGCTTCTGGAGATCATCGGCGATCTGCACTGGGTTGAACTGGTTTGCCACCCAGAAGAAGGCGAACGCCATGATCAGCGCACCGTAGCAGAGGATGTAGCCGGGCTCGCCATAGGCCAGAGCCGCTCCCAACCAGCTCCAGCTGGGCGCGTGCCACCAGCCTCGGGTGACGGCCAGGCGAGTGAGCATGCCAGGGAACATCATGATCGCACCACCGAAAATGATGGGCATGACGCCGGCGTAGTTCACTTTCAGGGGCAGATAGCTGTTGGTGCCGGCGGTCACGCCGCCGCGGCCAGCCATCCGCTTCGCATACCGAATCGGGATTCGGCGCATCCCCTGAATCAGGGCGACCGTGGCCCCGCAGATCACCAAGAACATGGTGAGCAGGAGGAGCATGTACACCGCCACTGCGCCGAGGCCGGGGGCATCGACGACCAGGAAGGTGTAGAGGTTCTTCAGGGAGGCAGGCAGGCGAGCCAGGATGTTGACCGTGATGATCAACGACGCTCCGTTGCCGATGCCTCGCTCGGTGATCATCTCGCCGAGCCACATAAGGAACAGCGCGCCGGCTGTCAGGGTGATGACCGTGCGCACCAGGAACCAGATGCCCGGATGGGGGACCACGTTGGTGATGTCGGAGATCCCGAAGCGACTCGGGTCGCTCATCGCCTTGGCGAAGATCGTGCCCTGGATGAGGCAGATCACGACCGCGGCGTAGCGGGTGATTTGGTTGTATTTCTGGCGTCCGGTTTCACCTTCGCGCACCATCTTCTCCAGCGAGGGGACGACAGGCGTCATCAGCTGCATGATGATGGAGGCGGAGATGTAGGGCATGATGCCCAGAGCGCCCACGGCGAACTTCTGCATCGCGCCGCCGCTGAAGAGGTTGAACATGTCCATCACACCGCCGCCGCCCTTCTTGCCGAACATGGCGGCAAGGGCGCTCGCGTTCACCCCCGGACAAGGGATGTTGGCGGTGACTCGGCAGAGAAGGATGATTCCAAACGTAAAAACGATACGTTTTCGAAGCTCAGGAATCTTCCAACTGTTGAGATAAGCGGAAAGCATCAACAGGCTCCCTCATGGTACCCGACTGGTCCTGGGCTGCCGCCCCCCGAGCGGGACATTCCGGGGGACGGACCCGACGGGGCAAACTCAGACTTCCTGACAGGTTCCACCGGCGGCTTCGATCTTGGTGCGGGCGCTGCCGGAGAACTTCTCCGCGCGGACCGTCAGGGATTTGGTCAGTTCGCCGTCGCCCAGAATCTTCAGGGGCGTTTCGAGCTTGCTGAGGAGTCCCCGTTCCTTGAGAGCCGCCTTGTTCACCTCGTCGCCCGCGCTGAAGTTCTCCTCCAGGTAGCAGACGTTGACGACGGTGAAGGTGACGTGGTTCGGGTTGGTGAAGCCACGCTTGGGCAGGCGTCGGAAGAGGGGGATCTGGCCGCCCTCGAAGTGGAGTCGGCGCTTGGAGCCCGCGCGGGCGCCCTGGCCCTTGTCGCCGCGCCCGGCCGTGCGCCCGTTGCCGGAGCCATCGCCCCGGCCGACGCGCTTCCGGGTCTTGCGCTGGAATGTGTTTTGAAGTTCGTGCAGTCTCATCGCTATCCTCGCTGGCACAGAAGGTGTGGAATCACAGTGCGGCAAGTTCCCGCTTGGCCAAAATCTGCTCCTTGGTGCGGAGCAGCGAGATGGCCTTCATGGTGGTCTTGACCACGTTCACCGGGTTCTTGGACCCCAGGGACTTGGCCAGTACGTCCTTGACGCCACCCAGCTCGAGAACGGCACGCATGCCGCCGCCGGCGATAATGCCGGTACCCTCGGAGGCAGGGCGTATAATCACGCGCCCGCCGCGGAAGCGGGCGATTACGGCATGGGTGAGGGTGGCCCCATGCATGGGAATGGTCACGATGGCCCGGCGGGCCAGTTCGCCACCTTTGCGGATCGCGTCGGCAACTTCATTGGCCTTGCCATAGCCGACGCCCACGCGCCCCTTGCGGTCGCCGACGACCACGAGAGCGCTGAAGTGGAAGTTACGGCCGCCCTTCACCACTTTGCTACAGCGGTTGATGCAGACGACGCGCTCTTCGAACTCCGGCACCTCCTGCGGGCCATCGTTGGATCTTCTTCTATATTGTGCCACGGTACAACTCCCTTGACTCGTGATGGTATCGGCACGGGCGGCGGTGGTGCCCGCCGCCGATACCTAGAACTTCAGTCCGGCCGCGCGGGCGGCGTCGGCCAGAGCCTTGATGCGTCCGTGATAGCGGAACCCACCCCGGTCGAAGACGACCTTCGCGATGTTTGCCGCGACGGCTTTCTCGCCAACCAATTTGCCGAGGGCGGCAGCGCCCTCCGCATTGGCCTTGAGACCGGTTTCCTTGAAGTCGGCGTCGAGAGTCGAGCCGGACAGGATGGTGGCTTGAGCCTCGTCATCGACCAGTTGGACGTAGAGGTGCTTGTCCGTGCGACAGACGCTCAGGCGCGGAATCTCGGCAGAGCCGGAGATCCGGTGGCGCAGGCGTCGGTGGCGACGGATGCGGGCCTCTTTCTTGCTTAGTTTGCTCATCGAACCGTATACTCCCTGTTGCCTAGAGCCTTGCGGCGCTAGACAGTCTTGCCTTCCTTGAGCGAGACCTGCTCGCCCGCATAGCGGACACCCTTGCCTTTATAGGCATCGGGGGGACGGAAGGCGCGGATGTTCGCGGCGGTCTGTCCGACAAGCTGCTTGTCAATGCTTTCGAGCACGATGTGGGTCTGGTCGGGCATGGTGGCCGCGACTCCCTCGGGAATATCGTACTCGACGGGGTTCGAGTAGCCAAGGTTGAGAGTCAGATGGCTCCCCTTGAGCTGGCCGCGATAGCCAACGCCCTGGATTTCGAGCGCGCGTTTGAAGCCCTCGCTGACCCCGGTGACATGGTTCTGCAGGATACTGCGGACCATGCCGTGCTTGGCCTTGGCGTCGCGGTTCTCGCCCGTCCGGGAGACGGTGATGATGCCGCTGTCAAAGGCCACGGAGATGGGAGCCGGCACGGTGAAGTCGAGGGTGCCCTTGGGACCGGTGACAGTCACGCTGGCGTCGGAGATATCGACTTTCACCTTGTCGGCGACTTGGATTGGCATCTTGCCCATGCGGGACATGGCTAGATTCCTTATTCTTGGCGGGAACTCGCTACCAGACGTAGCACAGCACCTCGCCACCGATGTTCTTCTGGCGTGCGTCGCGCCCGGTCATGAGCCCCTGCGAGGTGGAGAGCACGGCAACGCCGAGGCCACCGAGGACGCGGGGGATTTCGCGGGAGTTGACGTAGACGCGACGGGAGGGTTTGCTGATGCGTTGGAGACCCTCGATGACGGGGGTGTTCTCCTTGCCAACAAAGCGGACCTCGACAGTCAGTTCGGTGCCGCCGTGGGGCATGGTGGCGACGGAGAACTCACCGACGTAGCCGGTCTCTTTCAGAACCTGGGCCAGGGCGGCCTTCATCTTCGAGCCGGGCATGGTCGTCTCGGTCAGGCCGGCGGCACCGGCGTTCCGAACACGAGTCAACATGTCGGCAATGGGATCGCTCATACTCATAGCAGGTCTCCGATTACCAACTGGCCTTCATCACGCCCGGAATCTGGCCAGTGTTGGCCAGTTCGCGGAAGCAGATGCGGCAGAGTTGAAACTTGCGGATGTACGCGCGGGGACGTCCACACCGAGCGCAACGGGTATAACGCCGGGTGGAGAACTTCGGCGTCTTCAATGATTTGACGATTAGCGACTTTTTCGCCACAGTTCCGTCTCCCCTAGTTCGCCGTGAACGGCATGCCGAGCAGCGCGAGTAGCTCGCGCGCCTCGTCATCCGTCTTGGCGGTGGTTACGACAGTGATGTTCATCCCGAGCGTATGCTTGATCTTGTCAAGGTCCACTTCCGTGAACACGCTCTGGTCGGTCAGCCCGAAGCTGTAGTTGCCGGCTCCGTCGAAGGCCTTGGCCGGCACGCCGCGGAAGTCGCGAACGCGGGGCAGGACGATGCTGACGAGACGGTACAGGAAGTTGTACATGGCACCGCGGCGCAGGGTCACACAGGCCCCGACCGACATGCCTTCGCGCAACTTGAAGTTGGAGATGCTCTTGCGGGCCTTGGTGACGACCGGCTTCTGGCCGGTGATCACACTCAGCGTCTCGACGGCCGAGTTAAGGAACTCTCGATCCTTGTCGGTGCCGACGCCTGTGTTGACCACAATCTTCACCAGGCGGGGTGCCTGTAGCGGGTTCTTGTAGCCGCGCGATTGCACGAGCTGGGGCAGAACCTGCTCCTTGTAGTAATCATATAGTGTACTGGTAATCATGCTCGAAACCTCACCCTAGCTGTCGGACTCCGCCGGAGCGGTGGCCTGCTGCCGGGCGTCGTAGCGGTCGGCGGCCATGACGTTGGAAATATGGATGGGGCACGCGAGATCCACAATGCCGCCCTCGGGATGCTCCTGGGAGCGACGTTGGGTTTTCTTGCGGACGTTGATGCCCTCGACCACGACCAACTGCTTTTCGCGGTCAACGAGGAGCACTTTGCCCCGGTGGCCCTTGTCGGAACCACTGATGACCACGACCGTTTGTTCTTTCTTGATCCGGGCTTTCGTCATCACAGCACCTCCGGAGCCAGCGAGAGAATCTTCATGAAGTTCTTTTCGCGCAGCTCCCGGGCGACGGGCCCAAAGATGCGGGTGCCGCGGGGGTTGCCCGCGTCATCGATGATGACGGCCGCGTTTCGGTCGAACCGGAGGTAGGAACCATCGGCCCGGCGAATGTCATGGCGGGTGCGCACAACGACGGCGCGAACGAGCTCGCCCTTGCGGACGAGGCCGCGGGGCTGGGCTTCCTTGACGGTGGCGCGAATTACATCGCCGATACCGGCATAGGTCTTCCGTTGCCCGAGCACGCGGATGGCGACAATGCGACGAGCGCCGCTGTTGTCTGCCACATCAAGACTGCTCTGCATCTGAATCATCGGGCAGCTCTCCTATTCGTCCACCGCGGCACGCTGGACGATCGAGACCAGACGCCAACGCTTCATTTTACTGAGCGGGCGGGTCTCCATGATCTCGACAACATCACCCGTGCGGGCTTCGTTGTTTTCGTCGTGCACGTAGTATTTCTTGGTATGCGTCACCACCTTGTGGTAGCGGGCATGGGCGGCACGGCGCTGGACCTTCACGACAAGAGTCTTGTCCTGACGGTCACTGACTACGGTGCCGGTGCGGGTCTTGCGCAGGCTGCGTTCTCTGGTCTTTTCTTCGGTCATGTTGTTTGCCCTTCCGTCTGTTCGACCGCACGGGCACGGGCGGTGCGTTCGGTTTCGAGGCGGGCCAGATCTCGGCGCACGTCACGGAAGCGGGCCGTATTTTCGAGCTGTCCGGTCTGGGCCTGGAGGCGCAGATTCAGAGTCTCGCGGCGACATTCCTCGGCGCGCAGAGCCAGCTCTTCGGCGGTAAGTTCTCGGATTTCCGCGGGGTTCATCTGCGGTCATCTCCTAAGTCGGGCTGGTTCAGTGTCATGCCGAGCGGTGGCGGGTGAGGAAGCGGCAGCGGTAGGGCATCTTGCTGGCGGCGCGGGCGAGGGCCGCGCGGGCGGTGCTCTCGTTGCAGCCGCTGATCTCGATGACCATGTTGCCGGGACGGACGACGGCGACCCACCCTTCGGGATTTCCCTTGCCCTTGCCCATGCGGGTTTCGAGGGGCTTCTTGCTGATGGGCTTGTCCGGGAAGAGGCGGATCCAGAGCTTGCCGCGGCGCTGCATGTGGCGGGTTGCCGCCACGCGGGCCGCTTCGATCTGGTTGGCGGTAATCATGCCGCGTTCCAGGATCTGGAGGCCGTAGTCGCCGAAGTCAAGTTTGTTGCTACTTGTTGCGTTACCGCCGCGATGGCCTCTTTGGACCTTGCGGTGTTTTACGCGTTTTGGCATCAGAGGCATTTTGCTTATCCTCCCAATCGTGGGGCTTGCAGATCCAGACTTTCACACCAATCAGCCCAGCGAGAGTGCGGGCCTCGGTAAAACCGTAGTCGATAATCGCGCGGAGCGTGTGCAGCGGCACCTTGCCGAGGCGATACTGCTCCGTCCGGGCCAGTTCGGCACCGTTGAGACGACCGGCACAACGGATGCGGATGCCTTCGGCGCCCATGTCCATGGCGGTCTGGAGAGCCCGCTTCATGGCACGGCGGAAGTTGATCCGGCGTTCCAGCTGCTGGGCGACGTTCTCGGCGACGAGTTGGGCATCGACTTCGGGGCTACGGACTTCCTTGATGTCTACGTAGACTTCCTTGCCGACGGCAAGTTTGGCGATTTCGCCCTTGATGCGCTCGATCTCGGCGCCCTTGCGACCGATGACGAGGCCGGGACGGCCGGAGAAGACGGTCACGCGGAGGCGTTTGGCGAAACGCTCGATGGTGACTTTGGAGACGGCGGCGTTGCGCAGCTCGCCCTTGACAAGCGCGCGGATGCGGAGGTCCTCGTGCAGCAAGGGACCGAAGTCAGCCTTGCGTGCGAACCAGCGCGATCTCCAGTCCTTGTTGACTGGGATTCTGAAGCCAATCGGGTTTACTTTTTGGCCCACGGTATGCTCCCTATGCCTGGCTTTCGTCGGTAACGACGATGCGGATATGGCTGGTGCGCTTGCGGATGCGCCCCGCCATCCCGCGGGCCTTGGGTTTGAATCGCTTGATCGTGGGTCCCTCGCCGACGATCGCTTCCTTGACGGTAAGCTGATCGACGCTGGCGCTGTCGCGCTCCGCGTTTTCGGCGTTGGCCACGGCACTGCGCAATGTCTTGGCAATGAGGCGCGCGGCTTTCCTGGGGATGTGCTGGACGAGGGCGATTGCCTCGGTCGCAGGTTTTCCCTGGATAAGTCGCGCCACCTGGCGTGCCTTGCTAGACGATATGCGCACGTACTTTGTGATGGCTCGTGCTTCCATGGTTGGTTTGGTGGTCCGTGTTGCCGGGGGCGACAACGGGGACCGGGTACCTCTTGCTGCTTTTTTCTTACTCGGGAGCGACTACGCTCCCGGGACCTATAGTTTTCAGAGTTCCACGGATCATAACTGCTGCGCTGATGTTGGGGCGGGTCTCAAGGATCTTCAGGTCCGCAGTGCGTTGGCCGTCGATTTGCACGTGCCAGTTCGCACCGGGTCGGATCCCAGCGTTGGAGCCGGCATCCAGGACTACGACATGAAGGTCATCATCTACGGTGAGAACTCTGCAGACACGTTTGGCTTGATTGCCGTTGCCTCGCCAGGCGACTACAGGCGACAACGGGTTTTTCATCGCTTCGACAGCGTTGAGCACTGTTTTGTAGCGACTGTCAATCTCACCTTTCAACGTGTTGCTGGGTTGGAGCACTTCTAGCACTGAGATCAGGTAGGTTCCGAACTCGTCTGCCACGGTTTCGAGTTTCCGTTGGCTGGAGCCGGTCTCCTGCAGCGCTCTGACAGCCCTGGCCAGGGCCTGGCCCGCGTCAAGTCCGCGACGTTCTGTCAGTAAGTGCGCAACCCGGAGTTCTAAGTCTTGCTGATTCTGTCCCTGTTGCCGACTGCGAAGATAGAGATCCGCATATCGGCTGCGCAGTTTCTCAAGTTCCTTCTGGAGCTTGGCGTTCTCCTGCTGGAGACGCTTGGTCTGCTCCTTCTGGGCTCCGAGGGCGACCTGCGTTTCCTTGAGCTGGAGCCCCACATCAAAGACTTTGGGGACTGCTGGCTCTTGGCCGCAAGTACACACTGCACAGAAACACGAGAAGCGGAATATACTGGACCGCAAGAGCCTTTGCGAGCCGTAGTTGAACCTTTTTGTCATGGTTTCTCCTCCAGGGGCTGGGGTGGTGGGGCCATGGCCGCTGCCGCCTGTTTGGCAATGATTTCGGCCTCTTCGCTCTGGCCCGCATTCTCGGCCATCTTGCGGTAGGTCTCCCAGAAGTGCTCGTTGCGTGGTTGGCGGACGATGGCGGCGCGGAAATGGGGGGTGGCGGCAGCGAAGTCGCCGCCTTCGGCGAGGAGGACGGCGAGGCCGTAGTGGGCGCGCACCTTGAGGGGGTCGAGACGCAGCGCCCGGCGGTACAGGGCCTCTGCCTCGGTTGGTTCGTCGCCCTGGTGGTGGAGCACCGCAAGGTTGAGGAGGGCGCTGACCAGGGTCGGATCGTGTTCCAGGGCTTTGGCGTAGGCCTTGCGCGCCTGGGAATGCTGCTTGGCAAGTTGGTCCATCACCCCGAGTTCGTACCAGAGGATGGGTTGGTCCGGGCAACCGGCGAGGGCGGCTTCGAGGAGAGTGCGGGCTTGCTTGGGCTGGCCGTTCCGGACAAGGGCGGTGGTATAGTGGACAAGAATCTGCGGGTCATTGGGGCGGAGTTCGCGGGCGAGCTGGTGTTCGTTCAGGGCTTCGGCATGCTTGCCGCTCTCCCCGAGGCAGAGGCCATACATGTCGTGTATCTCGGCCCATGTGGGGGATGGTTCGGCTCCCTGCCTTTCGGCTTTCCTCAGTTCCAGACTCAGCTGGCTCAGGAACTCCTCGGTAGAGGAGAGCAGTTTTGCGCGGACCTCGCCCGGGGGTTGGCGCTGGAGCTGATGCCAATAGGCCTCGGCGAAGAGAAGACCGGTCCGGGCTTGGTGGTCGCGCGGGACC
>Ga0233437_1006062_pt1 | contig 12650 bp, 14 predicted proteins | sample SI_122_August201_FD_182714 | JGI IMG/M metagenome (GOLD analysis project Ga0233437, IMG submission 182714) | Seawater microbial communities from Saanich Inlet, British Columbia, Canada - SI_122_August2016_200_MG | ecosystem: Environmental > Aquatic > Marine > Inlet | place: Canada: British... | reverse complement strand
AAGGATGTTGACATTCGGAATAAGATAGAGATAAATGGGAAAAGTTTTGAAGTTGTTGGTATTATGGCACCTATTGGAAATCAAGCCGATGATTCCAGTATTGCTATTCCTTTGGATACTATGAGGGATTTATTTGATATTGATGAAGAGGTTTCAGTAATTTTTGCTCAGGTGAAAGAGGGATTGGATCCTAATGAAGTTGCAGAAGATTTAGAAGATGATTTAAGAGATTTCAGAGGGGAGGACGAGGATGAAGAAACTTTCCAGGTTATGACAAATGAACAATTGCAGGCGCAGGTTGGGGATATAATTGGTTTGGTGCAGGCTGTTATTATTGGGATAGCTGGTATTTCTTTAATCGTTGGTGCGGTTGGTATAATGAATACAATGTATACAACTGTGTTGGAAAGAACTAAGGAGATAGGAATAATGAAGGCAATTGGTGCACGAAATAATGATGTGTTGTCTATATTTTTGATAGAGTCTGGTTTGATTGGGTTGGTGGGCGGTGGTATTGGTTGTGTTTTGGGTATCATTATGGCAATAGGTGTTGAGGTAGCTATTGCAGGTTCGGGTTTTATTCCATTAAAAGCATCCATAACACCTGAGTTAATTGGTGGGGTTTTATTGTTTTCATTTGTTGTTGGTGCGGTTTCTGGAGTATTTCCAGCTAAGAAAGCTTCAGAGATGAATCCAGTAGATGCATTGAGACATGAGTAAAATGTTTGAATATAGATACAATTTTGATATGAGTAATAGTTTTATAAACTGTTATTAGATAAAAAAGTTATAGGAGAAGTGATTATATGCGAAAAAGTTTATTAATTGCAGTGATGTTTGTTGTGTTGGCTTCACAATTAGTTTTATCTGCAGATACGACATTGTCTGTTGATTATGTGATAGCCGATGAATCAATAAGACCAGGTAGTGAAACTACAATTACGTTTACATTGACAAATCCAAGTTCAAGTGTAGACATAACCAGCATAAAAGCTTATTTTTCTGGTGGGAGTGATTTAGAAATTTCTCCGACGCAGATTACTCTTGGTGGTTTGGATGCAACAAGAACAAAAGATGTTGCTATTGTTGTTAAAGCTAAGTCGGGGACTGGAATTTCAAACCTGAATGCGCGATTTACATATTATGCACCAACACAAAAAATAGCTAATGTGAATGTTCCGATGGAAGTAAAACAATTACCTACAATACAAGTTTTAGGAACAGAATATGATAGAGTTCCTGGACCAGGTTCTGCTATTAAATTGAATTTGACTTTGAAGAACAATGGGGATGGTTCTGCAGATGATATACAAGTTGAGTTGGGTGAATCTGATGCATTTGTAGCTGAAACAAATGATGCATATGTGGATTCGTTGATAGCTCATGGAGTAGTGGATGTGCCATTTGAAATAACAATAGATCCAGAAACTGAAATTGGTGTATACAATATTCCGATTACAATAACTTATTTGGATAGTCGGGGTGGAACTAGCTATACTATTGAGAAAAATTTTGGATTGAAAGTTTCTGGTGTCAGTGAATTCATATTCACAGTAGACAGCCAGGGTGTTATAACTCCTGGTGGTAGTGGAGTTGTTAATGTCAAAATAGCTAATTCAGGAACAGCACCTATAAATTATTTGTCAGCTGGATTTGGAGATGATTTAGTTTATATCGGAACTATAGATTCAGACGACTATGAATTGGGTGAGTTTGTGTTGTCTCCTAGTGATATTGGTTGGGGTGTACAAGAAGTTCAGTTTAGAATGAAGTACAAGGATTCGTTTGATAATCAATATGATGAGAACTATCCTGTTACAGTTCACATAACAGATCCATTTACAAACATATTTATGGGATTCATAGGATTGATTGCTTCGTTAGTTATTCCTGTGGTCGGGATTGTAATAATTTATTTCATATACAAAAGATTCTTCCATAAGAAGAAAGAACACCCACATCACAATCAACATGAACATACAACACATAAAGTGAAAAGGAAGAGGCGAAGATAAGTTTTTAATTGACCCACCCATTTATGAAATTGGTTCCCTACCCAGAAATAAAACTATAACCAATTTTCTCAATCTTTTTATTATTTACTTAGCTGCGCTAATAATCTCAATAACATCGCGGTTCTTTAGTTTATGGTCTTTTCCTATCTTCATTTTTGTCCGGACATCCATTGCGAATAGGAAGTGTTTTGCGAAATCTGTATGTAGAAAGTTTGCGAAGTTGTATGCTGTTGTTCCTGGAGGTAGTAGGAAACAGTCAGGTAATCTTCGTCCTTCTCGATCTTCTAATTTTTTCATACCACCTGGAAATATTGCAATATATTTTAAAAATTCAAAAACTGCTTTATCAAGAACTTCTTGTACGCCAGTGTTTTTCCAATCAGTAAGAAATGATTTTATTATATTTAGGCCGGCTTCTTGTTTTTCATTTAACTTTTCTTTATTAATTATTTTGAAATCAGAATCACCTGGTAGATACTCTATTAGTTGTTTCTCAGAAGCTTCTCGGAGTGCAAGTTCAAAATCAGATGCGCATGGAATAAATGTGTAATCTGGGAAAGTTGTTTTGAGTTTTTTTAGGTTCTCAGCTGAGGAAGGTAAATCTATTTTATTGCAGGCTACTAGAATTGGTTTAGTTGCTTTTCTAAGTTCAATAGCTAGGGAATACATTTGTTCATCTGTCCATTTCAGAGGATGGTCTTTATCTAGATTTAGTTTGTTGCATGCCTGGTCTACTGTTCTGTCTTTTACTTTAAAGCTGGACATTTGTTCAGCTAAAGCAGTGGAAATATCTGTTTTGTTTTGTTGGATTTTTCTGGCAAATTTGTTCCAACCTTTTTTTAGAATTGAAAAATACCATTTGTCAATTTCTTCTTCTAGAAATCGAATATCTTTGCATGGATCATGACCACTCATAGGTTCGCCTTTTTCATTTGTAGTTCCAGAACAGTCAATGACATGAATTAAAACATCTGCTTGATTTAGATCGTTTAGAAATTTGTTTCCTAGTCCCTTGCCTTCATGGGCTCCAGGAATTAAACCAGCCACATCTATTAGTTCGACTGGTACGAATCTTGTTCCTCTGGAACAGTAACCTTGCTTGGGAGTGCATTTAATATTGAAATCAGTACATGCACACTTTACGCGGACAAAACCAGTGCCTGTGTTAGGGTCGATTGTTGTAAAGGGATAACTGGCTGTAGGTACACCTGCAAGAGTTGCAGCATTGAAGAATGTGGATTTTCCACTGGAAGGTTTCCCAACTAGTCCTATTAGCATAAGATCAGTATGTGTGAATAAGTTATAAAAGCTTATTATTTTCTTTCTTGGAAATAAACAGTTGCTGTTCCTGGTGACTCACTATGCCACAAGTAGACGTGTTTTGCATCTTCCAGTTCGAAATTTTGAGATCCATTCATTGGTGGTAGTGACCAACTCACAGAGATCACTGTTGACCCTTTCTTAATTTTTTTTAGAGTCTTTGCCATTTCATATCTTTGTTCGTATAATCTTGATAATGACATAAATACAGTATCTGCTTCTGATAAATCCTCTTTGAATAAATCAGCTTGTCTTATTTCTATTCCGGTTTCTTTATTGAAGTGATCTTCATATAGTTTGATCATATGTTTTGCTATTTGGCAAGTTCTTGGATTTATGTCGATTCCTATGATTTTTTCTGCTCCCAATTCATGTGCTATTAGTAGTTCTCTTCCATCTCCACACCCTAAACTATAGAACGAACCCCCACTTTTTATTCTCCCCGATAATATTTGTCTCAATTCAATCATACTTGATGGATATATGTCAAGTTCATCTTCATGCTGACTTCCTGGAAACTCTCTATACGTTATTAAACATGATTCAAGTGAGTCGAATTCAGTTGGATCTTCAAACATAAGTGGATGTTTTCTGAATACTTCTAGTAAAGGTTCAGAATATGGAACGAGTTCGCATCTTTTTCCTGTTGAGAAAAAAGCAAGTGGTCCCATATCTTTTTCATAGTCTTCTCGTAATTTTGCAAGTCGTTTTCCATACTCTATTTCTCTTTCCTGATCGTTAATATTGACAGCTTTTAAATATTCAGACGTTAATCTTTGTTTTTCTGACCAATATGCATTTTCTTCGCTATGTATATTTAGAATTTTAGTCATAAAATTGGGAATATCTTTCCCACTTATTATAGTTGTTTTAATTTCTTTTGGCATTCCTAGTGATTTGTACTAATCTTTAAATGCTTATTGAAAAACCTTTTTAATGTTGTCTTACACAATCTTCTTATGCGAATTGCGATTGTGGACAAGAAATTCTGTAAGTCTGAAAAGTGTCAGCAAGAATGTGTGGGTGTTTGTCCTATTAACAGATCAGGGGATAAGTGTCTTTACTTGGGGGAAGATGATAAGTCTAAAAGACAAATAGCTGTGATAGACGAAGGATTGTGTAGTGGATGTGGGCTTTGTGTTAAATCTTGTCCATTTGAGGCTTTAATGATTGTGAATACGCCAGAAGCATTGAAAGAAGAACCTATACACAGGTTTGGTAAAAATGGGTTTACGTTATTTAGATTGCCATTTCCTTCTAATGGAGTTGTGGGATTATTAGGACCAAATGGAGTTGGTAAAACTACTGCGTTGAGGATCCTCTCGGGGGAAATTTCTCCTAATCGTGGTGGTGAAAAGGCTGTTGATTTGGCTGAGTTGGTTACTAGTTTTAGGGGAACTGAGTTGCAAGAATATTTGGAAAATCTTGAAGCTGGTAAATTAAAAGCTGTTGTAAAACCACAGCGTGTGGACATATTGACTAGTGTTAAGGGGACTGTGGATGATTTATTAGAAAAATATAATGAGCGCGGAAAGAAAAAAGAAATAATAGAAAAGATGTCGCTTGAAACTGTGTTGACGCGAAAATTGGATAAACTTTCTGGTGGTGAGTTGCAACGGGTGGCAATAGCAATTGCTGTGAGCAGAGAAGCTGATATTTACTATATAGACGAGCCTTCTAGTTACCTAGATGTTTTCCAGAGATTGAAAGTTGCTAATCTATTACGAGAACTTTCAAAAGAAAAAGAAGTGATGGTTGTTGAACATGATTTGGCAACGCTAGATCTTTTAGCTGATCGTATACATATTTTTTATGGTGTACCTGGTGCATATGGTATTGTAACTAAAAATTATTCTACTAGGGTTGGCATTAATACTTTTTTAGATGGTTACATTAAGGAAGATAATGTTCGAGTTCGTAAAGATGCGTTGGATTTTAGTAAAATCAGAAAAGATATGGAAATTTCTGAGCAGGAAGTATTAAATTGGGGTGACTTGTCAGTAAAGTTAGGTAATTTTTCTTTAAAGGTTGAAAAAGGCAATTTACGTAAATCAGAAATACTCGGAATATTCGGGGCAAATGCTTTGGGTAAAACTACTTTTGCTAGAATTTTAGAAGGGGGTGTTGATGCTGATGGGGAAATTTCTAAAGATGGTGTGAAAATTTCTTACAAACCACAGTATATTTCACCAGAAAATGAAAAAGTTTTAGATTATTTACAAAAAGAAATTGATATGTCTTGGAGTGATTTTGTAAATGAGATTGTTACTCCGTTGGGGATTTCTAGATTAATGGAAAGTGAGTTGACTACGATTTCTGGCGGTGAATTACAACGAGTGGAGATTGCTAAATGCTTAGGTAAGCGGGCGGATATTTATTTACTGGACGAGCCTTCTGCATACTTAGATGCTGAGCAGAGAGTGATTGTTTCTAAACTGATACGTAGAGTTGTGGAGCGAAGAGAATCGTCTGCGATGATTATTGATCATGATTTGCTTTTCCTTAGTTATATTTCGGATCGGGCGTTAGTCTTTACAGGTGAATCTGGAATTATTGGGAAGGCTAGTCAGATGGGATTGCAGAAAGGTTTTAATATATTTTTGAAAGAAGTTGGAATTACTTTTAGAATGGATCCACAAACTAAACGTCCACGGGCGAATAAACCTGGTAGTCAGAAGGATAAAGAACAGAGAAAGAAGAATGTTTGGTTCATGGTTTAAATCTTTTTATTGGGTCGGGTATCAAAAAGCTCAACCAAAAAAATGGTCAAAAAGCTGTATCAAAACCAAAAAAGATTTATCAAAAATTATACTGATCACAAAAAATCTTTTAGTCTTCGTTGTGTTTTCATTTCTTTTAGAAGCTGGCTTTTTTGTTCTATCTTGTGCCAAGGGGTTTTGGTTCGCCTTTTCATAGTTTTGAAAGCATCTTCTAAACTATTGAATTTTTCTGGTGGGTTTTGGAAACATCCTCTGACTGTTTCTCGGGGAACCCAAACTCCTAGTGGTATGTTGTACTCAGGAGAAGTTTCTCGCACTACGAAAATAGTTGCTTGTTTGCGGATTTTTGTTAGGTATTCACAAATTCCTAAACGTGCAGCATAGTAACCACCTACACAGTTGGTAGCATAAGTTTTGCGAGGGGCGTAACTTTCCCAATCTATCCATTCTTGAGAAAAAACTGTTCCGGGATTTCCTATTTCAATTAATTGATAACTCCAATAGCGAGGAATTAATAAAATCTGATAATGATTTCCTAAGTAGGTGTTGCTAAATAATAAAAACTCAGAAATTTCTGGGTAGTTTCTGATTTCTGTTAACATGTTTTTCGATAGTGTTGAATCTGTGGCTGTGATAGACCATTTAGTTGGTACCATTATTCTTTTATGTTTCAATCCAAGTAAACCAGCAGAAAGAATCTTTTGAATTTGTGTGATAGATATTTTATTTTTGTATAAATTCTCCAATCCACAGACTGCTTTTAGATCTGTGTCACTTACGATTTTGTCAATCTTTTTTGGAATTTTTGGGTTTTCAGTAAGTTGTGCTTTTTCTATTTCTACTGGGGAAGGAATTGGTGGTGCGAATTTGTGATGGTTTACTTTAAGGCGTGGCATTTTTTTTAATTTTATTTCTAAATCACATGGGCGAATACTCTGGACTAATTCTTTTTGCATTTCATTTAATCTCGAGCTAGGTTTTTTTATGCTGGTTGTAAATCGAGAATAGATCATTTGTTCTCGGAGGGAAAGAACTTGTTTTAGTTTCAAGCCTTCTTTATACCAAGTTTCAGGTGAGTCGAGAATAGCTGCTTCTTTGAATGAATTGGTGGGTGATAAAAAGCCTGTGAATACTTTTGGGTAGCCCCAAGCTCCTACAAAGATAGCTGGCGGGCTTGAGCCAGAAAATTCTTGTTTAAGCTCGACTTTCTTAGAAAAAATGTGATGAGGAAAAGAACGCTTCATCTATATTATAGTACAGTGGAAAGATTTATAGAACTGGGTGATTTGTTAAAGCTTTTTCATAATCGTCATCTGTTACTTCTTTTATGAAATCCTTTGGGGTATCCCATGGATGTACCATCATAAATCCCTGTCTGACAGTTTTTCCATTTTTGATAATTTCTTTGTATATTGTATGAAATGGTCTTCCTAAATGCAAAGCTGCAGTTTGGTGTTTCCATGAAGGTTCTACTTTTGGTGGTAATGGGTTTGCTTCTCCGTTATTTGCATCACGTCTTGTTAGGATACCTGCTCCTACAATAGACGGTGTTGATAATCCGTAGTATGCAATTAAACCATCAGTATTTCCGCTTATGGCTTCTTTGACCGTATAACCAAATAAAAATAAATCTGCTGGTATTGTCAGGTATGTTCCTAACCTACACATGAAACCAGTTCCATCTTCTGCATTTTGTTCTATGTCTTCATTTGCTGGATGTGCATACATTCTTTTTAATTCATTTCCCATTAGATATCCTCTTACACCTGGAATAAACATTCCTGCTGTATATAGAGCATCTGCTACTTTTTCTTTTCTAGTTTTCATAATTAACCATTGATGATAATCTTTATAAGCCTTAACTATCCAATTATCCCAGCTCGAAACATACGTATAGGCGGTGAACCTGCTTATTTCATGTGTAATGTGAGGCGGACTATTATGGGTATGTATAAGTATTTGCAGAAGAATTGGAATTCAGATGAGGTAAAAGAGTTAATGAAATCTCGTATGATTTCTTGGAGAAAGCAAAATACTATTGTTAAGGTTGATAAACCAACTCGTTTGGATCGTGCTCATTCTTTGGGTTATAAAGCAAAACAAGGATTTGTTATTGCTCGTGTGAAAGTTTGGAAAGGGGCTGGTAAGCGAGAGAGGAAAGTTCGGGGTGGAAAGCCTTCTAAAGCAGGTCAGTATTCTATGCCATCTGTTATAAGTAAACGGAGATTAGCTGAGCTTAGGGCTGGTAAGAAACATCCGAACATGCAGGTTTTGAATTCATATTATGTTTGTGAAGACGGTAGACAGATTTGGTTTGAGGTGATTCTAGTAGATCCTCATCATGGTGGGGTAAAGAACCACAGACCTTATAAATTCTTGACAACAGGTCGAGGTAGGGTTTTCCGTGGAAAGACTTCAGCTGCTAAGAAGAGCAGGCATTTAGGTAAGGGTAAGGGCTTTACACATACTCGGAAATAGAATTTCCGATCTGTTAAACTTGGATTGTTTTTGAAGGTTAAACATACGAGAAAATAGTGCCTATATTAAAGGTTCGAAATGTAATTCTTTCTATAGCTCTGGAATAATTTGATGAAATAGCTGATATTTGATATACCTCCTTGGTATGTAATTGAATGGAGTAAATATTATGAAATTTAACATTGTGAAAATTGTTCAGGTTGAATTGCCTGTGCGATTGGTTGATATTGGAGTAGATTGCACATGAAATTCATCGACTCTCAGATTTTTACAAATCTGTGTATAGGACAGGATAGTGTAGAAGATATGGTTAGGTCAGCCAAGGACTTAGGTTATAGTGGGGTTGTTGTTAATTGTAATTATAATGTGAATTCTGATATTAGAGGATTTTTAGATAAGCTAAATGCAATTAAAGTTGATGATATGGAAATTGTGGCTGGGGTGACAATAGATGCAAAGGATGTAATAGAATTGAAAGGTTTGATTTCTAAGGTACGCGAGCAGGTGGAGTTGGTTATAGTTCGCGGAGGTAGATATGCTGTCAATCGTGGAGCTTGTGAAGATTCTAGAGTTGATATTTTAATGAATCCACATGCAGGTAGGATTGATAATGGGTTAGATGAGGCTTGTCTTGGATTAGCTAAGAAAAATAATGTTGCTATAGGAATAAGTTTCAGGCCGATTTTGAAAACTTACAGAAGACAGCGTGCGCAAATGCTTCAAAATGTTGCTACGAACTTAAAGCTTTGTCGTGAGTTGGGTGTTAAGATAATTGGTTGTTCAGGTGCACAGAATAAATGGGAATTGCGTGATGCTAGACAGATGATAGCTGTTGCTGATAGTTTTGGTTTAGATTTGGGTAAGGGTTTTTCGGCATTAACAACTACTCCAATAGAAATTTTACAAAAAAATAAGAAAATCTTAGCTGGTGAGCAAGTGAGAGGGGCGGAAATGGTTATTGGGGGTAATGAAAATGTCTGAAGAAGATAGAAAACCGAATTTTTTGTCACCTAGTTTGAGATTTAAACGTAGGTATATAGCTTATAGAGTTTTGTCAGAAAAGGAAGTAGATTTTAAAGAACTTTCAATTGCGATGTGGAATTCAATGCTTGATTATTTAGGTGAAAAGGGTGTGGCTGAATCTAGAGTATGGGTTTTGAAAAGTACATATGATGCTGAAAAGAAAATGGGTTTGATTCGATGTATTCACACAGGAACTGAAAATGTTCGTGCTGCACTTTCTTTTGTTCAAAAAGTTGGCGATCAGTCGGTTGTTATTCAGGTGCTTGGACTTTCTGGAACAATAAAAGCAGCTAAGCAGAAATTTTTCGGTGAACGTAGTTTAGAAGCTTTTGTATAGTTTTATTAGTCGATAATCATCTATTTTTTTGTATGATGTTTAATTTTCATGGTGTTTTCTTCTAGTTATAGTAGTAATCGGAAATTTGATATTTTTTAATTTGTAATCTTGTTCGGGGATAGTGGAATACTATTTTTTTTCTTTACTAGTTATCTTTAAATACCATCGGAGAGAAAAATTGTACAGGTGAGTTACATGGATTCTGTACCAAGTATGGGTTATGATCGAGCTATAGTTACGTTTTCTCCAGATGGGAGACTTTTCCAAGTGGAGTATGCAAGAGAGGCTGTTAAGAGAGGAACCACTTGTTTAGGTGTTACTTATAATGGCGGTGTTGTGTTAGCAGCTGTGCGACCAATTGCTCAATTGGCTATACCGACAGTTGGGAGCGATAAGATACATCAACTTGATGATCATTTAGCTGTTTCTATTTCTGGATTTTTAGCAGATGGGCGAGTGCTTGTAGATGGTGCTCGTGTGAAATCACAAGTTTACAAATTAACATATTCAGAACCAATAAATGTGATGGGATGTGTTCGTGATCTTGCTGATCGTATGCAGTTGTTTACTCAGTATGGTGGTGTTAGACCATTTGGTGTTGCATTGCTTGTAGCTGGAATAGATGAGAAAGGTGCTCAGCTATTTGAAATTGATCCTTCTTCTGCATTTTATGCATGGAAAGCACAGGCAATTGGAAGGGGAGCTGATGATGCTTTGAAGGTTTTACAGAAAAGTTGGAAACCTGGATTATCAGAAGATGCTGCAATTAAACTTGCTTTAACAGCATTGAAAGCAGGGGATAAAAATCTGAAAATACAGGAAGTTGAGTTGTCAGTTGTTAACAAAAGTGGATTTAAAGAATATCATGGCAATACAGATTCTCAGAAGTTTATTAAGAAATACTTCTAAGCACCTTTTTATTGGTTAAACCTTTTTATGGGTTCAGTTGGATCAAAAAGCTTTAGCAAAAAACGACAGCAAAAACCCAAATAGGAAAAGTATAATAACCAATTTTAATTATATTTCTCTAGGTGATGTTATGTGTTTTGAGAAATATTTGAAACAATGGAAGAAGAAAGCAGGTGTTGTGGATTATGCACTTTTGAAGCTGGCTGCGATGGTAGGCGGTATTTGGCTAGCTACGGTTTTCCCACAGCTAACTAGCTATAATCATTGGTATGTATTGGGATTGGCTGTGTTGTTAGGATTGAAACCTGCTATGCTTGCTTGGAGTAAGTAAAGAAAAAGTTAATATTGCTTTTTTGGGGAGAATTTTTTAACTGGGATATTTTGATTTTTATCCTTGTTTATTCTTTCTACTAATTCAGTTACCTTGTCGAATTGTTTTGATTCTATGATTGTACAGTTTTTTTTTAGTAATAGTATCTCCTGCATATATTGCAGTGATTCTTTCCAGCGGAACTTCCATTGTAAAAAGGTGTCCTATTATTCTATTCTTTTTCTAATATCTTCTGGTAATACTCTTTTAAGAAAACTTATATTATAATCTCCATTCAGTTAATTCTTTAAGCATGTTTGGATTGTATTCAGCTGATTTACTTGGATTTTTATAATCTTGTCCATCTACTGGATGCTGTGTAAATTCTTTTTTGATTGGTTCTGATTTCTGATAATTTCCATCCAATTTTATATAATAGGGGATATGACTTTTTCTTATTATTTGATTTATGTTTGCTGGATCAAATGGTGTATAATGTGCATCTATCTCAATTATTTTGCGTGCCATAACAAAAATTAGGTTTTTATTAGGTATAAGGGCTTTTCAAACACTTTAAGGAAAATACCAATATTCCATAAATTCGAGAGCCTTTAAAAACCTTAAGGAAGAGTATATTTATCAGTACATATAAGGTATGTTACATATGGAGGTTGATTACAGTGGTTTCAATTGATAAGGCTGTTATAGCCAAGTTAGTAAAAGGCGGCGAGAAGTATGAAATTCTTGTGGATCCTGATGCAGCGTTAGCTTTCAAGCACGGCAAAGAAATGGATGTCAGTGATTTGGTAGCTACACCAGATGTTTATCATGATCAGGCGACAGGTGATAAAGTTTCTCCCAGTGATTTGAATTCAGTTTTTGGATCAAATGATTTGTTAAAAATCGCTGAAAAAATAATTAAAGATGGGGATGTTCAACTAACAACTGAGCAAAGACATAAAATGTTGGAAGATCTTAAGAAAAAAGTTTCTTATGCTATTGCACGTGAGGGTGTTAACCCACAGACAAAAATCCCACATCCACAGGATAGAATAGTTCGTGCTATGGATGAGGCTAAGGTTAAACTTGTGCTTGGTAGAGGTATTGGTGATCAGATAGAAGAAACAATCAAAGCTATCCAGAGGATTTTGCCAATAAGCATGGAAAAAGTAAAAATTTCAGTGAAGTTACCTGTTCAGTATGCTGGTGCAGGTGTTGCTATTGTGCATAGATTTGGAAAACCTGTAAGTGAGTCATGGGGCGGAGACGGTTCATATACTTGTGTAATGGATGTTTCCGGTGGGGTGAAAGCTGAGCTTATTGATAAGCTTGGTTCAATGGCACATGGACAAGCTGAAGTAAATGATTTGAAATAAAATATATGCCACTGTGAAATCAGTGAGGCTAAATATTATAATTAGAAAATAGAGGTGTAAAAAATGGAAAATGAATTATTAGTAAAAGAGAGGCAACTTGTATTGCCTGGAGATGTAATGGCAAAGGGAATAGACTTTTTGCCAGGTAATGGCTGTTATAGA
>Ga0233437_1006061_pt1 | contig 12651 bp, 10 predicted proteins | sample SI_122_August201_FD_182714 | JGI IMG/M metagenome (GOLD analysis project Ga0233437, IMG submission 182714) | Seawater microbial communities from Saanich Inlet, British Columbia, Canada - SI_122_August2016_200_MG | ecosystem: Environmental > Aquatic > Marine > Inlet | place: Canada: British... | reverse complement strand
AAGAAATAGTAAATCCAATCCTGAAATAACAGCAAAGGAATTAAAAAAGCATATTTCATTTTTAGCATCCGATGAAATGAAAGGAAGGAAACCAGGCACACCTGAAGATTTGGTTGTAGCAAACTATATTCGAAAACAATTTGCTGATTATGGATTGAAAATGATGGGTGATAATGGTTTTCATCATGTTGAACTAGTAGCAGGTGTTGAACTGGGAGAGAATAATGCTGTTCAAATAGGCAATAAGAAGTTAAGCATGCATACGGACTTTAGGCCTTTATCTTTTAGTGAAGATGCAACATTAAATGCAAAAATTGCAGTTGTTGGCTTTGGTTTGGATATAAAAACAGATAAGACTACTTGGAATGATTATCAAGGAATTGATGTAAAAGGAAAATGGGCTTTGATTATGATTGGCGAACCAAAGTTTGAAGGTCGTCAAAATCCATATGAAGAATTTTCTGGATTAAGAACAAAAGTTCTAACTGCAAAAGATCATGGTGCTTTGGGTGTATTATTCGTAACAGCGCATTCAAAAAGTAAAACAGATGAATTAACAGATTTGTTTTATGATAAGGTTGAAAGTACTGCAGGTATCCCTGTCATTCATATTAGTCGAAATATAGCCGATATGATTCTTGAATCAAAGAGTTACAACCTATTGGCACTTGAAAATGAAATGAACAAAATACAGGCTCCCATATCTTCCAAAATAGATGTGGAATTATCTGGACAAACGGATATCGATTTAATACGAGTCAATTCACAAAATATTCTGGCCATGGTTGAAGGAAGCGATCCTTTGCTCAAGAATGAATACATTATTGTTGGAGCACATTACGACCATTTAGGAATGGGAGGACATGGTTCTGGATCACGTTTCCCCGACACAGTTGCCGTTCATAATGGAGCTGATGATAATGCATCTGGGGTAGCTGGTATTATAGAATTGGCTGGATCACTTCAAAAAGCAAAAAAAGATATTAAAAGAAGTATTGTATTTATTGCATTTACTGGTGAAGAAATGGGCTTACTGGGCTCTAAGAATTTTGTTGAATCACAATTACTGGAGAATTCCAGCATGAAAACAATGATAAACTTCGATATGATTGGCCGTTTAAATAAGAAAACCATGACTTTGCTAGTCGGTGGATCTGGAACAGCAATAGAAAGTGATTCATTACTGCATATGCATGCCTCAAAACATGGATTTAATCTAAAACTTTCACCTGAAGGTTATGGTCCATCAGATCATGCTGCATTTTATTCCAAGAGTATACCTGTGATCTTTATCTCAACCGGAGCACATGCTGACTATCATACTTGGCAGGATGATATCGATAAAATCGACTTTGAAGGGGAGCAACAGGTTTTAATGTTTTCAGAATCTTTGATTAAAGATTTAGCATCAGCATCAAATCCACTAACATTTAAAGAAGCAGGACCTAAAGAAAGAGCAAGTAGCACTTCCTATAAAGTTACGCTTGGAATTATGCCTGATTTTGCCGCAGGCGATATAAAAGGTTTGAAAGTGGAAGTGGTGCGAAAAGGCGCTCCAGCAAATAAAGGGGGTATGGAAGATGGCGATATTATTACGGCAATAAATGGTCTTTCTGTGAATAATATCTATGATTATATGAACCGTTTGAAAAAGCTGAATGTAGGTGAATCAATTACAGTAGATGTACTTAGGGGCGAAGAAACTCATGTATTAATTATTCAATTGTAATATTCATTCCTCATCATAGTGAATAGGCGAAAATTCAATTATTCTTTCTTGAATGCAAGATATTTCTAAATAAGCCGTTACTTATAAATCAAGGTTGGAATAGCTTTTACAACAATATTTCAATGTTGGCCAATGCAACTTAATAATTATCGTGCAAATTGGTAAAGAATTTTTTGCAAAATAATTCAGCAAACAATAAGCCTTCTAATTGATTAATTATGATTAATTTTAATGTTGTTAATGGAATAAATCAATGATGATGAAGCGTTCAATAACTACATGGATTATTAAAATTAAATCTAAACTTCTTCGGTTTTTTTTAAGTGCCTTAGGTCTTAGTTCGGTTTGTTTCATTTTTGAAGCTTGTTATGGTGTACCCATGAATATGAATCAGATTAAACTTGATGAAGTGGCAATTTCTGGAGAAGTTGTTGACCAAAATACGAATATGGGTATTTCAGATATTCAGGTAATTATTGAAAGTACATACGATTATAAATCTTTCGCAACCGATTCATCTGGCAGCATTGATATCTCTTTAGATTTATTAAATGGAGAAGAACTTAGAGTGCGCACTTTTGATAATGATGGAGTGCAAAATGGCGAATACCACGATATAGATAGTGTTATTAATTATAATGTTGAAAACAATCCAAATTTTGAATTGAAAATAGATTTAGAATTGGATGAAAAATAATAAGCCTACACTTGGGAAACGAATAACATTAAATGTATTTAATAAATATGTGAATGCTCAGTCGCAGCTTCATGATTTGTCTTATCTTTTCTGGGAATGTACATTAAGATGTAATATAAACTGTCTTCACTGTGGTAGCGATTGTCACAAGAATAGTGAGGTTAAAGACATGCCTGCTGCTGATTTCCTCGAAATCACAAAGCAAATTTCAACTAAATATAATCCGAACAAAGTAATGGTTGTTATTACTGGAGGCGAACCTTTAATGCGCAAGGATCTGGAAAAAGTAGGCTTAGCATTATACCATCAAGGCTATCCTTGGGGATTCGTGACCAACGGCTATATGTTAAATCAGGTTAGGTTTCGAAATCTGATAAACTTTGGATTAAGATCTATTACATTAAGTCTCGATGGCTTTGAAGAATCACATGACTGGCTAAGAGGTAAAGAGGGAAGTTATAAAAAAGCTTTATCTGCACTTAAATTTATCACTTCTGAAAAAGATTTGGTCTATGATGTTGTTACTTGTGTCAACCAAAAGAACATTGGCGAGCTTGGCGAACTGAAAAATTGGTTGATAAGAAATAATGTTAAGAAATGGCGATTATTCACAATTTCGCCTATTGGACGTGCATTTGCAGAACCACTTTTGGATATTTCAGATAAGCAAATGTTGCAACTAATGGATTTTATAAAAGAGACTAGAAAAGAAGGATTAATACAAGCTAGCTATGGTTGCGAAGGCTATTTGGGGAATTATGAAAAAGAAGTTCGTGATGGATTTTATTTCTGCAGGGCAGGAGTAAATATTGCTTCCGTATTAGCCGATGGATCAATTGGAGCTTGTCCAAATATCAATCATTCATTTGTGCAAGGAAATATTTACCAGCATAATTTTCTGGAAATTTGGGATACTAAATTTCAAAAGTACCGCGATCGAAGCTGGACAAAAAAAGGAAAATGCGCAAATTGCGACTCTTTTAAATGGTGTCATGGCAATGGAATGCATTTGCAGGATCCTGAACAAGAAGATGTGCTAAGGTGCCATCATGAAATGATATGTTCAGCATATGACAAAAACTAAACTTATTTCATCATTTCCCAACCAGTTTTCCCACCTTTTAATTTGATATATTTAATTATCTCATTGTACTCTTTTCGTTGTACTTTGTCCTTAAAACTGGAAGAAAGATTCCAGCCCACATAAGCAAAATCCAAGGCTGTTGCAGCTTTATCTTTGTTTATCATATTTACAATTGCCCCTCTTTCGACTAACATTTTAGTTAGTTTTAAACTTCCTTTAGATGTAGCCATCATTAAAGGGGTAAAACCTCTTTTATTCTTAGCATTAACATTTGCACCTTTATTGATTAAATATTCACCTAATTCAAAATGATTATGATTTATGGAAACGATTAACGCATCATTTCCCTGGTCGTTTCTTAAATTCAAATCTGCACCTTTGTCAATGATGTATTTAGCAATATCAACATAACCTCTAACACAAGCATGCATAAGTGCTGAAGCAGCTTCCTCATCATTTAATATGGATGATTCATCCATCACATTTAGTAGAGCACCATGTTCAACCAAAAAATGAATTGTTTCCATGTGCCCACCTATTATGGCCATGATCAAAGGATTACGACCATTTGATTGGCGGAGTTCAGCATCGGCTTTCTTATCAAATAAAAACCGAATAACTTCAATTTGATTGTTTTTTGCAGCAAATAACATGGCAGTCTCTCCTCTATCTGATCGGATATTTACATCTACATGCTGTTCGTTTATTAAATATTTGACAGTTGCTAAATGTCCATTTTCTGAAGCATACAACAAAGCGGTTGAAAAATCGACATCCTTATTCTGCCTATTTTCCATTATATACTGAAGTAGTTTGGTTTCTCCTTGTTTGGCAGCATGGCTTAGTGCAATGTATCCTTGAAAGGAATTTAGATTAATGTAGGGATCATGTTCTTTGCCCTTTTCGCTATATGCTGCAAGAAACTTTATAATTTCAATATTCCCATTTTCTTTTGGAAAATGCATGATTGCCGATTTGCCATTTTTGTCGCGGGCATTCACGTCAGCACCTTTTTTTACCAGTAATTCCACTAGCTCTAAATTTCCCAAATCGCATGCATACATTAGCGCTGTATAACCATTAATTTCTGTTGCATTTATTTGAGCTCCTTTTAAAACTAAATGTTTAGCAATCTGAACATTGCGATTAATAATGGCCCACATCAGTGCAGTTTCGCCATATATTTTTTCAAAATCATTAATGGAGGCTTTTTTTGAAATCAGAAATTTCACCAATTCAAAATTTCCTGATTCGACTGCAATCATTAATGAGCTTGCCCCATTTATACTATAATCGTTAATTTTAGCTCCATTGTCAACTAATAATTTAACTCCAGATAAATTTCCAGAAGCAATCATATAAAGTAAAGCAGTATAACCCAGATCGTTTTTATGCAATATATCTGCATTGTTTTCAACAAGATATTCAACCACATCCAAATGGTTGTTTTTTGCAGCTATCGTGAGTGGGCTATTGTCATAATTCCCCTTAACATTAACATCTATGTTTTTTGATAGATAAAGCTTTACCTTATCGATATTACCATCAGCAGCGGCAATTAGCAATTTGTTTTCTTTTTGTGCAAAGAGGCTGAAACTAATTAATAAAGAAAGTGAAATCAAGAGGATTCTAAAATGACTCGAATAGTGCTGCATACATTGTGTTTTTTATTGGTGTAAAAATAACAAAATCAAAATAGCTCAAGTATTTTAATTATCCCATCATTAAATTCAAAAGAATCTCCAACTGCTAATCCTTGCATTTTCTGATAGAGTGGCGTTTGTCGTGAAATTACATAATAACTATCATCCTTAACGACTACTTTACCAATTCCTGTTGCGATGAGAATCTTATGTTTCGTTGTTATGACAAGGCTTCCAAAGCCAATGGCTTCTGGACGACTTTTTAAATCAATTTTTTGATAAATTAAAAGATCATTCTGACATTTCTGGAATTGTTGAGCAAACAGATCTCTCTTTTTCAAAACTTGAGCTCGAAATGAATCATAACGATCTCGTGGTAAGCCATGTTCATTCGCACTTGCTTGTGCCTCATCCATAGCCTCTTTAGCTATTTCTGCGTTATTATTCAGCAAATTAATGCACTTATTTATGAGTGCCGCTTTCAGTTCAAGTTTATCCACAAATTCAAAATTTTTGAGCGAATTTATAAAATTATTTCAATTTAATTATTTTGATTTTGTATTTAATTAAGTTTGAATGATAGTTAATCTTGAATTAATGAAGTTTATATTATATTTTTGAATTTAAATATTTAAAATAAGTATAATGGGGAAAATGTTTATCTATTGGGTAATTGCTATTGCAATTACTTTGTTTGCTGCTTATTACCAAAGAACCACTGGGCCAACTTATCCAAAGAAAATCACTGTAAATTTAAATGAGGAAGAAATCGATCTTAAATTGGTGAGAAGTTTGGGGCTAGACGAAAGATCTGAAGTTAAACTGAAAATTAGTGACCCTGATGTTACTGCTAAGCTATTCTTTAAACGTTATCCCACAAAGGATGATTATCAGGAAGCTGATTTTAGCTATAAAAAATACCCAATTGATTCATGGTTAATGAATAAAGTGTTTAAGGTTCATGAAGAGGAGGGTTTGTTTGCTGATATTGAACAACAAGCTGCCGCTGGAAAAGTACAATACTATATTGAGCTTACCGATGAAAATGGGACTCAAACAATTTTTAAAGATGAGCCAATTGTAATTCGATATAAAGGTGCAGTGCCATCAAAAGTACTAATACCGCATATTTTCTTTATGTTCTTTGCGATGTTAATCGCTACATTGTCAGGCATATTGGCAATTTTTAGAAATAAGAACTTTAGAGTGTATACCTTCATAACATTTTTCCTCCTTTTAGTTGGAGGAATGATATTGGGACCATTTGTGCAGAAATATGCCTTTGGCGAGTTTTGGACAGGTATCCCTTTTGGATGGGATTTGACAGATAATAAAACACTCATTGCTTTCATTTTTTGGTTAATTGCCGTTATTGGTAATTTGAAAAAGGAAAGAAGGTTATTAACCATATTGGCTACGGTCGTATTACTTCTTATTTATTCTATTCCTCATAGTATGTTTGGTTCAGAACTGAATTATGAAAGTGGAGAAGTAACACAAGGAATGATATACCTTATCCCCCTACTTGGAATTAGGATGAAGCAACTGATAAAGCACTAGTTTCTTTAATGGTATTAGTTTTGAGTTGTATAGAGCTTGTCTCTATTTAATATTTAATATAAAAAGATTATGAAGCAGTTAGGGAAATAGAATGTTTTCTGTAGATTGTTTTATTATCAATATATAATCAGAGTTTTATGAGTGCAGATGAACTTAAAAAGGTCCAAACCGAAGCACGTGAAAATTTAGAAGGTGAAAGCATTTCTAAAATACGTGATATTCTTTTTGGGAATAACATGACTGAATATGAGAAGAAGTTTCATTCTTTGGATACTAAACTTCATTCTGAAGTTGCTTCTATTCAGCGTGATTTTGAAAAAAGAGTAGATGATTTAGAGCAATTCATTAAGGCTGAGTTTAAATCTATTTCCAGTCAACTTAAACAAGAGGAAACAGAGCGGAATCAGTTAATCAAAAAGCTGACAAAAGAAAATGAGAATCTTGCAAATAAGTTGCTGAATCAGAAAGAAAAGCTTTCAGAAACATCAAAGGACTTGCGCAAATTGGTACTTGATAAATCCAAGGAACAAGCCAATGAATTAAAAACTGTTCATCGAGAATTAAAGGATTCGGTCAGCGAAAGCGTGAGTCAGTTGGATGAAAGTAAAATTGATCGTTCAGCATTAGCTGTTTATTTAACTGAAATGGCTCTTAAAATAAGTGGTGATTCTCATGAGGATACTAAATAAGCAGTTTTTCTTTGTCGGCAAAGGATAAAAATATTGCCAAGATTGAGTCTTATAAACTTCAAGAGTTACGTGAATTAATTCTTGGTTTGGAAATTACTGAATTGCAAGCCCTGAAAAATCGCTTGGATGATTCAGATAATTTTGCACAGGAAGTGAGCCTAATTGTTGCTGATGCAATAAAGCGTAAATCACACGATAATTCTGGAGAATTAAGCGACACGCTATTCCCAATTGTTGAAGAGTCGATACTTAAAAGTATTAGCAGAGACCCTAATCCACTTGCAGAAGCCATGTTCCCAATTATGGGGCCTGCCATTCGAAAAGCAATCAGTGATGCATTTCGAAAAATGATTCAGTCTATGAATCAGAGCATTGAAAATAGTTTTTCCCTGAAAAGCTTAAAATGGCGAATGGATTCAATTCGTACAGGTAAGTCATTTGCGGAAATTGTAATGCTCAATAATATTGAGTACCTTGTTTCAGAGGTGTTTTTAATCCATAGAAAAACAGGCTTGCTTTTAAATCATATTGTTGCTAATCAACAAGAAGATATTCAGGCTGATATGGTTTCAGGCATGCTTAAAGCAATTCAGGATTTTGTTCTTGATTCTTTTCACCTTGATGAAAATGAAGAGTTAGGCAGCATACAAGTTGGAGATGTTAATGTCTGGATTGAGCAAGGACCTCATGTTATTCTTGCTGCTGTTGTACAAGGAAATGTAGCTGAAACATACAGAGACGTTTTAAAAAATGAAATTGAAAATATTTCACAATTGTTTTCAAAAGAACTTAAAACATTTGAAGGAGATACATCAGTATTCGAAAAAACGATTGATTCGCTAGAGAAATGTGTCATACAGAATAGAAAAGCTCCCAAAAAGAAGAAATCTATTGTATTATGGATTTTACTTTTCATAATTGCGTCATTAGTTGGTTATTGGATTTTTTCTGCTTCACAAAAAAAGAATAATTGGGAAGAGGTATTTAATGAAATTGATAGCCTGTCTGGCGTTGTTGTTACCGACATTACTAAGCATAAAGGAATATATTATGTGCATGGCTTAAAGGATCCTGAAGTGTTTGATGTTGACCTTATATACTCAAATTTTGGAATTGATTCATCTGATATTATTATCAGATTAGAAAACTATGTTTCAATAAATGAAGAAGTTTTATATCTCAAATTGTTACATAAACTTCAGCTTATCGATGATATCAATAATGGAATTGAAGTCAGAGGAGGTGAGGTGTTATTAACCGGAAAACGTAGTCAGGCTTTTGTAGATTCAATAGTGAATGTTTTACCTGAAATAACGGGTTTGAAAAGTATTAATACAGAACAATTAGAAATTGGTTACTATTTTTCTGCTGAAGAATTAAACGAAAAGCTGGCAAAATGCAATGTTTTGTTTAACAGAGGTGGGTATATTATTGATTCATCTCATGCAGAAGTATTGGCTAAGATATCGGGATACATAAATGAGTTTTTGAATTTAGAAAAGGAATTCAAAAACAAGTATTATTTTGAGGTATTGGGATATTCTGATCAATATGGAACTGTTTCAGCAAATAATTACATAAGCAACGCCAGAGCTAAAGCAGTCATCAGAAGTCTGATTAATAGGGATATTCTGGAAGAATATTTCATGATTGAATCAGTAACATCAACTAAAGAAGATGTTTCAGATAGTTTAATGCGTAGAGTTTCTATAAAATTAGTGGAGATAGAATAAACAATATGATTAAGAAGAAGGTTTGTATGATTGGTAGTTTTGCTGTTGGAAAAACCAGCTTGGTACAACGCTATGTTACCAGTATTTTTTCTGAAAAATATATGACCACTATTGGTGTAAAAATAGATCAGAAGATCGTTATTCATAATGGAGAAGATGTAAACCTTATACTGTGGGATATTCATGGTGAAGACGATTTTCAAAAGATAAAAACATCTTATTTAGTTGGTGCATCAGCCTATTTTTTAGTTGCTGATGGTACACGGAAAAATACCTTGGATAAGTTAAAAGAGCTACATAATCGTGTTATTGAAACGATAGGGAATGTTCCTTTTGTCGTTTTACTTAATAAGCTTGATTTAATAGACAAGTGGGAGGTTAAGGAAAAAGATATCGTTAGCCTTCAGAATCAAGGCTGGCAAGTTATCCAAACAAGTGCAAAAGGAGGAACTGGTGTTGAAGATGCATTTAAAATCCTTGTTGAAAAGATTATGACTGTTTAGAAATGACTATAATTCCATCTCAAATAAGTGAATACATTGATTTTAATAAAGTAGAAAACAAACTTGACTTCTATTTCCTGTTAAGTGAAGAAAGTCGAATATTAGAAGCAGGCAGTTTTAAAAATAGTATAGATTTAAAATCAAGTATTGGAGAACAAATTTTGAATATTGCTCCTTATTTAGTTGGCTATTTCCCTCTTCAGTCACTAAAGTTAATTTTACCTAAAATTGAGATTTCAGCTAGTCAAGTGTATGATATCCATTTGGTTAAGGACGGTCAAAATGTATTCGTGCTTTATTTCAACTCTTTAGCTGAGAGTTTGGATTTAAAATACAAAGTCCAACCTATTAATGAGAAAATTCTAAGAGAAAAAATGAATAGCGAAGAAAATTGCATATTTGACCAACATCTACTCTCAATGATATTGGCTTCCATAAATATTGTTTCCTTTGAAAGAATAGAAAAAGAAAAATTTAAGTTAATAGGTCATAAGCCATTTTGGTTCTCAGATATTTTTTCAGAAGAAGAGGTAGGAAAAGCGTTTATTGCAATTCAGGAAAAGTTTATTTTCATTGAAACATTTCTTGAAGAAGCTAGAGAATTATGGAAAAAGAAGGAAAACAACTTAATTTCTTCGGAGTTATGGACAGAAGTAAATAATCAAGGAAAAGAGTATTATTTGCAGGCATATGCTCTTTCAATTGAAGAAAGAGATATTCTGTTTATTAAAATGATTGATTACTCAAAAGATAGTGAGGTTAACATTCTGCAAAAAGCAAGGCGAAAGAACCTTGATTATGAATACTTGTTAAAAGCAGAGAGGGAACTTGAAAGAGTGTTGAAGTTTAAGGAACAATTTATTTCAATAATTTCACATGATCTACGATCTCCTGTAACCGCCATATCAGGTTTTTCAGACTTATTAATGAAGGATGAAGAATTTCAGAAAAAGCTAAACATTGAGCAAAAAGAAATAATCTCATTTATTAACCTTAGCGTTAAAAGGCTTCTTGATTACACCAAGAAAATTTATCATTGGTCAAATTTGGAGTTAGGAAAGTTCAAGCTAACCAAGCAAAAGATTAATCTTTATTATGTATGTAGAGAAGTGGAGAACACTTTTATAATGGATCTGAAGAGTAAACACATAAGCCTTGAATTAAGTGTACCTTCAACATTAATTATTGAAGCAGATGAAACACTATTAAATCAGGCAATAAATAATTTAGTTGGCAATGCAATTAAGTTTACTCCCGAGAATGGCTCAATAAAAATTACTGCTTCAAATAACGAATCAGGGTCTACAAGTTTAAGCATTAAGGATTCTGGAGTAGGAATGAAGCCTGATGCTTTGAAAAAACTATTCAAAGATCATTTTGAAGGTCACACAGTTGGTACAGCTGGTGAAATAGGAAGCGGCCTTGGACTAAGTATTGTAAAGCGCATTTTAGATGCACACAATTTTAAAATTGATGTAAAATCTCAAATCAATGAAGGAACTGATTTTACAATATTATTTCCTTAATTATTAGGTAGTCGATCCTTAACAACTCAGAATTAAACTCAGATATTTTAGTCTGAGAAGGAGGTACAAATATTTTTTCTCAACATCTTTCTTAAGTTTTTCCATCTTCTTCTTAAAATTCCATCCTGCAGCAGCCATCATTGCGTTCATTTTCGGGGAGTTCATTCCTTGAAGATAGTTTTGAGCCATTCTAAAGTCAGATTTTAGATGCCCAATTACTGGTTCTATTCCAGCCCTGCTCCTGAACTTTTTCCGCTCTTTTCTTTTCTGATATTGAGTATCTGTTTTTTTAGGTTTTTTTGGGGTTGATATTTTGACCCCTTTTATAAATGCTTTTCCCCGTCCACCTCGATCATAGACAACTTCTTCGGGCAAATAGTTAAAATTGCTTTCTATCTGATCCAATAAAGGTTCTATGGTATTACTGTCATGGGGGTTTCCTTCAAATGTTTCAATACCAAGTATTACACGTTCTTTCGGGTTGATAACGAGCCCTGTTTTGTTCCCATATTCATATTTCTTATGAGCCTTGCCTTTCGCAATGCACGAGGTAAAGGGTTTATGGATGCTGTAGATCTTGTTCTTATCCGTTCGCTTTTGCTCAAGGATTTTCTTAAACAATGCCAGTTGTTCTTTATAGTCATCTAAAATGCTTTCAGGGAGTTTTCTCTCCAATTCCCTTACCACTCGCCCTGCAAGGGTCTGTAATTTTTTTTGTGAGCGTTTTGCTTTCTTTTTACGTTTTGGATGTTCACTGTTATAGGCGTCCTTTAGTAATTGCTTGCTAACCCGGGCATAAGATTGTCGCTGCTTAATGTTTTCTGTATTGGAGATTTTTGCACATTTTTCTATGATCTTTTTTGCCAACTTCGAATCTGTGGGGTAAGTTGTATTGTTCTCCTGGACTGTAGTGTCTGAGTTGACACGCGTACAGAATACTTTTTTCCCATGAATACTTACTGATTGGGTGAAGATCTTCTCAACTCCTTTATCCCCGATTCGTTTGCGAAAATGCACAAAATCACTTGGGTCGCATGGAAATTTATGCTGAAAATGAGCTTCACCACAAAAATATTGCATGTAAGGGTTCATTATCCAGGCTTCAGCTAGTGTTTCATCTCCCACGTTATAAAGCCGTTTCAAGATCAGGCAGCCTGTCATGAACCTGATGGACATTGCTGGCTGGCCTGTATGGGAATAATGAATCGAAAACTCCTTATCAAAATAACTCCAGTCAATTTCATTGCTAAGTAAAACCAACTCATGCTTCATATCAATAAAACCTTTCAATAAGGGATGGAACAAATTCATCTGGTCCTGATTTGGTGATTTTCCTTTCATCTTTTGCAAGCTTTTGATCGAAAATTAATCAATTACTTGCAATTTTGGATATGCTTTTTTTGAACAAATGCACACTTATATTGTTGATAATCAAAGATGTGAAATTATGTTAAGGAGCGACTAGGTAATCAAACAGTACTAATAGA
>Ga0233437_1006054_pt1 | contig 12660 bp, 7 predicted proteins | sample SI_122_August201_FD_182714 | JGI IMG/M metagenome (GOLD analysis project Ga0233437, IMG submission 182714) | Seawater microbial communities from Saanich Inlet, British Columbia, Canada - SI_122_August2016_200_MG | ecosystem: Environmental > Aquatic > Marine > Inlet | place: Canada: British... | reverse complement strand
CTCTTCGGCATCAGCGGCGTTTTCAGTCTCCTGTTCGCCATCCTTTTCGTCTTGGTTAATGTCTTCAATATCTGCGGACAGCTCGGCAACCATTCTGTCCATTTTTTCCTGGTCTGTCAGCTCTTCGTCTGCCCCTTCTCCTTCAGCTGCCGGTTCTTCCGGCTCTTTTTCTATTGCTTCCTCTTCGGCATCAGCGACGTTTTCAGTCTCCGGTTCGCCATCCTTTCCATCTTGGTTAATGTCTTCAATATCGGCGGACAGCTCGGCAACCATCTTGTCCATTTTTTCCTGTTCTGTCAGTTCTTCTTCTGCGCCTTCTCCTTCAGCCGCCGGTTCTTCCGGCTCTTTTCCTGTTGCTTCCTCTTCGGCATCAGCGGTTTTTTCAGTCTCCGGTTCGCCATCCTTTCCATCCTGGTTAACGTCTTCAATATCCGCAGACAGCTCGGCAACCATCTTGTCCATTTTTTCCTGTTCTGTCAGTTCTTCGTCTGCCATTTTCCTTCTCTTGATTGCCGAGGCCCTTACGCTCTGTGTTTCTTACAAAACTGGCTCTGCCCTGTGGATGGATACTAAAGCGGCAAGCCGCAATTTAAAGTTTAAAGTTTCAGGTTTTTCAGTCAATGAGCTTCTTGTTTTTTGTGACAGAAAACCAGGTGATAAGGTGTTAAAATAGAGACTCTTTGGGGTCGGGAATGAATTCGAACCCATAGGTGATGCCGCCTTTGGAATTCCTGGAGGCCCAGATAAATTTCGCCTGCCGGTCGCATGATTCACCGTCAATATCCATTCTCAGGTGAATTTTTAGTGGCTCTTCCGTATCAAAGCTCAGGCCGGTTTCCGATATATCAATCGACTTGGCAGCAATGATATCAGCGTTCACAAAAAACTCAATCTTGCTCTCCAGCTCTCTCCGTGGTGAAATACGCTTTTCGCGCTCCTTTTTCTCTCTCACACCTAACCTCCTCCCTTAAATTCAACATGCAAAATATATGCCAGAGTAAATAAGAGACCGTGTGGTATTCTCACGCATGGATTGTTAATGGCAGGGCAAAGGACCTAAAAAACCGGCCCGATACCCTGCCAACCGTGTTAACTATGTTTCGGGTTTAAAAATCCGCGAAGTCATCATCATTCAACGGGATAACGTCTTCCGGTTTACGGCCTTCTTGCTTGGTCGGGGCCGCAAGGGCTTTCGATTTTCCGAGGGCCGGCCTTTTTAGGGCGGGGGCCTTTTTATGCGCCGGCTGGGTGCGGGTCTTGGATTTCTGTCCCGCACTCCCGCCAACCATGGCCATCAGATCGGATGCATGGCTGAACATCTCCTCCGCCTGGGCGCTCATCTCTTCTGAGGCTGATGCCGATTCCTCCGCATTGGCCGCATTTTGCTGGGTCACCTTGTCCATCTCGGTGACGGCCTTGTTCACTTCTTCAACCCCCTGGGCCTGCTCATTGGAAGCGGCCGAGATTTCTCCCACCAGTTCCCCTACCTTGGAGGTGCTTTCAGAAACTTGAACAAAGGCTTCATTGGTCTGGTTGACAAGCTCTGTACCGTCCGTCACCTTCTTTACCGTGCCTTCAATGAGACCGGCCGTGTTCTTTGCCGCGTCGGCCGCACGAATGGCAAGGTTTCTCACCTCATCGGCCACAACGGCAAACCCGGCCCCTGCCTCGCCGGCCCTGGCCGCCTCCACAGCCGCATTGAGGGCCAGAAGATTGGTCTGAAAGGCGATCTCATCAATGGTTTTGATGATCTTCTGGGTCTCTTCACTTGCCTTTGAAATGTCCTCCATGGAGGTGGTGACCTGCTGCATTGCCTGGTTGGCCTCATTGACCACGCTGCTGGCTTGCTTCATAAGGCCGTCCGCCTCTTGTGCGTTCCCCGCATTCTTCTTGGTCATGGAGGAGATCTCTTCAAGTGACGCCGATGTCTCCTCGATGGATGCGGCCTGCTCCGACGCTCCTTCGGCCAGAGACTGGCTGGAGGAGGAGACCTGACCCGATGCGGATGCCACTTGATCCGCCCCGTCAGCCATCTGATGGGAGATCCTTTGAAGGACATTAACGATCCCGCGGGAGATAAAAAAGGCCAGGAGTATTCCAAGGATGATGGCCGCAATCCCCACTATGGTCACATTTCGCTGGGTGCTCAGGGCCGCGTTCAGCATAACCTCGTCGGTCATGATGTTCCGCTTTGCCTCTTCACGAAGGTCGTTTAAGAGTTTTTGCGTCTGTACAAGGGCCGGCATGGTCTGGTGGGCATAGATGTCATTGGCTTTAATGGCGCCCTCAAGGAGACGCTCTGCCTGTGTCTGAACACCATTTAGGGCTTTAGCCGTCTGGTCCAGGGCCGGCAGGGTCCTTGATTCAAATATCTGCTCGGCTTCATGGTGCGCCTTCACCAACGCCTCTTCTGCGTTTATAGCGTCCTGGAAATGCTTGGCGACCTCTTCCAGCGACGGCATGGTTTGCGTTGAGAAAATCTCCTCAGCTCCTGTTCTGTCCCCTGTTGCAAGGGCTTTTTCTATGTCAACAGCAGAGGTGTGAAGGCGGTCGTGGGGGGCCTTTGAGGCCTCAAGGGCCGATTTCAGGGCAGGGAAATCCCTCATCCAGGCCGCAGCTTTTTCAGATGTCAGGAATTTGCCGAATGCACATTTGGCAGGATCGGTCTGCACCCCGAGGTTCCGCTTACCTTCAAGTATCCCTTCAGAGACTTTGGCCGTCCACTTGCGGTGATCGTCAAGACGGCCCATGAGGGTCATACTAAGACCCGGGTGAATCGGCTTGTAGACCTTCTGAATATCCACAGCGGTCCCATGCAGTTTTGCATGGGGTTCTTTCAGGGCCTCCACCAGCCGGGCCAACTCCGGATGGCCTTTACACGCCTCCCTGGCCCCTTCGCCGTAAAGCCATATTCCGAGACCGCATTTATGAGGGTTTGTCTGGACTTCCAGCTTGGGAAGGTTCTTCAAGAAAAGTTCATCAATTTTAGCTACCCATTTCAGGTGGTCCACCTCCCTGGCGCAGAGAAAGCCCGGCAGGCCCACATCGGCCTGCACAAAGTTTTTGCCGATGCCGACGGCAGACTGGTGCAATTTATGATGCGGCGCCTCGATATCTTTAAAAATTGGCGCAAGACTGGGAACCAATTGTTCCGCCTGCTTGCGACCCTCCCCGAAAAGCCATACGCCAAAAGCGCACTTATGATCATCCGTCTGAACATCAAGTGATGTGACCTTTTCGTCTGTCAAAAGGGCACTGACCTTGTTGATCCAGTTGAGGTGATCCACCTCCTTCTGTGCCAGGTTTCCGTTTAATTTGTTGCCGTCTATAACCTCTGTGGCGTTAGTTACAATCCCGCTCACACCTGTGTAGCTCATGATGCCGACCACCACTAACAGGGCCAGTACCACCGCAAAACCAACACCTATCTTTTTTCCGATAGTAAGATTTTTCCAGGACATCTTTCTTCTCCTCATTCTTAGCTGTTGATGAAAATCTTTTTGTTCGTCAATAACCGTAAGCCGCTACGTCCGTCAATAGTTTGACTGCAACAATACCCAATGCCAAATTTCAAGTTTCAAGTTTCAAGTTTCAAGTTTCAAGTTTCAAATACTCACCCTGTCTTTTCCAAAACGGCTATTTCTTCCCCACTGAGCACCCGGTTTATATCGAGCAGAATCTTGACCCCTCCTTCCATCTTGGCCATTCCGAGGATATATTCCGTATCCAGTTTGGTGCCGAACGTGGGGGTGTCCTCGACGTCCTCCCCCTTGACGTTCAGTACTTCTGATACCGAGTCCACCACAATGCCGATCAAAACCGTCCCTGTTTGACCGTCAATCTCCACCACGATAATGCAGGTCCGCTCAGTATAATCGATTTCCCCCATACCGAAGCGGAGCCTCAAGTCGATAACCGGTATCACCTTGCCCCGAAGGTTGATGACCCCTTTCACAAAATCCGGTGTCTGGGGTACCGATGTTATGGGCAGCATTCCGATGATCTCCTTGATCTTCAGGATGCCGATCCCATAATCCTCCCCAGCTAAGGTGAAGGTGAGGTATTTCCCCTCTCTCTCCGCCATAACCTTCACTGCCTGGTCCATTGTTTCTGCTACTTCCGCCATTTCTTTCTCTCCTATTTTTTAGGTTTATTCCTAACCACGGAAATTACTTCCCCCCTACTTTGGCCAAGAAAAGGAAAGTGCCTGGAGGTTCATTTAGCGGAAAAACCGAAATATTCGCCTCCTTCTTTCCTTTTGTTTCGCTCTTGAAAAAAACATTGAACGCCTTTGAGGGCAATTCTCCCAGTGCCATTTTCCGTATTTCGTGAATTGCCAGTTCCAGGGAGTCAGGGTGTATGAGCCTTTCTATCCCCATTCCAGGGAACTCTTTCTGCGGAATCCGGTTGATGGCAGCCCACCTGCTGTTAACGCCCCAAAAGAAAAGTCCTTTGCAAACAGCGGCAGGAAAGTCGAGTTGCTGAATGAATTGAATTCTTGGAAGATAAATCTCCTGGTAATAACGGCATTCAGAGCACTCAACAGGGCAATCTAGTTTCTTGCTTCCCTTTGCAGTGAAACAAACATCGAGTTTCTTATCCGAGACCACACAGCCGTTACACCGCTCTCCATGTGCGCGATCCTTCGGGTAGTCCCAGCAATATTGAAAAGTTTTGTACAGCGGGCCCTTTAAATCGTCACTTTGCAGTTCACTGGGGATTTCTCTTGCTGTGGACCTAAGGAAAATCAACAGCTCTTTTTCCGGGACCCCATAATTTCTGCCTGACCGGATTGCGTTTAATTTTTTACTGTTTATCCAGTTGTTTATTGTGCTCCGTGTCACACCACATAAAGCGGCTGTTTCCGGTACTGACAGCATTTTCTTTTCTCCATTCATGATATTCACCCCTGCGGTGCTTAGCGGAAAGCTGGGTTTGACAAAAAATGAATTAGTCAAAAAAAATACGACAAATCTCTGTTCTGTATCTTGAAGCAATATATGTGCCAAGAAATGATCGGGGGGGGGTCGATTATATTAGTGAAGTCACATAGTTAGATGAAGACCCTATAGTTAACCTCATGTTGAAGGGAAAAATTGGGTAGTCAATATTTTGACTATTTTTGATTTTGTAGGAAATTTTTGCCGACGGCAGTATTGAAGCGGGGAAGGGGATCTTCAAAGATGAACCCAAAGTCGTCTACTTTGAGCGAGAGGGAATTTTTCAGAAACCCCCGCTGGAAATATCATTTGACATCTTGAATTTTCATGTTATTTTCAGGTACAATTTCAAAAATGCTAAATAATGCCCGCCGGTGTCTTCATAAAAAACTTGTGGCAGGGTGATCTTTTCTAAGGAACGACTTTGGTTTGTGTAACCTAAATCCTGCAAGCGTCTCTCTTCGGGAAAATCGAATGCAGGATTTAGGTGAAAGATTCAGATCAGAAATCTTCAAAGTCTTTGTCATTGAGAGGAAAGACCTCTTCTGGGTTCGTGTCCTTCTTAACAGCTTGTTTTTTTCTGGGCGCTGCAAGGGCTTTCACCTTTCCAGCGGTCGGTGTTTTGGCCTTTCTCCGCATTGACGGGGCGTGGGTCGTGCCTGCCTGTCCCGTCTTTCCGCCCACCATGGCAACAAGCTCACTTACATAGAGCTTCATCTCTTCGGCCTGAGCATTCATCTCCTCTGAAGCTGATGCCGATTCCTCTGCATTGGCCGCATTTTGCTGGGTCACCTTGTCCATTTCAGTCACAGCCTTGTTCACTTCTTCGATCCCCTGGGCCTGCTCTATAGAAGCAGCGGAAATCTCACCGACCAGTTCACCCACCTTTGCGGCGCTTTCCGCCACCTGGGTGAACTCGGTGTTGGTTTTCTCCACCAGATCGGTGCCGTCATTGACCTTCTTAACTGTACCCTCTATGAGCTCGGCGGTGTTCTTGGCCGCTTCAGCGGACCTCAGGGCGAGGTTCCTGACCTCGTCCGCCACAACGGCAAACCCGGCCCCCGCCTCTCCGGCTCTGGCCGCTTCAACCGCCGCATTCAAAGCCAGGAGGTTGGTTTGAAACGCCACCTCATCAATGGTTTTGATGATCTTTTGTGTTTTTTCGCTTGCTTGGGAGATTTCTTCCATCTGGGTTGTAAGCGCCGACATGGAATGATTGGCCTGTCCAACCGCGCTGTTGGCATCTTTCATAAGGCTGTCCGCCCGGCCGGAATTATCCGCGTTCTGTTGTGTCATGGAAGACATCTCTTCGAGTGATGCCGATGTCTCCTCAATGGATGCTGCCTGTTCGGACGACCCTTCGGCCAGTGACTGGCTGGAGGCCGATACCTGCCCGGAGGCGGATGCCACCTGGTCGGATCCGTTGTTGAGACCGGTGATGACCCGTCTGATGGGACCGGTGATGCTCCGGGTGATAAATACGGCGATCAATACCCCTAACACAACCGCTACAATCAGCCCGATAATCATGATCCAGGATGCACTTTCCAGTTTGTACATGGTATCGTTTGCGATCCGGGTGGTGGCTTTCAAGCCGGCATTTGAAGTGGTCCGACAGGCGTCAATCACGGCTTTTCCCGCTTCGTTGCGTTTACCGCCAAGTTCCTGCATGTTTGTCCAGTTACCCAAGAAATCTACCATGGCGCCCTTGTAAGTGTTCCCGGCCGTCTCAACACCGTCGATCCGCTTGAGGTCCACATCAAGTCGTGTGATTTTTTTCAGATCCCCGAATTTCTCCCCGATCTTCGGGAAATTCTTGAGGGCATCTTCCATGATTTCGGGACTCCTGAGGGCCTGGGCTTTGAAAGCCTTAACCCTCGTGTCGTTCACCAGGTCAATCGCGTCATTGACCAGGGTAATCTTCGTGTTCCGCTCATACATAGCGGTGGTCAGTTTCTTCTGCTGAGCATCCAGGAGGATTTCACACTGGGTCACATAGTTTTCGGCCGCTTCATTCATGAAGCTCTGATACTCGGCAAGCTTGACGTAATTTTCCAGGTAGATCACCATGCTCGATAGATAGTTTTGGGCCGTTGTTTTGGCTTCGTCAATCTTCTTGATATCTTCAGGATTATGGGTAATCCTGCGCAAGTTTGCTGATATCTTTTCCAATCCCTTAAACTTCCGACCCGCTTCCTGCATGAGTTTAGCATCCCGGGTTGCCCGGGCCTTAAAGCTCATGACCAGGACCGCATTGGCCACGTCAATGATCTGGTTGACCAGGGTGATCTTCTCCAACCGTTCCTCAATGTTGGGATCCTGTAGGCTGATTTCCCTTCGCATCTTTAGATTTTGCCCAACGAGGTAATCGCTCCAGCTTTGAATATTCCTGGAAGCAAAGTCTTCCATTTTCAGGCGTGCAGAAACCATGGCATCGTTCGTCTCGATGTACGCCGCCATGTCTAGGGCATACTTTTCGGCGGTGGCTTCAGTTCCATCGAGTTGCTTGATGTCAGAGGCGTTTCCGGTAATCGCCCGGAATTTTCCCGTCAACTCCGTCAACTCGGAGAGAAGTTCGATGGCCACCTGCATAAGCCCCATGTCGTTTGTGGCCTGGGCCTGTAAATTGGCCACGCGCACCTCGGCGCCAAGGTTGAGAATGTCTATGACGATCTCAATTTTCTTCTGTCGCTCAGCCAGGTCTTTCTTGAAAGCCTGGTTTTGACCCGCCAGGAAATCATTGGAATTGGCCATATATTTTCCGGCCGATGCATCGAGGACCTTCCTGTTTTCATCCATCCTGGCAACGGTTTCAACCGTCTGCTTGACAAAGCCCTTATATTCGTCCACGGCTTCGGTAGCGACGTCAAGCTGTCCTTTCAGAGCCTTGAGGTGCATTGCCCTCTGTTCAAGCTGCCTTCCCGCTTCAAGGCTTTTTTCAACTGCCTGAAGCTCTTTCTGAGCTTCCTCATGGAATTTCGGGTCCTCCGTAAACCCGTAACCGCGCATGGCATACATCATGCGGTTGGCGCCTCCCCGCAAATTAACGGCCATGGCCACTTCAGGAACATATTCTTCGGCAAGCTTCGTGGTTTCAGTTTCCACGGTGCCCATCTCCCAGACACCGACCACGCCAAGAATTGCCGCGATCACAATCAGGACGCCGAATCCCAATGCGATTTTTACACCTAATTTCATGTTTTTCATCCGCTTCCCTCCTCAACCCCCGTCCCCACGCTCTGCGTGGGAACGGATTCAATGCCGTCACCATATTATTCTTATGATGTACGCGCTTAAATCATCCATGCCTAAAGTGCAACATATATGCCGACCCTATAGAGATAGTGGTGGAAAAAATTCGGAAAGATATATTATTCCAACAAGATAAAACGAAATTCTTAGGCCATGACCAATTGACAAGCTTAAAGCGAATACTAAAAGAAGCGCTTTTTGTCAAAACCTTGACACCATCATGCACCCACGGCAATGAATGATACGTTTTTTTCTCCCCAAATCCTACAAGGATGACTCGCTCCCACGCAGAGCGTTGGAACGAGCACTCCCCAATGGAAAGATCAGATCAGAAATCTTCAAAGTCCTTGTCATCCAGTGGGAAGACCTCTTCAGGGTTTGCATCCTTCCGCGCCGCCTGTTTTCTTTTGGGGGCCGCAAGGGCTTTCGCTTTTCCGAGGGTGGGTCTTTTGAGTATGGGAGCCTTTTTACGCGCCGGGCGGGCGTGGGCCGTGCTTGCCTGTCCTGCTTTTCCGCCCACAAGGGCCACCAGGTCGTTTACATAGGTTTTCATCTCTTCGGCCTGGGCATTCATCTCCTCTGAAGCTGACGCCGATTCCTCTGCATTGGCCGCATTCTGCTGGGTCACCTTGTCCATCTCGGTCACAGCCTTGTTCACTTCCTCGATCCCCTGGGCCTGCTCAGTGGAAGCAGCGGAAATCTCACTGACCAGCTCACCCACCTTTGCGGCGCTTTCCGCCACCTTGGAGAACTCCGTGTTGGTCTTCTCCACCAGGGCGGTGCCATCATCGACCCTTTTTACCGTACCCTCGATGAGTTCGGCCGTGTTCTTGGCCGCTTCAGCCGCCCTTAGGGCGAGGTTTCGGACCTCATCCGCCACAACGGCAAACCCGGCCCCCGCCTCTCCGGCCCTGGCCGCCTCAACTGCTGCATTAAGGGCCAGGAGGTTGGTCTGAAATGCGATTTCATCAATGGTCTTGATGATCTTGGATGTCTCTTCGCTCGCTTTGGAGATTTCATCCATGGATTGGGTCAGGTTAGTCATGGACCCGTTCGCCTCCACAATCACCGCGTTGGCCTCTTTCATGAGGTTGTCCGCCTGGCCGGAATTATCCGCGTTCTGTTGGGTCATGGAGGACATCTCTTCGAGTGATGCCGATGTTTCCTCAAGGGATGCCGCCTGTTCGGAAGACCCTTCGGCCAGTGACTGGCTGGAGGCCGATACCTGTCCGGAAGCGGATGCCACCTGGTCGGATCCATCGTTGAGACCGGTGATGATCTGGTTAATGGGCTTGGTGATGGAACGGGTAATCAGGAGGGCAACGGCAATGATGGCCAGAATCCCGATAATGGCAATAATCCCCATCAGCCATTTCAAATGGTTAACGGACGCAAAGGCCTCGGACTCATCAATCTCAGCAATCAGGGCCCAGGTTGTGCCGCTTATTTTTAGTGGTGCAAATGCCGAGAGCACGGGATTGCCGTTGTAATCGATGATGATTTTCTGGCCTGTCTGGCCGGCCAGAGCCTCCCGGGCGGCTTCTGTGTCCACGATCCCTTTGCCGGGATTGGCAAATGAGGCCTTCACCGAGTGATTGCCAGGATCCAGGAAAGAATCGGATCGCATGAGCTTGTCAGGGCCGATAAGATAGGTTTCCCCTGTCTCCCCCATGCCGTCGCGTTGCTGCATGATGTTGTTGATGGCCTCTAAAGAGAGTTGAAGGGCCACCACCAGCTCCACCTTGCCGTCGTGCACCACCGGCTGGGCCACAAAGGCACAGGGTTCATTATTGCTGGGGGCGTAAGGCGCAAAGTCGCCCATGCCGTATTGCTTGGTCTTCAGCACGTCCCTCACCAATTCACCCAGATTGGAGTTTGAGTATTTCCCGTCCACCAGGTTGGTCTGGTAATCGGCCTCCTTGGCCGCGGTAAAAAAGCAGTAGCCGTTGGGGTTGATCAGGAATAGATCGTAGTAGCCGTAAATCTGCTGGTATTTTTTAAAAAACGCCTCCCCGTTTTTGTCCACGGGAGAGAAGGCTTCGGCCACGTCCATCTCACAAATGATGGCCCAGTGAAGGCCCCTGATTTTAACGGGGGAAAAAACAGACAGGACCGGATTGCCGTTGTAGTCGGAGATGACTTTGGCGCCCGATTTTCCGGCCAGTGCCTCCCGGGCGGCCTCCGTGTCCACACTACCCCTGTCCGGGTTGGCAAATGAGGCGTTCACCGTATGGTTTTTAGGATCAAGGAAGGAGTCGGAACGCATGAGCTTGTCGGGGCCCACAAGGTAGGTCTCACCGGTCTTGCCCAAGCCCGTACGTTCCATCATGATCTTGTTGATATGGTCAAGGGGCATCTGGAATGCGATGACGCCAATTAACTGGCCGTTCGGGTCCGTTATGGGGCTGCCCGCAAAGGCGGAAGGGTCGTTATTGCTGGGGGCATAAGGCGTAAAGTCAACAACGGCGTCTTTTCCGGTTTTTACCACCTCTCCCCACAGCTTGGCCAGACCACTGTCCCTATACGGGCCGTGACCCAGGTTGGTCCCCATGTCCTTTTCCTTGGCTGCCGAGTACATGATGTGCCCATGTTTGGCGCAGATGACAAAGATGTCGTAATAGCCGGCATCTTTATAGAACCGGTTGAGTTCTCCCGCAAATTCGTCATACAGTTTTTTGTATTCCGGCGTGGTCACATCATACGCCCCGGTGGCGGTTACACCCGTATCCCTGTGATACTGCACAAGCTCCTGAAACAGGGTATTCACGTCAGCGCTTCTGCCGAAAACAGTCATCTGCAAAAACGTATCATGGAAGTAATTCTCAATTTGAGTCTCTTTGATCTCTTCGATCGCCTTGAGCTTGCTAAAAGCCTCATTTCTGAGGGTCGCGACCGTCTCCGTCAGGACACTCATATCGCCCTGACGTTCCTTGAAAAAATTCTCAATCTGGTTTTTCTTAATGCCGCGCACGCCCGCAAGCTGGCCGAATGCAGACTCTGAAAGGGCGCTTGAAGATTCCATAAGAGAAAGAATCCCCATCACGGCAAAGGGGATGACCCCCACTGCCAAAAACGCCACCAAAAGCTTGGTTCCGAGTTTCATGTTCTTGAACATCACGTCCCTCCTTTACGAGTTGTGAGTTGTGGGTTATCTCCACAATCGCTATGCTGTTTTTTCAAGGGCAGAGATCTCTTCACTGCTCAGGACCTGGTCTATATCGAGCAGAATTTTCACCCCGCCGTCCATTTTGGCCATGCCGAGGATATATTCGGTATTCAGCTTCGTACCGAAGGTGGGGGTATCTGCGATGTCGTCTCCCTTGACATTCAACACCTCTGATACGGAGTCCACCACAATGCCGATCAGAACCGTCCCTGCCTGACTCTCAATCTCCACCACGATAATACAGGTCCGCTCAGTATAATCGATTTCTCCCATACCGAAACGAAGCCTCAGGTCAATGACCGGTATCACCTTGCCCCGAAGGTTGATGACCCCTTTGACAAAATCGGGTGTCTGGGGTACCGATGTTATGGGCAGCATTCCGATGATCTCCTTGATCTTCAGGATGCCGATTCCGTACTCCTCTTCGGCCAGGGTGAAGGTGAGGTATTTCCCCTCTCTTTCCGCTATGGCTTTCACTGCCTGGTCCATTGTTTCTACTTCCGCCATTTTTTACTTCCCCCTTTTAGATTTTTACAGTTTCACTCTGAGAATTTATCTCTCATATTTGTAATAGGTGGTATTTGTAGGCTTTTTTTGAATCGCAGAATATCGAACAGGGAATAACGAATGTCGAAGGAAAACTTCATAATTCGACATTCCTTGTTCGATATTCGTTTTTAAAAATTTCAAATATCTTTGGCTAGGTTTCTATGTAATATTTGCGGTCAGGGCAATCTGTCGGACCCAGTACCCCTCGGCGCCAACGCAAACACCATACACGAAATCAGGCATCGTTTCCTCTTTTCTTACTGATAGGTCTCATGATATTATGACTCCACTCGCCCTCCTTCTACATTAATTTATCCTTTGGCGAGTGTCCAATCATTATAGGCAGAGAGGGCTGTGATACTGATAACATTTTCTCCATATGTGCCGTTTAGCGTAGATGAAATTCAAAAAGTGCCTGCCTTGCTCAATGAGGTACACAAAATGATTGAAGAGAAAAAAACAGATTTATCTTGTGGGGATGCACAGATTGGCAGAGGCGTTAGGCTGGGTATTTATCAAATAATTTTGAGAGGTTGCCACCTTTACTCTTAGCCAGGGTCCGTGGAGAATAGCCTAAATCAGACATAATATCCGGATTGGCCCCACGACTAAGAAGCAGTTCAGCAACTTCTATATGCCCCTGACCAACAGCGTTGTATAGTGGGGTAGCACTCATATCTCCTAATACATCTATTGCCGCCCCGGCATCGAGTAATAATTCAACTGCATATTTATCACCCCAAACCGCAGCTA
>Ga0233437_1006052_pt1 | contig 12664 bp, 8 predicted proteins | sample SI_122_August201_FD_182714 | JGI IMG/M metagenome (GOLD analysis project Ga0233437, IMG submission 182714) | Seawater microbial communities from Saanich Inlet, British Columbia, Canada - SI_122_August2016_200_MG | ecosystem: Environmental > Aquatic > Marine > Inlet | place: Canada: British... | reverse complement strand
CCTTGTCAACTCTCTTAAACAACGGCTCTCAGACCAGAAAAAGAATGGAGCGGGAAACGAGACTCGAACTCGCGACCCTCAGCTTGGAAGGCTGATGCTCTAGCCAACTGAGCTACTCCCGCCTTTCTTTTTTTGGGGTACTGCGTTTGGCTGGGCCGCCAGGGATCGAACCTGGGAATGACGGGATCAAAACCCGTTGCCTTACCGCTTGGCCACGGCCCATTGTTGCCAACTAAGCCCCCAATATAATTTTACTATTTAGTTTCGTCAATAATTTTTTTATGAAAAAGCACATTTTTTTTTCGATGCTGTTTTTGAAGTGTTAAGTGTTATTTTTGGTGAAAACTACTTATAGTGTTTTTGTTATGACAAGGTCTTAGCATGCCTGAAAAAAGAGTTGTCATGTCAATCGATATTCAAACCGAATAAAAAGTGTATTCAAACGTTACACTTCTCAGGTTTATCAGAAAATTTTTCTTCATACTGGTTTAATAGTATTTGAGTGCCTGTTTTAAAATTTTTTGCGCATATTTTCTGGGGTATTGTTGATAGATATTCATTCTGGTGGTTGGATAGATACGCTGCCCAATTCGGTTTTTCATTATTTGCCGATATAGTTCAGAATTTTGTAATTCCTGCCATGTTTCAGCCTGACATAAAATTTTGATTAGTTTTTCTTTATTAAATGCTCGACCAAATTGCTGCTTGTTTTTATCAATAAATCGATTGAGTTGTTCTTGTGTTTTAGATACGCGGTTCCAATCAATTTCCAATGAATAGGGTTTGTAAAATACCAAATCTCCATCCAGGGCCAGGTTACTACTTAATTGATCATTCAAAGCTTTTTGCAGGGCTGTTTTATATGTCGATAATGCACCCGTTAAATTTTCTGTTATAAAAAATAGCAAATCATCATCTTTTCCCCGAATGTGCATTTGATAGCGGGGTTTTAGATAATATTTGACCACCAATTCTAAAGTCTTCTCCCGATTTAGAGGTGCATTAAGAATCCCACTGATAGATTGAACCAGTATTGAACGGTTCTTGGTTAATTGGTAATCACTGTTTTCAATATTAGGTGCCGGCCCTTTTAAATTTTTTAATAAACTATTTTGAAAATGATTAATATTGATTTGCCATAACCCAAATTGTTGTGGTTCGAATTTCAAGCGGCTGATAACTCTATCCATGTTAAGCAACCATTGTCCGTAATATGGTATCGAGGATTGACCTGTTTCAGGATCTTTCAGAAATGCCAACACCTGTTGGGTCCAAAGATAAAGATCAAAATCAGTAACCTGTTTATTGGATGGATTTATGATGGACTCAAATTGTTTGATAAAAGTTACTTTTTGACGATTAAGCCAGTTCGGCAATAACCAACCGGAAATTAACCCCCAAAAACTGTCCTGGTTATTTTTCACAAAATGATTGTATTGATGTTGTAAAATTTTCTTCTTTTGTTCACTCAATGTAGAGTTCCAGGTGAAATCGGACCTCTGTTCACTTAGCGCTAATAAGACCCGCAATCCATCGGGGGATGGGTAAAAACCTGATTTTTGAAAAGCTGATAACAAATCACCAAATTCCGGTTGGGGTATTCGTTTGGAATTTAAAATCTGGTGATACGTCAACCAGATATTTTTAAAGGATAACACAAGAATTGAATGATCTAATTGTTGTTGTTTCGAAAATCCAAACCGTGAACAAATTTTTAAAAATGAACGAATACTTTGATCGGAGGTCATTTCTTTTGAATGCTTTAGTTGAATCTTAAGATGAATGTTCTCTGATTGACTGGAGTTATTAATAAACAAGGGTTTTTTATTTGGATTATCAGGTAAGCTTAAATGATGTTTATTGATTAAAAGTAACTCATTTTCCAGGGAGTGAGATTCAGATATTAGAAAAACATTTGACCCAGGATTGGATTGTAAGAATTGTTTTTTACAATGGTTCCACATTGATCCCAAAGGACTATTGGTGTTTTTCAGTCGGGTTTGCAGTGGTTGTAATCTTTGCCCGAAAGCTTTGATATTAAAACAGGTCAAACAAAGTTCAAAGACAAGGAGACTGATGATCACCCCCTTCGAAATAGAGAAGTTAAATGACTGATATATAGTGACAATTGATTTTAGGAGTATCATTTTTTTATATAGGCATTTGTTATTTTCAAGTTCGTAATTTATACATGCTGGTTTAGCAAAAGCCAATGATGGAGTTCGTTAAATATTAATTAAAAAGATAAATTTAACTAAATCGATAAAAGTATTTGACTTTTATTTATTTTAGGGTACAAATGTTCTGTATTGAGTTAAGTGTAAATGAAATTTTGTTTACATTCCCAACCTGAAATTAAGGAACAGATATGAGTCTGACAAAAAGGCAGGAAGAGATATTGACGTACATTAAGGAATTTATTGATGAATTTCAATTTCCACCGAGTGTTCGCGATATTGCAAAAGCTTTTAACCTGGCTTCAGCTGGAGGTGTCCATAAACATATAAATAATCTGGCAGAGAAGGGTTATATTTCCCATGAAAAGGATATCGCCCGGTCAATCCGGATTACAGACCGCTTTGATCAGCAATTCGGTACTTCAAATAAAACATCATCAAATATAGATAGTAATGTTGTTGAATTGCCTCTAAAAGGTAAAGTGGCAGCTGGATTTCCTATTCAATATAATTTGGATAATGAGACATTACTTTTTCCGGCATCGATGGTTCGCAAACCTGAAAAAACATATGTTCTTCAGGTACAAGGAGATTCGATGATTGAAGAGTGTATTTGTGATGGAGATTATGTTCTGGTTGAACAACAGGAGCATGCTGATAACGGAGAAATGGTTATCGCCATGATCAATTATACAGAAGCAACCTTGAAAAAGTTTTACCTGGAAGGAAAGAACGTCCGTCTACAACCGGCTAATCACAAAATGGCACCCATTATCGTTGATCCCAAAGAAGTAGCTATCCAAGGCAAGGTTGTCGGTGTTGTTAGACAGTATCGATAATGATTTTTTGACAAATCAGCTGATTCCATTCAGAATATGAGGTTTAGATGATTTGTTAATTGATTAATTGATGGCAGAATGGCTGAAAAAGATAAACGACTTCAGGAAAACGTACCTGGTAAATATTATATTGATAGTGAATGTATCAATTGTGAATTGTGTGTAGAGATTGCACCAGGTTTATTTAAAACCGAGAATGAAAGTGGGAATCAACATGTTTTTAAACAACCTGTGCTTCCTTCAGAAATTTTAATAGTGAAGGAAGCGATAGATTCTTGTCCCACTGAAGCAATTGGTGACGACGGGGATGTTTAATCTTCGTCTTCAATATTATCGTAGATATGATCCCGAAGCATTTTCCAAATTTCATATAATGGTTTTTTAGGGAATGTTTTCCAGTCCATTAGCGTCAACATATATTTTTTAACTTTACCACGACTCATGCCTCTATGTTCCCATTCCCGGTAAATATCCTCATCACCTCTACCCAACATTTTGCCATCCAGTTGTTTTCTATATAGAAATTTTAGGGCACTATCAGGGAATTTATGAACAAAATTCATGATAGCGGCTGAGGTAATAGGCCCAGCACCATAAACAACGTCATCATCATCCTCATCAGTACTGCTATCCATATCATCGATTGCCTCTTCCAGTACATCTATATCTTCAATTTCAGCCGGATCAACCACTGCTGTTTTAGTATCTTCCTGAGGTTGTTGATAAACAGGTTGAGGAATGCCGGTTGTCTGTCTTGATTTTTTATGTTCAGACGGTAATAGTATCATAACCAAAAAACAAGTAGCTGCTAATAAAAAAGTCACTGAAAAAACGAGTCCTTTCAGATTTTGGTAATAACTATAGTTATTTGTAATATGGTGAATGGGTTCTAATCCTCTCTGAATTAAAATATAACTTGAATTCATGCCATTTAAAAAATTAAAAGCACCTAGTAATAAAAGTCCTATCATTAATAAAATTGTGATTAAAAAATAACCCGAGGAATTTAATCGCTTCATGTTAAGCCTCCTAATAAAAATTTATTCCATGTTTTCTTTTCGGCTAAAACTTAAAATTTCTTTAGGACTTTTTTATATTATTTTTAATAAAACGATTCATAAATTTGCTCTATCATAAATAGTGTGTTTATTGACATAAGAAAACGTCAGTGATTATATCAAATTTATAATGATTTTTTTAAATTAAATCCGGAAAAGAAATTATGGCTAATAAAAAAGAAATATTCAGTAGTATTATCTTGAAAAACCGTAGTTATCGCAGGTTTGATGAAACTTTTCAAATTTACGATAATACCTTAAAAGAATTGGTGGAGTTGGCCAGATTAACGCCTTCTGCTGCGAATCTGCAACCTTTGAAATATATTACATGTTGCAACCCTGAACAAAACCAGGAAATATTTGCTACTCTCAAATGGGCTGCCTATCTGAAGGAATGGGATGGTCCATTATTCGGCGAAAGACCAACTGCTTATATCATTATGTTACAAGATAAAAATATCAAAAAAGTATTAAATTTTGATCAGGGAATAGCAGCTCAGAGCATCATGTTGGGTGCTGCTTCCATGGACCTGGGGGGGTGTATGATAGCCAGTTTTAATCAAAAAAAATTAAGACAAATATTGGAAATACCAGAAGAGTTGGAAACCTTGTTGGTGTTAGCAATTGGTAAACCCACTGAAGTTGTTAAAATTGATTCTATCGTTAAGAATGAAGTAAAATATTGGAGAGATAACGACAAGATTCATCATGTTCCTAAAAGAAGTTTAGATGAGATTTTGGTGAAAGAGATCAAATAAAAACAAAGCGAATTAATATTCTACATTAAAAAGGCATGTTTCATGATTATCTAAAATAGATTCATATTCCCTATTTTTAACATATTGGCATAGTCACCTGTAATTATTGATAAAATGAAACAGTTATTGATCTTTTTATCCTGTATAGTGGTTTTTAATGGACTCTTTGCCCAGGAAAATACTGCTCAGGAGGCAACAGCTGAAAATCCGGAAGCGAGCAGTACCGAGGAATCAGAAATCACGATTCCTAAATATAAATGGGAACAGCAATATTATCACCAAATAAATGGTGAAAAAAGCCTCGTCTTTGCTCATGAAATGCGCTCATCAAAATTGGCATTTGCAGATATTGATGATGATGGCGATATGGATATTTTCCTAGGGCAAATGAATGGAGAAATTGCCTATTTTGAAAATAAGGGATCTTTAACACACCCTGAATATGAATTGATCACCCAACAATATAAAGCTATTTTCGAAACGAGAAGAAAAGGACAAAAAGTTCAGGTTCGAAATGTCATCAATGTTAAGGGTCGTTCTGCTCCTTATTTAACTGATATTGATAGTGATGGTGATTTAGATCTTTTTATTGGAAGTAAGGACGGCAGTATCTGGTATTTTAAAAATCTGGGAAATAACTTGGTACCAGTTTTTAAACTGGAAACACCAAAATATGAAAATATAAGTGTCGGTCGCAATAGTGTTCCTTTATTTGCCGATATAGACCTGAAACGTAAAAAAGATTTATTGGTTGGTACGGAAGATGGTAAAGTGTGGTTGTTTTTTAATGACGGAACGCGGAAAAAGGCAAACTTTCATACCATAAAACCGATAAGAGTTGCCAGTTTGGGACTAGAAACACATGCTTCGCCCGGGTTATTTGACTGGGATGAAGATGGTGATCTTGATTTAGTTGTTGGACAAAATAGCGGTACTTTAACACTGTTCACCAATGATGGTGATCGTTTTTATCCTAAATGGAAATTTACAGAGGAAAATTTTCAACAAATTGATATTGGTGGAGAATCAGCACCATATTTTATTGATATGGATGACGATGGTGATAAGGATTTAGTACTGGGTAGCGCAAATCCTACTGTTTTTCATTACGAAAATCGTATCCAGGATGAAAAACGAACCTTGTGGAATCGGAGTACTAATCTATTCAATTTTCATAAACTGATTGTTACAGGTGAACGTTCCAGTCTTGCTACCGGAGACCTGGATGGAGATGGGGATTTGGATCTGATCATTGGTGAAGCCCGTGGGAATTTAAACTATTATGAAAACATTCCTGAAAATAAGGTTCCTAACTGGGTGCTGAAATCAGAAGAACTTATTTTTATGACAGGCGTGCAAAATAGTTCTCCTGATTTAGGTGATATCGATGGTGATGGCGATTTAGATCTGATTATTGGGGGGCAACAAGGGCAGATCGCATTTGTGGAGAATATTGGGACCCCTAAAAGTCCAAAATGGGAATTAAAAGAAAAAACATATTTTCAAATTGATGTCGGATCCAATGCAGTCCCAAAACTAATCGACATAGACTTTGATGACGACCTGGATATGTTGATTGGTAACTATGCGGGGCGTGTTAACCTATTTTTAAATAAAGGTAGTAAAACCAAACCCGAATATACATTGGAATCCACACGTTTTGCTTCAATAAAAACTGAAAATAATGCCACCCCAGCCTTTTTTGACTGGAACCAGGATAAATTTCCGGATTTAATATTTGGGGATGAAAAAGGAAAGCTAGGATTGGCACTTTCCCCTGGGAAAACCCGTGATTTTATCCCGAATTGGGTTAACGGAGATAAAGCGCTTTTTGTTTTTAATGTTTATGGGCTGAGCCATCCCATCATGCAGGATATCGACGGTGATGGAGCTAATGATCTATTGATTGGAAATGAGAAAGGTGATTTTTTACTGTATTTAAATCGTGGCATTGATAAAATTAAAGAAGAAGGAAAGGAAAAAGTAGATAACACAGTGGATCAAGATGGGACCTTGGTAGTAGAAGAACTGGAAACTCCGGAAGAATTAAAAATAGAAATTGAAGTTCCCGAAGATGATGAAGATACTTTTGCAGATGTTGAAGAAACATTTGATGATGGGCCAAAGCGCGTAAAAATTGATCCAAAATATGTTCGAATTATGATTCCTTTAATTGAAAATGATGATATTACACGTTCCGTTCCTGCTATTGGGGATTTAGATTTGGATGGCGATTTTGATATCATTATCGGTTCAAGTAGTGGATTGGTTTATTATTACGAAAATCAAGGGAATGAAACAGAATGGGATTTTAAGCTAGTTGACAAGGATTTTCTAAAAACGGAAAAACTCAGGAATACCGCGCCTATTTTATTCGATCTGGACCAGGATAGCGATTTGGATATCATACTGGGAACCAGGTTAGGTAAGCTCTTGTTTTATGAAAATCAAGGAACGGTTGAGCACCATCAATTTATTTTGAATAATACCCGTTTTAATAAGCTCTGGCTGGGGCGAAATGCAAGACCAGCGGCTTTTGATTTAAATCAGGATAATTTTCCGGATTTATTGGTTGGTACTTTTTTTGGTAAGATAACTTATGTAAAAAATGACTCTAGTCGATTTGAAATCATCAGACGTGATTACAATAAAATTGACATTGATATTGGTGCCACCCCGATTTTTTCCGATTTAAATAATAGTGATACTCCAGAACTGGTGATTGGATCGGATGATGGTGTTATTCACTTTTTAAGAAACACCCGTGATGATCTGCAAGGGGAGTGGCTGACAATACCGCAATACGGTGCCGGATTAACCTACCCCCGGGGAACTAGTCCAGCTGTCGCAGACCTCGATAATGATGGAGATCCCGATTTGATTTCAGGCAGTGAACCTGGAATGATTATACTATTTCAAAATGAAGCGATTGAGGTAGATACTGAGCCTAATATCGACGATACAGGTGCCGAAGAGGAGCAATAAAAACATGAGCAAATTACAATATTTTTTATTTATTGGGTTAATATTAAGTTTATCTTTTGGTGATATTTCTTTGGCCTCGACTTTATTAGAGATTGAAAAAATAACTATTGGAGAAGAGACTATTAATATTAAGTCTACCCAGTTGATTGAAATTGCAATAAAAAACAGAGGTAAAACCGATATATCTGTGGTGGTTAAATTGGTAATTACATTGCCCAATCATAACATTATTACTTTTGGAGAAAAAAGAATAAAAGCTAAGGCACAAACTATCAGCTATGCATTAATACCTTATTGGATTGATAAAAAAAAATCGGGAGATTATACCATCGGCACCAAAGTTTTTTCTTTAAAAGGAAAATTGTTAGCTAAGCATAATAAAGATCAGGAACAGTTTTTCTTTGCGAATGACCCTTCCAGAAAACGTCAATTGCCACGGACACGAGGAAAAAGCCTAAAGAAAAAGCAAATGATTCGAATGGATAATACACAGGCTCAAAAGATACCTTTGATTCAATTTGAACCAGCGGACTTATTATGGAAAGAGGTCAGGTTTATTAATAAAATATCAGTGTTACGTGGAGAGCCGGCCAATATCAGGCTCGTTTTACAAAATAATGGTGGTGATATCGCTTCAAATGTCAAATATTCGCTGTATTGGTATTTTGTGCATCGTCCAAAACGAAAATTGAGGTTTTATAATGACCAGATTAAGGTGATCGCTCCAGGAGAGAAAAAGGTTTTGGAAATTCCCATTACAATTCCTGATGATGAGCAAAAGGGTAAGTATCAGGTCCTGGCTGTTGTGGATGAAGGTAATGAGATTAAAGAGGCTAACGTTAAAAATAATCAATCCAAGGCTATTAAAGATATGATTTTTAGTGATATTGCTTTAATTATGCCAACAGACGGCCACTCATTTGCGGAAGACGGTTTGTATTTCTTTGAATGGAGAAGTAATAAGTATAATCAGTTTAAAGTTGAAATCTCTGCGGATCCCTCTTTTTTAGTCGAAGACAGCACCTTTCGGATTCCAAAAGGTGATGGAGATGAGGGCTGGACTTCTTCAACAAGTATTAAGCCGTTGCAGGGTGAAATGATGCCAGGTTTGGCAACCGGAATTTTGGAAAGCAATAAAACGGATCATCTTTATTGGCGGGTAATTGCCAGGAATAGCAGAGGGGAGATTACCGCCTCTGAAAGTCGGAAATTTTTTATCAGTTTGAACGCAAATTAGGTCAATAAGCACAGATCCAAAGTTATTGAATCTGTGTTAAAACATCTTTTCTAGCAATTAAAAAGAAGATCTTACCATAACTTCTCATACTCCCTGCACTTTTTTCCGCAATATCGCCATTTCCCCAAAATAGATCAACCCGATCTGATCCTCGAATGGCACCACCGGTATCCTGATTCAAAATGAAACGGAAAATTGGTTTTTTCGGTTTTTGCAAATTACCACTTACGTCCGGTACTTCAGTAATAATATAGCCAAGTGCTGCTTTCGGGAAAGCAAATGTATCAGTAGCAACTGATCTTTTTGCAGTCAGTGGTACATTGATATTTCCTCTGGGGCCAATTTCGTCTTCTTTAGTTTGTAAAAAAGTATAACTCTCGTTGTGATAAAGAATCTCTTTTAGTTCCAGTGGGTGATTTTCCAGATATTGTCTAATGCTAGCCATGGAAACCTCCTCCAGTAGCATTTTCTTTTTATCAATTAATAACTTTCCGATACTCGAATATTTTCGACCATTGGCACCTGCATAGGCTAATTTAATCAACTTTCCATTTGGTAATTCCAAAATGCCTGATCCCTGGATTTGCAAGAAGAATAAATCAACCGGATTTTCCATCCAGGCAATTTCTAAATTTCGTTTCGACAGCATACCCTTTTCCATAATATCCCGTCGGGAATAGTATGGCGCTATTTTTTTTCCAACCTGTCGATATACGATAGTTCTATCTTCTAAGCTTTTTCTAAAGTTTCCTAATTCCAAAACCTTAAGATCATCGGGTTTTTTATAAACCGGGACATAAAATCTTGCAGTACGGGTAAGATTTCCTTTAAATATAGGTTCATAATAACCTGTAAACATTACTTTGTTTTCCGGGTTGGCGGATGATCCAAACATCAAAAATTGAGAATTGATAGCATCCATTAGCTGACCGCGGGTACTTGAGGTTTCAATGATCAATTTAAAAAGTTTAAAAGATTGAATGACCTCAAGGGCGGTATAATTAATTTTACCGTATTTAAAAATTGTTTTTCCAGGTTTTTTTTTCAGGTAACTAAGGGATTGCTCAATGGCATATAACAGGCTCTTTTTATTTAAGTCATCTTTTTTAATAATACTGTTATAGGGGGGTGTTATCAAAACCATCGTTTTTGAAGAAAAAGGCGAGTCTACCTGAGTGGAAATTGAAATGACTTTGGAATCTTTAGTACAGCTGTGTAAAAGGATAACGAGCGCCAGTGCAAAAAATAGTATTCTAAAGAATTGCATTTCGAATTAAAGATTAAGGTTTATAGTTCAACGATTCCTTCTGCTCCAACCACAGCATTTCTACCACGTTCTTTAGCCAGGTATAAACAATGATCAGCGCCTTTTAATACGACTTCTGGTGTTTGCCCGTTTTCAGGATATGAAGACACACCAAAGCTGGCAGTTAGAGAACCTTTTGGTTGTGCGGCTTCATTTTCGAATGATTCCTTTTCGATGGTTTCCCGGAGTTTTTCAGCAATATTTTCAGCCATCTTTTTTGCTGTTCCCGGCAACACAATAACAAACTCTTCTCCCCCGTATCTGGCTGCCAGATCACTTTGTCTGACACCACACTGTAAAATTTTAGCAAACTTTTTTAAAACTTCATCCCCTAACTGGTGCCCATTCGTATCATTATAATGCTTAAAGTTATCCACATCAATCATGATTAGTGAAACATTACTATTTTGAATTTCTGCTTTCATAAACTGATCTTTAGTAAATTCATCATAGTATTTTCGATTGTACAATCCTGTCATACCATCTGTTGCCGCACTTTTTTGGGCTTTCTGGATATTATTGGATAACAAGTATAGTTTTTGTTTTGTTTCAACGATAGATTTGATTTTGAAGGTGGCATCGTCAATAGTAAATGGTTTGAACAGAAAATCGGTGATGCCAAGAGAAATTATGTCATTTCGGGTATTAAGATCTACCAACTGATCACTGATTACCAATGTTGACGTTTTTTCACGATTATCTTTAATTAATTTATTTAAAAATTCCTCATAAGGCCATTGTGCTTTTTTGAAAAATGGATCGACAACTATTAGATTTGGTTTCAAGGCGCTAACCGCTTTTAAGGCAGACAATTGGGAATTAAATTCAAAAATGTCATTTAATGAGTATTCTTTCTCAATGATTCCCTTGATGATTTTACGGTCCCATTCATGTTCGTCGATAATCATGGCTTTAATACGGGAACCATGTTCGACATTTGGATCAACAGGGAAGGATACAACTATTTTTTCAGATTGTTTCGCCGATCGAATAACTAACTCACCTTGATGTAGTTCCACTATCCTTTTTGCCAGGGGTAATTCCAGATCTCCTTTTTGAATTGAAAGTTCTATTCCACTGTCCAAATCGGATATTTCATCCAGTGAAATGATTTGATCTACTTGACGGGCTTTAAAATCTTTCGGATCACCGATTAAAATACTGATATCCAGTCGATTATTTTGGAAATCCTGACCACATTCGATTGTTAGTGAACAATCTTTACCATGTTCTTTTACAGCATAATCAAAAATATCAGAAAAAGCTTTCAGTATTTTTGCCTGATCACCAATGATAATAGAAATATCGGGATTAAAACCAGCTTTAAGCGAAGCTTTGTCTTTCAACAGGGCTGTCATATTTTCAAAAAATTCTTTGAATGGAATAATTTTAGTGGATAGATTGGCGGACCCAGGGGATAGTTCGGCTAATGTTAACAAATTACCCACCATTTTATCCATTTTATGGCCTTCATCCACAATTTGAGATAAAAGATCTTTGGTTTCAACGCTCTTTGAGGTGAAGCCGAAGTCTTTATTCATAATTTCAGCATAATTGATAATACTGTCCAGAGGTGTTTTTAGCTGTGTGGAGATATTTGATAAAAAGTGATCTTTGACTTTATTGCTTTTCTCGAGTTCAACCAGTGTGCTTTCAAGTTCTTTGTAGGTTTGTTTGAGTTCCCGGTTGGCTTTTAAAATATTATTTTCATACTCTTTTTGCAGGGTAACATCCCGAATAACAATGGCAAGGACAACTTTTTCGCTAATATTTTCTGGTGATGTTTGAACTGGTGATATGGAAATTAATGCCGGAAACGTGGTATCATTTTTTCGGAGTGCTTTGATTTGTCCTTTCCAACCTGATAAAAACTTTTCAATCCATTCCGGCGTATCATCAACCAGTTTTTCAAAAAGATGATGTAATCTTAATTTTTCAATCTCTTCTTTTTTATAGGTGAATAATTGTAGGAAAGCTTGATTTCCGGATTGAAGGTAACCATCTGCGTCGCAAACAACAATAGCATCCTGATTCACTTCTACAACCCGTGAAAATAACTTAATCTGTTCCAGCTTTTGTTGGAGCTCTTTTTTTAAATCTTTGGATATTTCTGTAATTTCCCGATTAAACTGATTGATTTCCTGTTTTTCCAGTACTGCTTCTTCATATAACTTCGCACGTTCAGTAGTAGTCCTAAGCTTTTCCGATAGGATATTACTGAACATTTTTAAAAATGAATTTGATAACCTTTGGGTTTTTGGATCTTTTGAATCCAGAAAACTTGATTCAAAACCAATGACAGTA
>Ga0233437_1006051_pt1 | contig 12664 bp, 11 predicted proteins | sample SI_122_August201_FD_182714 | JGI IMG/M metagenome (GOLD analysis project Ga0233437, IMG submission 182714) | Seawater microbial communities from Saanich Inlet, British Columbia, Canada - SI_122_August2016_200_MG | ecosystem: Environmental > Aquatic > Marine > Inlet | place: Canada: British... | reverse complement strand
CAATCAAACATAGTTCTAATTCCATTTTCAAGTTCAACTTTATGCTTCCAACCTAAACTATGTAATTTAGATGGATCAGTTAATTTTACCATTGTTCCATCTGGTTTATCTGTATTAAATTTTAGTTTACCTTTAAATCCAATAATCTCTTGAATAAGTTCTGCTAACTCTTTTATAGATATATCTACACCTGTTCCAATATTTATATGTGTATTAACAATTTCTTTTGAACCTTTTTCATATGTATCTTTGAAATCTCTATTTTCTAATAAAAATACACAAGCATCTGCCATATCTTCAGAATATAAAAACTCTCGTCTTGGTTTTCCTGAACCCCATATTTCTACAGAATCTTTAGTTACACCAAATTTAGATAAATAAGTATTCGCTTCTTCTAAAGTATTAATATTTAAATTAGATAGAACTTCTTTTGTTTTACCTTCATTTAAAAGCTTAGCTAAATATATTTTTCTAATAAGTGCTGGAAGTACATGAGACTTCTCTAAATCAAAATTATCATTTGGTCCATATAAATTTGTTGGCATTACAGATATAAAGTTTGTGTTGTATTGTAAATTATAACTCTCACACATTTTTATACCAGCTATTTTTGCTATGGCATAAGGCTCATTAGTATATTCTAATGGAGATGTTAGTAAACAATCCTCAGGCATAGGTTGAGGAGCTTGTTTTGGATAAATACAAGTTGAACCTAAAAATAATAGTTTAGTAATATTATTTTTATATGCTTGATGTATTACATTATTTTGAATTTGAAGATTCTCATATATAAAATCTGCTCGGTAAGTATTATTTGCAACAATACCACCAACTTTTGCCGCAGCTAATATTACATATTCTGGTTTCTCAGTTTCAAAGAATTTTTCCACGTCATTTTGATTTAACAAATCTAATTCTTTATGTGTTTTATATACTAGATTTGTATAACCTTTTGATTCAAGGTTTTTAACTATTGCAGAACCAACTAATCCTCTATGGCCTGCAATATATATTTTAGAGTTTAAATCCATCTAAAACTTCCTATTCAAAGTAAGATAATGTTTTATATCCACCATCTTGAAGATAAACATCTTTTGTCATTAGTTTAAGATCTGATTGCATCATATCATCTACTAACTCTTTTAGTTGGTATTCTCTATTCCATCCAAGTTTTGTTTCTGCTTTTGTAGGATTACCTAAAAGTAAATCAACTTCTGTTGGTCTAAAATATTTTGGATCAACTGCTACTACATTTGTTCCTATTTCTACTTGATATTCAGAGTTAGAACAAGATACCACATATGCTTTTTCATCAACGCCCTCACCTTTAAATTCAAGTTCAATACCAGCGTATTTAAATGCCATAGTTACAAAATCTCTTACTGTTGTAGTTTGTCCTGTAGCTATCACCCAGTCTTCTGGTTCATCTGCTTGTAATATCATCCACATCATTCGTACATAATCTTTTGCATGTCCCCAGTCTCTTTTTGCATCAAGATTACCTAAATAAAGTTTATCTTGTAAACCAAGTGCAATTTTTGAAGCTGCTCTTGTGATTTTTCTAGTTACAAATGTTTCACCTCGTACAGGTGATTCATGGTTAAATAAAATACCATTACAAGCATACATACCATATGCTTCTCTATAGTTTACTGTAATCCAATATGCATACATTTTAGCTACTGCATATGGAGATCTTGGATAAAAAGGAGTTGTTTCACTTTGTGGAGTCTCTTGTACTTTTCCATAAAGTTCAGAAGTAGATGCTTGGTAGATTCTAGTTTTATTTATAAGACCTAATAATTTAACAGCTTCAAGTATACGAAGTGTTCCTGTACCATCTGCATTTGCCACATATTCTGGTGTTTCAAATGAAACTGCTACATGAGACATAGCAGCTAAGTTATAAATCTCATCAGGTTGAACTTCTTGAATAATTCGAGTTAAATTCATAGAATCAGTCATATCACCAAAGTGAAGTATTAAGTTTCTATTTTCTACATGAGGGTCTTGATATAAGTGATCTATTCTATCTGTATTAAATAAACTACTTCTTCTTTTTACTCCATGAACTATATAGCCTTTTTTTAATAAAAACTCGGCTAGATATGATCCATCTTGTCCTGTTATTCCTGTTATTAATGCTACTTTTTGTTCTATCATTTTATTTTTTCCTTTTAATTTTATTTATTTTTATTATTCATAAACTGTTTTATTTTTGATAAGTTTTTAATCATAAGTGTTAATATACCACCTACATTATTCTTTTTCAATGCTTTTAAATCTTCTTTGGATTTTAGTATAATATTTTTGATACTTTTATTACTCTCTCCACCTACTCTCATCTTATACATTACTTTTGGTATATATTCTACTTTTATATTATTTTTTAGTACTCGAAGCATAAAGTCATAGTCAGCTGCTATCTTAAAATCTAAATCAAATTTTCCATACTTTTCATACACATCTTTTTTTAGAAATAGTGTAGGGTGAGCAGGCATCCATCCTTTTTTGAGTAAACTATTATTATATTCTTTACTCTTCCAATATCTCAACACTTTATTTATATCATTTTTCGGTGTATATACAAGATCTCCATATACTCCATCCAAACTACTATCATATTCAAATACCTTAGCTATCTCTTCTATTATAGTATGGCTTGCATAAATATCATCACTATGTAAGAATGCTACTACATCTCCAGTAGCTAGCGATACTCCACGATTGAGTCCATCGTATATACCTTTGTCTTTTTCACTTATAAAATTAGTAATTTTATCGCCATAACTTTGTACAATTTCTATTGTACCATCACTACTAGCACCATCAACTATGATATACTCAATATTCCCATAAGTTTGACTAAGTACAGAATCTATTGCATTTTTAATTGTTTCTTTGTTGTTCCATACGGATGTTATGATTGATATTTTCATTTTTCTTCCAATACAATTTTATTTAAATTACTTATATATTTATTCAAACTGTAATTATTTTTTGCTTCGTGTTCATTATATTTTTGCATCTCTCTTAATCTATCTGTATCTTTTAGCAAACATTCAATTCCGTCTACTAAACTATCTACAGATTTTATTTCAACTAACATACCATTTTTATCACTTACTACATCAGGGAGATACTTATAATTTGTAGTAACTACAGCATTCCCACAAGCCATCGCTTCTATGATAGATATAGGAAATGCTTCAGACTTATAATAACTAGGTAGTACAAATATATCTGAACTTTGAAGTAATTTGACTTTTTCAATTCCAAAAGTTTTACCCATATAAGTTATTTTGTCATTATTGGATATTTTATTCTGAAATTTTTCTCGTACTTCATCTATACTCATATACTCATCTGCTATATATCCTCCTGCAATATTTAGATAAATATTATTATGCTTCTTACATAAACTCTCAAAAGCTTCTATAAGTTCAAATATCCCTTTGCTATTCATGATATTTGATAAGTAAACTAAATTTATTTTATTTTCTTCTTTTTCAACAAGCTTTTTTCCAAGATCTTTATCATAAAAGTTTGGTACCACCTCTACTTTCATATCTGGAAAGTCACTAAACTGAGCTCTCATACTTTCAAGAAGTACTATAGATGTATCTACTTTTTTATAACTTTTTAAAAGTATCTTTTGATACCACTTAGGACTACTATCTAAAAACTCTTTGAAATCTGAACCATGAAGATGATTGACAACTCTTACACCCTTTAAACTCACAAGATTTATAAGTACTATATCTTTTACACTTCCTAGCATACTTCTACTACAAGTAAAATACACAACATCATATTTAATGAAGACAGCTTTTAGAAAGATTAAAAATAATGTTTTAAAAGTAGCAAATACTTTTCCAAGTTTGTTTTTATCTTCAAGGTTTATATTAACTACTATTTTTTTATCTTCATTTATACTTTCTACAAATCTTGTGAAAGCTAATGACTGTCCATGAACTGGAGGTAAAAGTGGACCAACTAATAATATTTTCATCTTAAGACTTTCCTTCTATTGATTTTTTTAGAAAAGATTAATATTATGATTGCAAACCATAGATACCATTGAATACTTCGCAAATTGTATTGAAAAGATACAACGAAAGTTAATGCCAACAAGATAAATACTGCAGAAGCGATAATATTTCCTTTTATATATTTTATTCTTTCTCCTATAAAGCCTAAAATTAAATGAAAAAAGTTAAATAAAAAAAGTGATTGATATAGTAATGAACCTTGTGCCCCAATAGGCCTATATACATCAAGTCTCCAATTACTAGTATCTGGACTATAGGGGATCAATGAGCTAGGAATAGGTGTGATACTATATAAAAAATCTTTAAAACTAAATCCACTTTGAAATTCATTATTTACTGTAAATAAATGAAGATAAGAAAAAGAAAAAAAATAACTTAAATTTAAATTACTTGTTGCTTCTATTAATAAATAAAGATCTATTAAATCTCTACTATATTGGCGAGACATTACTCTACCCGTTGCAATCAATACTAAAATACATATTATAAAAAAAGAACTATAAAAAAAGAGTTTTTTATTTTTACGTATCAAACTAAAAAATATTGCAAATATAAATGGTAAAAGTGCTGCACGACTACCATCTATAACCGCATATAATATTGCAGTTAAAATAACAAATAAAAATGAAATTTTATAAAATCTTCTTTTTTCAAAATTTATTAATGCTAACAATGTTACTAGTAATAATAAAAAATGAGAACCCTTAAATTCTAAATATCTTTTAATTTCACCTGTCGTATTTATATTAATGTCGGATACCTGAATGAGACAAAATATAAAAAACAACATAATACAAGATAAATAGAGGTGTGAAGAATACCATTTAATTTTAATGATTTTAAATTGTATAAAATAAAAACGTGTTTTATAGCTAATTACACTTCCTATCCAAATAAATAAAATTTGGGAAAATGGGATATATGAATAAGCTATAACCTCTTCAACAGTAAAATTTAAATGATAATTAAATGATACATGCGTATTTGTATATATTGAATATAATGACCATAGATAAGAAATTAAAATATAACTATAAAAGAAATATAAAGGACTTAACTTTTTCTCTCCTGTATTAAAAGCTTTCAACTAACTTCTCCACCAATTTCTCTTTACTATATCTCATATTCATTATTACTTTCTCATCTGATAATTTTTTTAAAAACTCTATCATCTTTTTTATTTTATTATCAACATTTGAAATAATTCCTACTGATTCTTTTACGATATTCGCTGTAGGACTTTTTGTATTTCCTAAATAAAATATATTTTTATTCAAAGCTGTATATTCAAAAACTTTACGATTGAGTCTTTGTGGACTGTTTGAACCAAGTATCATAAGTCCGTTTGAGTCAGCCATAAGTTGAAGTGCATCATTGTGTGGTAGATACTCTTTAAACTCAAAAAAATCTTTTAAACTATCATCAAGTAACTCTTGCATAAAATGATTTTTACTGCCTACAAATAAATACCTTAGTTTTTTCTCTAGCAGTAACTCTTGAACTCTTTTATCTTCTACTATCTCTATAAAATCAGATAGATTCATATCTGGATCAGCATTTCCTATATGAGCTATATATCCATTTTTATTATCTGATGGAGTTATATGGCTTATATCTTCATGATCGTACCCTGTAGAAATTACAGTAGTTTTTTTATCTTTTAGCCAAGGGTATAGCTTCATCTGATCAGCTAGCATAGCATCAGATACATAGTACGACAAATATGCAGACTTTAATACTATAGGCTCTATTACCTTTGAAATAAATCTAAATACTTTACTCTTAAATCCTCTGGCAGGATATGGATCACCCACCCATAAATCTCTATAATCAAGTACATAATCAATACTAAATCTTTTTTTGATAATATAAGCAAGGATCGAGTTCATAAAAGTAGGCATAGATACAAGTACATAATCAGGTTTTATCTCTTTAGCTAGTTTCATAGCTTGTTTATAAGATTGAAATAGATATGAGATACCTAAGTCATTAACTATAATTTTTTTTGGCACACCACATTTCTCTATTCTTACATTTTTCAAGTCTTTGAGTAAATCTAAATGTGTATTGTCTTGATGATCAAATGTTAAAACTGTAACATCCCAACCAAATCTATCTAAATACTTTGCAAATTTTGAAGGTCTTATTGCACCTGTAAGTTTTGAAGGTGGAAACTCCGGTGTTAAAAATAGTATTTTTTTAGCCATTAGAAATAGCCTTAAATATTTTTTTAGCTTGATTTTCAATCGTGATACTTTGTGAGAGTTCAAAAGAATTTGTTTTTAACTCTTTTAAATTCTCTGAGATAAATTTTAACTTACTTTGAAAATCTTTAACATTATTCAATTCAAATATCCTACCATTTTCTTTTACAAGCTCATGACGACACCCAACTTTATCAGATACGAGTGGTGCTAAACTCATACTTATAGCTTCATTTACTACTAACCCCCAAGGCTCACTATTTGAAGGCAATACAAATATATCAGACTCTTTAAAAGTAAGAGCTAGTTTTTCACCTTCTTCAAAACCTCTAAATTCTATCAAGTATGTAGTATCAATAGATTTTAGTCTTACCATCTCTGAACCTGTACCTACGATAATAAGTCTATATTTAAACTTTGATTCTTTAGGTATGTTATTTATTATAAAGTCTATATTCTTTTCTTTTGCAAGTCTTCCTACATAAAGTATATTTATATATTCATCTTTTTTTACTTCTTTATTAAGTTTTTCAAACGGTTCTACTGCATTTTGTGCTATAGAGATTTGATTAGGATTTACACCATAACTTTCTATAAATTTTTTTGCTTCATAACCTGGAACTATATATGAAGAAAAGAACTTCTTTATCATTATTGATTTCAATTTAAAAAGAATATTCTGTTTTCTAGTTTTATCAGATATTGTAGACTCGCTAAATAGTATGGTATCTTTAAACATCAATTTTCTTAAAATCATAAAAACTAAATATGTAGAATAACTATATCCAAAAAGAACAACTTTCTCGGCAAACAGATATTTAAAATATCCTTTATTTACAATCTTATCAGATGTTGTTGTTTTAGTATCTCTTTTTTGAGATACTATAGGTAAAATTTTATAATCAAATTTCATCTTAGTATAGTCGATACTCCACTCTCGTACACTTTCTCTTTCAGATAAAAATAAAACTTTCATAGCTATACTTTCATCTTTAAATAACTTGGCTAGTTCATTAAAAAGTGGTATCCTATATGGGGCTACAATGTTATTTATAAATACTATGTTTTTAATATCTTTTTTCATACTCTTTTACCATATCCCTTACATCAAATTTTGCTTTTGCTTTTTTATATCCATTTTGACCTATTCTTTTCATTAAATCTTCTGAATTATAAAGTTTCAATATCTTCTCAATTAGTTCATCTTTAGAATTCACTAAATAACCATCAATTCCATCATCTATTATTTCACTATTTGCACCTATATTATAAGAGACTACTGGTAATCCTGTACTCATAGCTTCAACTATAACCAAACCAAAACCTTCTAAAAATTTATTTAAAAATACAAATATATCACTATCGTGTAAAATATCATCGACATCTGATCTTCTTCCTAAAAACTTAATTATAGAATTCGAGTTATGCTCTTTTGACAAATTCTCAAGCCTAACTCTATCATCTCCATCGCCAACTATGTTTATAGTAAGATTATCTATATCTTTAGCTAAAATTGGAGCTATTTTTATCAATGTATCAAAATCTTTACTACCATCAAGTCTTCCCACCATAGTTATAATAAATTTATCTCTTTTAGTATAAGTACTTTTAGATTTAAAGCGAGAAGTATCTATACCATTTAAAACAATACTACTATTTTTGAAATTTATTCCGTATACTTTTTTATTTTGTTTTGCTATATGATTTGAAGCAAAAATAAACTTTCCATTGCTTTTTTTATACATATTGACAAGAATAAAACTTTTTAACCACAATAAAGAAAATTTAAATACTGGAGCAGTGCCTATATGATGTACGAAATTAACTCCATCTAATTCAAGTCTTAATATATAAGGATAAAACCAAGTTACAGCCGTATCAAAATCATTATCAATCATAAACTGTGTATATTTATTTTTAAATTCTGAAAAATTTGTCTCTTTTTGCTCTATGACTCGTATATCACAACCCAACTCTTCAAACTCTTTTTTCATCTCCAAATCATCCTGAAAACTCAATATCGAGTGTTTATACTCTAACGAAGAGTATTTGATGATGTTTAAAGCAAGAGCTTGATTTCCACCGTATTTTAAGTTTCTGAATATGTGTAGGATTTTTTTCATATTTTATTTTTGTCTTCTATGAATAGTCCAGAATAAGTATCACTTATATCACTTTTGATTTTATCAATTGATTCATTCTGTAATTGATTCTCAAATGATTTTAATTTAGTACTTATAATAACTGGTATTAATTTTTTATCATATGATTTACCAATTATAAGTGGATGAAGTCTTGAAGAAATAATTATTTTAGATGAGGCTATTATTTTTAACATATCATTTAAAGAATCAACTTCAGAAAAAATAATTTTACTATGTACATTTAATTTAATTCTTATATAACTAAAAAAATTAAACGCATCAATATAGTCTTGTTCTATATCGGAATATGTAATTCTTATAGTTATGTTTTTCTCTATATTAGGTATTAAATTTATAATATAATCAAAATATTGTTCAATATTCTTAAAATATATTTCTGATAAATTTATTATTACATCATTATAAGAAGCTATAAAAATAGATATTATGTTATCATTTATATTTAATTTAACAAAATCTGAGATTGAAAATGCTACATCTGGAATTAACTTACAACTATCATATCCTAATAATTTAACCTTTTCTTGAGAATCTTTATCTCTAACATACACACCAGAACTTTTTTCAAAAGCCCACTTTATATCAATAAAGTCATTTTTACTTATGTTAGAACCACAACCAACATGCATAATATAATACGGTATATTATTCTTCTGAAAATATTCCGACCAATAATACAAACTGTAAGTAAAATTACCACCATTTATTAACTGACCGCCTCCAATAATAGCAGAATGACAATTTTTAATATTATCAAATTTTTTAAAATTCTTTAAATACCACTTTACTTTATTTGGTATTAATTTTTTCAATAAATTCAGAACTTCAAAACTACTCTTTATATTCTTATGATTACCACTTTTAATCTTTTTTGTTAACAACTGTTTATTTATTATAGTATAAACTTTTGAATAATTCCAACAATCAACAGTAATATCTTTATCTTTTAGTAAATTAATAATAGAATATAAAATTGCCGTATCTCCTAAATTAGCTTCACCACCTTCTGAAACAACTAGTATATTATTTTTCATATTTTATTGCTTTTTTAATAAATATTTTAAGTTCTTTAAGTTTTATAAATACTTTAAATTTATTTATAAAATAGTTTATATTTTCAGTAAGACTATTATCGTTAAATAAATGTGCCATTTTTCTACACTCACTTTTGTATCTATTTAATATTATTTTAACATTTTTATCTTTGAATGTTTTCGTGATATTAGTTTCATGTGTTCTATAAAAAGCTTTTGTTTTAGATGTATATTTTATTTTACCATATTCTAATTCTTTAATATAATAAAGCCATTCCCCATAATGAAGATATCTTTCGTCCCACCCACCTATCTTATGGAACACATCAGTTCTATGCATCATTCCACAACTACTTATAAAATTGTCAATTGAAAATTCAAACATAATGTTATTTGTTTTTGCTATCATTATTTCATCTGGTTGATTTATTTTTGTCTGATTACCATCCCCATCTATTCCCATATTAGAACAATATACAGCAATAGTATCTTCATTAAATTCATTAAGCATTATTTCAATATGATTTGAAGGTAAATTATCATCATGCCCTAAAAATATATAATATTCACCATTTGAGATATTAACTCCATTATTTACATTTTTCACTATACCTAAATTTATTTTATTTAATATTAGATTGATTCTATCATCATATATATTTAATATATCGACAGTTCTATCAGATGAATTATCATCAATAACTATTATTTCTATATTTTTATATGTTTGAGATAGACAAGAATCTATAGTTTCTTTTATATATTTTTCACCATTGTATGTTGGTATTATGATTGATACTTTATTTTTCAATGATTAACTCCTTATTTTACTTTATATTTATATAGCAGAAAAACTGTAATAGAAAATAAAAAGCTGTTTATAGCAAATGCATAAGTTGCACCTACTACACCAAACTCTTTAATAAAACTAAAACTTAATAATATAAAAGTTCCAGAAAATACAATTTCAAGTATAACTGTATATTTAACCATTGCCTTAGCTACAAGAACATAGCCAAATAACCATCCTGCTACTTTAAATACATTACCAACTAACTGCCAAAAGAAAAGTCCCTCCATTGGTAAAAATTCTTTTGTGTACAAAATATAAATTATAAAATCTCTTAACAAATACATAGTTATAGATATAAATATCGCTATTGGTAATATTATTTTTATTGCATTTTTAAGCTCGTTGGAAATCTCACTTTTAATTTTAAGAGAGGATAGTGTTGGTAAAAAATAAGTAGCTAAAGCAGTTGTAACAAGGGTTAAAGATATTTGAGTCAAACTCCAAACACCTTGCCAATATCCAGCATCTTGTAAAGAGATATTTTGTGTAATATAATCTCTTATAAAAAGTAAAGATAAATTTGAAGCTAAAATAGCTGATATAGCCATCAATGCAAATTTAAAAAGTTTTTTTAAATTATCTTTTTCTAGCTTATGTGTAAAATTCTTTATTTTAAACCATGCTTCATTTCGTACAACATATAATGTAATAAAAAAGACTATCGATTGATTTGTTACATAAGCTAATAAAGCACCTTTTAATCCAAAATTAATACTCAATAAAACTACTATAAATAATGATACAAAACTAAGGGTAATATTTAATAAAATAAATTTCTTAATCTGTTTATGCCCATTAAGTATAGATAATATCATTGTATTTAGTACAAAAAAAGGAATACTACAAGATAAAACTTTTAAAACAAAGGAATAGGTAGTATCACCTAAAAGATAATCAGAAATATTATCAGAAAAATAAAAAAGCAGACTACTCAATATTATATTAAATAGTATTAGTATCTTTATCTGTGTTGACCACATGCCATACTTTTTCTTTTCATCATCACTATACTGAGCAGTGTATTTTGTAGTTGCCGTTCTAAAAAGATCACCTGCAAAGAGCAGTACAATACTTATAAAATTTTGTAATTGTCCTAAAAGTGCTAATCCTGATGGTCCTACATAAACAGCAATTACTTTAGTAACTATAATACCATTTATAATTCTAATCACTGTTGCTATTGCAGATAAAATAGATGTTTTAATGAGGGTCATAATTCTCTAATCACTTTTGCAGGATTTCCACCTGCAATTACATTCTGTGGAATAGATTTTGTGACTACAGAATTATTTCCAATCACACTATTTTTACCAATAACTACACCTTTTAAGATTGTTACATTGTTGCCAATAAAGACATTTTCATTTATCATTACATCTTTTTTAATGATATTTTTTCCTCCAAATCTATTATTTGGATTTAATTCATGAAAATCAGAATCCATTATCTGAAAATTTGAGCCTATTAAACAATTATGCTTTATCACTATTTTTTTCCCATCTGAAATAATACTAGCACTATTATTAATAAAACAATTGTCTCCAATTTCAATATAGCTCTCTTCTCTTCTCGCTTCTAAATATGAGTAACCAGAATAATAGTATGGAGATTCTTTTACACCAAAAGTCACACTATTACTTATTTTAATTTTACCTTTTCCATTTACTAAAACTGGTTGAAGTTTAACAACATCTATTTTTATTGATGATAAAAAAGAATAAAAATATACTCTTGGCTTTTGGATTAACAATAAAATCAATTTTATCTTTATTTTTGAGTATAAATTATTTAAAGTCATTAATCACCTGTATAATTTTTTGAGTATCTCCCAAACTCTGCACACCACTAATAGGCAAACTTAATACTTCATCATGAATATGTTCACTTATAGGAAAACTTTCATCACTCCATTCTTTATAAGCTTCTTGCTTATGTGGTGCCAAAGGATAATGTATCAATGTTTGTATACCATTATCTAAAAGATACTTTTGTAACTCATCTCTTTTAGTAGTTCGTATCACAAATAGGTGCCAAACACTATTATCTACACATCGAATTTTTGGTAAAATGATATTTTCATTTTTGATATTTTGAAGATAACTATCTGCTATCTCTCTTCTTTTTTCTATCTCTTTATCTAAATGTCTAAGTTTTACTCGTAACATCGCCGCTTGCATCTCATCAAGTCTACTATTTACACCTTTATAAAGATTTTCATATTTTTTATGACTTCCGTAGTTTCCTAGTGCTTTTATAGTATTTGCTAGTTCTTCATCATTTGTAGTTACAGCTCCACCATCACCTAAAGCCCCAAGATTTTTCCCAGGATAAAAGCTAAATCCACTTGCATCTCCTA
>Ga0233437_1006045_pt1 | contig 12675 bp, 7 predicted proteins | sample SI_122_August201_FD_182714 | JGI IMG/M metagenome (GOLD analysis project Ga0233437, IMG submission 182714) | Seawater microbial communities from Saanich Inlet, British Columbia, Canada - SI_122_August2016_200_MG | ecosystem: Environmental > Aquatic > Marine > Inlet | place: Canada: British... | reverse complement strand
TACCGGTTTTATCCATTACAATAATTTCAAGCTTAGCTGCATTTTCAAGGGCTTCGCTTCTTTTAAACAAAATCCCGTTTTCAGCCCCCTTTCCTGTGCCTGCCATAATGGCTGTGGGGGTTGCAAGTCCCAAGGCACAAGGGCAAGCTATGACAAGGACAGCCACCATTCTAATCATTGACGGAACAAACTCTCCTGTTATCCCCCACCAGATGCCAAAAGTGATCACGGCAATACCAATGACAGCAGGAACAAATATGGCTGCCACTTTATCTGCAAGGGCCTGAATCGGTGCTTTACTGCCCTGTGCTTCCTGAACAAGTCTAATGATCTGGGAAAGGGCTGTGTCTTTGCCCACACGGGTGGCCACAAATTTTAAAAGCCCCTGACCATTAACCGTGCCGCCTGTGACCATATCATCTTTTACTTTATCAACGGGAATGGGTTCTCCACTGAGCATGGATTCATCAACTGCTGATTCGCCTTCAATAATCACGCCATCAACGGGAATCCTCTCTCCGGGTCTGATAACAATAATATCATTTAGTTGTACCATGGATATGGAAATTTCTTTTTCTGCACCATCTTCGATAATTGTGGCTGTTTTTGGCTGGAGCCCGATCAATTTTTTTATGGCCCCGCCTGTTTTGCCCTTGGTCCTGGCCTCAAGAAGTTTACCTAATTTAATCAATGTTATGATGACGGCCGATGTCTCAAAATAAACATGCCCGCCAAGTCCTGGAAGAATAAGGATGCAAAGCGAATAAAAATATGCCACTGAAGAACCCAGGGCAATCAATACATCCATGTTTGCACTTTTATTTTTTAAATTCTTATAAGCACCCACATAATAGTCTATGCCCGTATAAAACTGGACAGGTGTGGCAAGAAAGAGAAAAAACCAGTTTACCCAGGATGCATGGCTCCAGGGACCAATCAGACCAAAATCCCTTGACATGCTGATGAGGAACAATGGCAGGGCAAAAACAACACCCACAACAAATTTTTGCATCTGATCTTTGATTTCAGCATTTCTTGCAATCTCTTCCACATCTTCTTCATCCTGACCATCATCTGCAACAATCAAATCAAAACCGATTTTTTTAACGGCTGCCACAATCATATCAAAAGAGACAATGGATGGGATATAATCAACAAGCAATCTTTCCGATGCAAAATTCACTGATGCCGATACCACACCTTCTACTTTTTTATTTAATGTTCTTTCAATGTTTGCAGCACAATTAGCACAGCTCATGCCGGTGACCGGCATTTCTTTTCTGCTCATTGGGACCTTAAACCCTATATCATGGATTTTATGGACAATATCATTTGGACCGATTTTATCCGTATCAAAAGATACCATTGCATTTTCAGCGGCAAAATTGGCATTGGCATTGGTCACGCCATCCAATTTGCTGACGGTTTTGGTGATATTTGCAGCACAATTGGCACAGGTCATTCCTGTAATGGGCAGATTCAAGGTTTGTTCACTCATGCAAGTCTCCTAAAAAATATCATTGACAGCAGGAAATTTTATGCTGCTATTTTCATTATCTCTCAAATATAATCATAAATTATTCATTTGCAAAAATTGTTAAAGTTCCTTATTTTACTGCGATGATTGTTCTGAATTCAATATTCCCCATATTTGCTCTGCTTTTGCTTGGGAGTTTTCTCAAGCACTATAACATTACCAATGAAACATTTTTAAAGACCTCGGATAAACTGGTTTATTTTATTTTTTTCCCTGTCATGCTGTTCTGGAAAATCGGAAGTTCAACCTCAGACAATGGAGCCAGTGTTAATTTATGTACAGCTTCCATTCTGGCCGTGCTTATTGTTTATCTCTTAAGTCTTGCAGCGATCCGGCTTTTCAATATTTCAAGTTTTCAGGCTGGAACCTTTTCCCAGGCCTGTTATAGATTTAACACCTATATCGGCATGGCCATTGTCATGAATACCCTTGGAGAATCAGGCATCCGATCCTTTGGTATTTTGATCGGATTTGCCATTCCCATAATAAACGTTCTTGCAGTCTCAACATTGATCTGGCATTCCGGTAAAAAGGGAAGCATTGGACAAAACACAAAGTATCTTTTAAAAGCGTTGATTTCCAATCCTTTAATTCTTGGGTGTATGGCCGGGCTTTTTTTTTCAAAATTCCAGTTTTCTTTTCCTGTTTTTATTGATAACACCTTTACCCTTATGACAGCTGTCACAATGCCTTTGGCACTTATTTCCATCGGTGGGTCATTGACAATCACAGGTCTTAAACTCAATACAAAAGTTTCTTTTATCGCATCCCTGTTAAAAGGACTGATTCTACCGGCAATAGGATTTTTTTTATTAAAAGCCTTCTCAGTTACCGGCATTTCTTTTAAGGCCGGTATGATTTTTTTCACATTACCCACATCAACAGCCATATATGTTCTCTCAGCCCAGCTGAATAGCGATACCCAGCTGGCGTCCGCAATTATAATGCTGTCAACAATACTCTCTATTGTATCCATGTCTGTTGCACTTTTTATGTAAATTTGATTTGTTCTTATTTTGGAAACTTTAAAAATTTATATGTCCATGATATGCATACATTGATGTTTGAATGAAACGAGTCAGGTTCGGATGTACTTTAAAAAAGGATGCACCGATTATGAGAAACCATTTCTTTATTATCCTGTTTTTATCCGCATTAATATCTTTGACATTTTTTTTTACAAATGCCGGCTCAACAGAATCTTCAAATGACCGGATTCTTAAATTTGGTATGAATGTCAGTGCCATGGGAAAGCTGGACCCGCATTTTGCTGCCGGGTCCCAGGACAGGGCATTTGCAGACATGGTTTTCAATGGGCTGTTACGCTACAAGCCGGGCAATGCCCCCCACATTGAACCGGATCTTGCCAAAAAAATGCCTGGATTTGAATTATCCCACGGCAAACAGATATGGACGATTCATCTACGTCGCGGTGTTATGTTTCATAAAGGCCCCAAAACCCCTGCCTATGAACTGACAGCCGATGATGTGGTTTTTTCCTTGAATAAATCTAAAAATAAAAAATTCAGTACCTATTCCGGCGAGTATACCGGTATGGTCATTGAAAAAATTGGCCCCTACAAGGTTCAGATCATTCTGGACAAACCTGTTTCTCCCATTTTATTCTTCCCAAAGATCACAAATTATAACGGTGGATTCATTGTAAGCCAAAAAGCTGTGGAGACCATGGGATATGATTCTTTTACAAAACATCCCGTCGGAACGGGCCCATTTGCCTTTCATCGGTATGATAAAAAAGGGCATCTGTCCTTAAAGGCCCATCACCAGTATTTCAGGGGGAGACCCCGGCTTGACGGTGTACAGATACATTTCATCCCTGATGTTAATGATCGTTTAGAAGTGATAAAAAAAGGTGGGCTGGATGTTATCACAGGCCATGGTAGTAAAGGATGGTCTGATTCTATTAAGGATGAAAAAAACCTTAGTTTTGATACCCATGGTGTAGGCGAGGTCGCGTCGCTATATTTTAACACACAAATGAAACCTTTGGATGACATCAGGGTGAGGCAGGCCATTGCATTTAGCATAAGCAGGCAATCTTTCCTCAGCACAATCAGCTCCGAAATCGCGAGAAGCGTTTATTCCCAGGTGCCGGATCAATTTTTACCCGGAGGATTATCCAGGGAAGATGTTCTGGTCTTAAACCTGGAATACTCTCAAGATCTTGATAAGGCAAGACATTTGCTAAAAGAAGCCGGATATCCCGAAGGGTTTACACTGGATCTTGTATCCTCTGAAAAATCGATATATCAGACCTATTATAACACACTCAAAAAACAGCTTGCAAAAGTTAACATAATCTTAAATGTAAAGATTGAAACACACTCAAATATGCACAAACAAATACGGAAAAACCCGAAACCCCTTGTCATCTATCCGGCATGGCGGCCCAATGCAGATGCCTATCTGACACGGTTTTTTCACTCGGATTCCATTGTTGTCACGGGCAAAAAGCCGGACACAAATTTTTCCCATTATAACAAAATAGATAAACTCATTGAAGCCGCGCGTCTGGAAATTAATCCAGAGACACAAATCAACCTGTGGGTCCAGGCTCAGATAAGGATATTAAATGACATGGCTGCATATCCCATCATGTTTACCAGGCAAGGATATGTTAAACAAAATCAGGTGGATTACGGGCATCCTCTTGTTTCAACCATGGCACTCTACCCTCAGTTTACGGAAAAAACAAATATAAAAAAAATTGAATAATTGTGTTGATCTTGTTTTTTTGAACAGCTATGGATAATCCATGAAAACTTATACAAAAATACTTGTCACCACCCTGCCGCTAGTCTTTTTTTTCCTTATTGCAACGGTTGGCATATCTTACTATTTTTCACGCAATGCCCTGACATATCTTGCTGAGGAATGGCTATCAACAAGGGCATCGGAAGCCATAGGAATTGTAAAAAAACATGAAAGCATCCTTCACAGATACAGTTTGGAAAAAATTTCAGCAAGCGTTGTAAAAGCCAAGATGGATGCCATAAAGGAAATATCTACAATTAAAATTGGGGGAAAAGGGTATTTTCTTGTGGTAGATACCCATGGTACCATAATATTTCACCCGGACAAATATTTAGCTGGTATGAGCGTGGGTGCAAAAAACTGGCACAGCCTTTTAAAATATGAAAGAGGGCGCTTGTTTTTAAACTTTCAAAATGAAAAAGCGCTTGCCATCTACGAATTTTTCCCGGAATGGAACTGGTTTGTGCTTGCCATTGATCCTGAAAAAGATGTCTTTGGGTTGGCAGACCAGATGAAGCCATATCTTTTATCCCTTGGAGTCATTGCCGCCATTATTCTACCATTGGCTTTAATGGGCTTAAGCCGTCATCTTATGAAACCGTTGCAGTCATTGGTTCAAGGGGCTGAACGCATAGGCAAAGGCGACCTTGACACAATAATTTCAATCAAAACCCGGGATGAATTTGCCAATCTTGCCCAAGAATTTAACAGAATGGCTGCCAAGTTAAAAAAAACCCTGACTGCATTGAAATACAGTGAAGAATATTTCAGATCTCTGATTGAAAATGCTACTGATATTGTGACTATTACAGATTCAAAAGGAAGGTTTATTTACTCAAGTCCATCCATGAAAAGGATTCTTGGATATAATCCAAAAGACATGATTGGTAAAAATATTTTTGATTATGTTCATCCCGATGAAAAAGAACTAATGTTCTCAATATTTAAAAAAAGAATCCGAGCTGAGATTGTTACAAAGAATTCAGAATACAGGTTTAAACATTATGATGGGCACTGGTGCACGCTTGTATCCACCAGTGAAAATCTCCTGGATCATCCGGCTATCAAAGGATTTGTTATAAACTCAAGAAATATCAGCGAACAAAAACTTGCCCAGGAAGCATTAAAAAAATCCTATTTGGGACTGGAACATCAGGTTGAAGAAAGAACCAGGGAACTTTTTTTGCTGAATCAAACCTTGAACAATGAGCTTGAAGAACGGAAAATAAAAGAAACCGAGCTGAAAAAGGCGTATAAGGCAAAAAATGAATTTCTTGCTAATATCAGCCATGAAATCAGGACGCCCTTAAATTCTATCATTGGTTTTAGCGAGATTTTGTCAACCATGATCAATAAACCCCAGGAAGACAATTATTTAAACGCCATCAAAATCGCCGGGGAAAATCTGCTGGCGCTTATTAACGATATTCTCGACCTATCAAAGATGGAGGCTGGCAGGCTGGAAATCAACAAAAGGTTTGTAAATATCCATGTGTTGTTAGATGACATTTTCCAACTATTTAAAACCAGAATTAAAGGAAAATCCATTGAATTTGATATAGAACTGGACAATAAACTCCCTGATAAACTTTTTTTGGATGATACAAGGCTCCGACAAATCCTTGTCAATCTTATTGATAATGCTGTTAAATTCACAAACAATGGCCATGTTAAGCTCAGGATTCATCAGGAAAAAACAAATAAAGATAACAGTAACCTGCAGGTCACAAATAACCTGAAGGTCACGCATAACCTGAAGGTCACGCATAACCTGGAGGTCACACGTAAAATTGATCTTGCCATTTCCATCGAAGACACTGGTATTGGAATTGCTGAAGACAAACTGAATATTATTTTTGACTCTTTTCAGCAAGCTTCTTCAAAAATCAGCAGAAAATATGGCGGAACCGGTCTTGGACTTTCCATATGCAAACATCTGGTTGAATCAATGGGAGGCCTTATCCAGGTTGAGAGTGTTGTTGGTAAAGGCACTGTTTTTAACCTTATCTTACCTGGGATTCAATTCACACCATATGATAGTGAGATAGCAACAAAAACCCTTGTTGAGCATCAAAACGGATCTAACTCAATTTTAAAGAAAAAAAACCATGACAGAATTTTATCAATTGAAATATTAAAAAAATACTGCATGAATAACAATGACTTAAAGAAAAAAATAAATTCTGAAATTTTTCAGCTCATACCTGAATCTCAAGAGGGCTTAAAAATAAGGGATATTCACATTATTACACAAAATATAATAAGAATTGGGCAAGCCTCACACATACCTGAACTCACAGAATTTGGCTTAAAACTCCATCAATATTCTCAATCCTTTGATATTGAAAAACTAAATGGCAGTCTTAAACAACTTTATAGCATCTTAAAAAAAATGGTTTGATCTTTTTGAATTAACTTTTTTGAATTAATTTTATTTTTTTGGAAAAAACCATGACCTGATCCAACCTAAAAGGGTGTTGCCTTTAAGAAACTCTTTTTCAGCAGACACCAGAGCCTGGGTCATTGTATCAGTATCTGAAAACCTGTCCTTACGTGTAATGATGGGTTTATCAAGTACCAGTTTTTTAATAATTTTAGCAGGATTTCCAGCGGCAATCACATTGGCCGGCACATCTGAAGTAACCACAGACCCTGCGCCTATAATGCTGTTTTTGCCAATCGTCACCCCTTTGCAGATAATTGAACTATCCCCAACCCATACATTTTCTTCAAGCACAACAAAACTTTTCTCTTTGGGTGGCATTGATCTGTCATATATCCCGTGCCAGTCTGAATCAGTAATATAAACGTGGCTTGCCAGCATACAGGAGTCAGCTATAGATATATTGTTGGCAGCACTTATTCTTACTCCGGGGGAGATCAGGACATGATCTCCTATTGTAATTCCCCGTATATCTTTTCTATCCGACCACACCGTCAGCCGGGTCTTTTTATCAGAGCATCCCAAAAGGGTGACATTGTTCCCAATGCTGACCGGCCCTCCAAATATTTCAATATGCCAGGGCTTTACTATGAAAGGGTGTTTTCCAAGGGATGTCAGCTGGGGGGCAAGCTTGTGACGGATATACAGATGCTGGAGTCTGTACCATGCTTTTTTGATATAATAGGGTCGATAATCTTTTATCAATTGACAAGATCCGTATAAATAAATCCATCCCATGACCTGTGGGAAAAAAGACCTGATGCCGGTGTAAGAGAGTAAATTGCGTCGGCTGCCAGAAGAACCACTGCATTGGTCCATGATATTTTTTCTTCAGGCCAGATCACCATGTCAGGATAGGTATACCCGCACCAGAAAGTGTTATCCTTATAAACTCTGTCCTGGATCCAGGAGAATACAAGCTTTGCTGTTTCAATTTTTCCCGCACCATACAGGGCAAGGACAAGTTCAGATGTTTCAGCAATGGTGACCCAGGGTTGATCTGACACACATTTTACCCCCTGACCATCTATAACATATTTATCCCAGTATTTTTCAATTCTATTATTTGCCTTTTCTCCTGTCAGCGCCCCGCTTAAAATGGGGTAAAACCAATACATTGAAAATCTGGATTTGCTGACATTGTAAAAATGGATATTTTCCCGAATGGATTTACCCAGTTTATCAAAAGAAATTTCCCATTCAACTTTTCGTTTTCCAAGAATAGATGCAAGCGCCAGACCACATTTTAAACTAAGGAAAATTGAACTGGAACCTGCCAGAAGAGACATGGGATCAATTTTGCCTTCCGGACTTTTAGCCCAGTATATTTCTCCGCCTTTTGTCTGAAGGCTGATGGCATAATTAATTCCTTTTTTCATTGTCGACCAATAATATTCAAGAAAAGAAAAGTCTTTATTCATTAACCAGGTATGAAAAAGTCCCACGGCAATATAGGCGGCCATATGGGTTTCACAGGTTCTATCTCCGGGAATTCCATCGTTATAAGAAGAATACCATGATCCATCTGAATTCTGCATTCTTTTCAGCCACTCAAAGGCATTGTAAGATTCATCAAAGCGCTTTCCAATATTCAGACCCATGATTGTCTCAACAAGATCCCATGGATCTGTCTTCCCATCTATGTGCCAGGGGATATCGCCAGATTCTTTTTGAAGGGTTGAAATAAAACCCGCCAATGAGTCTATGTTCAGGGTTTCAGAAAATTTAACCTTTGGATCATTTAGCGCCATCAAGCATCTCCGATTAACAAATATCCTTAAAAACCAAAGCGTCACATTATCAGAAGCCCCTATTTTTTACAAGGTAAGGTAAAACATATTCATGAATGCTCATTCACACGCTTTTCTTTTTTTTGCATTAGATATCCATGCGATCAACTTTAAATCATCAATATATATAACAGTTTGAAATTGAATGTAAAATTTTCTGATGAACCGTTCTTTCTTTCTCAATAATTTTTCTTGACATTCTTGACAATTATTTGATAATCAAAAATGAATGCTCATTCATAAATGTTAATAACCCTTGAACTACATAGGAGGAAATTATGATAAGAAAAGTCAGAAAGGCGGCTGTGATCGGGTCTGGAATCATGGGAGGCGGTATTGCTGCACTTCTTGCCGGAGCCGGTGTAAAGGTGCAGCTTTTGGATATCGTTCCATTTGATTTAAAAGACAAAGAAAAAAATGACCCCACTGCCCGTAACCGGATTGTCAAAGCAGGTCTTGATGCAGCACTGGGTTCAAATCCATCTTTATTTTTCAACAAAAAAGATGCCGGGCTCATCACCATTGGCAATCTGGATGACAACATTGAAACACTTGCTGAATGCGACTGGATCATTGAAGTTGTTGTTGAAAATCTTGGCATCAAAAGAGATCTTTTCACAAAAGTTGAGAAAATAAGAAAACCCGGTTCAATTGTTACCTCAAATACGTCCGGTATTCCTCTGCAAGATATTTGTGAGGGGTTTTCAAAAGAATTTAAAGAACATTTCATGGGAACACATTTTTTCAACCCTGTTCGCTATATGCACCTTTTAGAATTGATCCCCGGTGCAGATACCCTGCCTGAAATTCTTGAATTTATTGCAGCATTTGGAGAAAAAAACCTGGGCAAAGGCATTGTCTGGGCAAAAGATACCCCCAACTTTGTCGGCAACAGGATTGGTGTTCAGGGCATCGGAGCGGTTATAAATGAAATGCTTGAAAGCGACATGACCATTCCCGAAGTGGATGCGGTCTTTGGCCCGGCTCTCGGTCGTCCCAGAACCGCCATTTTTAAAACCACCGATCTTGTGGGACTGGACACCATGATCCACGTCCTTAAAAACTCCTATGACCTCTGTCCAGATGATGAACAGCGGGATACGCATCTCCTGCCTGAATTTATCAATAAAATGGCAGAGAAAAATCTTCTGGGCAATAAAACCCAGGGCGGATTTTATAAAACCGAACTAACCCCGGAATGGAAGAAAATAAGAAAGGTCTTAAATCCCTCTACAATGGAATATGAAGACCTGGTAAGACCTTCTTTTCCCTGTATTGATGAAGCAAAGAAAAAATCAACCTTAAAAGAAAAAGTATGCTGCGTTCTAAACGGGGATGACAAGGGCGGCAAATTTGCCTGGAAAATGGCTGCCAACAATTTTTTATATGCAGCCAACCGGATTCCTGAAATTGCCGATACCATTGTGGAAATCGATAATTCCATGAAATGGGGTTACAGTTTTGAAATGGGTCCCTTTGAAGCCTGGGATGCCTATGGTGTAAAAGAAGCTGTTGAAAGAATAGAAAAAGAAGGTTTTAATGTTCCAGCCAATGTGAAAAAAATGCTGGCAAAAGGAAATGCAAGCTTTTACAAGCTTGAAAGCGGGATCAAATATTTTTATGATTTTGCATCTGAATCTTACAAAAAAGTTCCCGTCAGTAAAAACATGGTTTCCATTGCCGCAGCCAAGGGTAACAATAAAACCGTTATGGGAAATAAATCCGCCAGTCTTGTTGATATTGGTGATGATGTCTTCTGTATTGAATTTCACTCAAAAATGAATGCTCTCAATCAAGAAATTTTTGAGGTCCTGGCCCAAGCCCTTGATTATGTAGATAATAACGGGGCAGGACTTGTTATCGGCAATGAAGCCGGCGGTATGCCGGGGGCATTTTCAGCAGGAGCGGATCTTAGTGTTGTTTCAAAATTTTGCCATGATAAAAAATATGCTGAAATCGATGCCTTCCTGAAAGAGGGTCATAAAAGCATCCAGAGAGCAAAATATTCACCCTTCCCCGTGATTGCAGCACCATACGGACTTGTACTGGGCGGTGGATGTGAAGTTTGCCTGAGTGCAGATAAAATGGTGGCCCATTCAGAATTGTATATGGGACTTGTGGAAATCGGAGTGGGTCTTCTTCCCGGCGGCGGGGGATGCATGAATCTGTGGAAAAAATATATCAATGCCCTTCCGGCTAAAACGGCAAAAGATATTGATCTGGCAAAATTATTTGTTCCGGCCTTTATGAAAGTCGGGATGGCTGCCGTGTCCATGTCTGCAGCCCAGGCAAGGGGAAATGGTTTTCTTGGTCTTGCAGACAGAATCGTATTCAATCGTGACAACCTCATCGGTGAAGCAAAAAAAGAAGTCCTTAAAATGGTTGACGACGGATATGTGCCGCCTTCCAAACAGGGCCTTATTGTTATGGGAGATGCAGGCCAGGGTATGGTGAATGCGGAAATCTTCAACATGCTCAAAGGAAAGTTTATGAGTGAATATGATGCATTTCTTGCCAAACGAATCGCTTATGTAATGAGTGGTGGTGATGTAAGAGTGGGAAGTACTGTTGATGAAGACACGATCTTGAAACTTGAAAGAGAGGCTTTTGTTGACTTTTGCAAAGAAGAAAAAACCGTTGCCAGAATCGATCACATGCTTAAAACTGGCAAACCACTCAGAAACTAAAGGAGGAATTAAGACATGAGAGACGCATATATTGTACAATCAGTCAGAACCCCTGGCTGCAAACAGAAAAAAGGCCTTTTTAACCAGACAAGGCCGGAAGAACTTATTTCCTTTATCATGAAGTCTGCTGTTGAAAGGACCAAAAACCTTGAACCTGAACATCTGGATGATGTGATGGTGGGATGCGCATTCCCCGAGGCTGAGCAAGGACTTAACATCGGTAGAGTTGCAGCCAAAATGGCTGGATTTCCCGATAAAGTATCCGGTGCAACCGTTAACAGGTTCTGTGCTTCCGGTATTGAGGCCATTGCCCTTGCATCCATGAGAGTCCAGATGGGCTGGTCTGATGTGACCATAGGTGCGGGTCTTGAATCCATGAGTTTTGTTCCTATGACCGGACTGAATCCCCGTCCTCACCCTGAATTTTCCAAAACCAACCCGGAAATGTTTATTTCCATGGGTATAACAGCAGAAAACGTCGCCTCACGATACAATATATCCAGGGAAGACCAGGATATATTTGCAGCAAATTCCCAGGCAAAAGCGGCTAAAGCAAGAGACAATGGTCTTTTTACTGAAATCGTTCCCACGCCGGCCACAAAATACGTCAAACAGGCAGACGACACCTATAAAAAAGAAACATTTATTGTTGAACACGATGATGGCATAAGAGTTTCAAGTGCTGAAGGGCTTTCAAAACTTCGTACTGTTTTTTCAGCTGCTGGCAGTGTAACTGCAGGGAACTCCTCCCAGACAACGGACGGGGCTGCTGCAACCATTATTGCTTCAAAAGAAAAATGTGATGAATTAGGGCTTGAACCCATTGCAAAATTTGTTTCCTATTCAACCATCGGCTGCAAGTCTGATGAAATGGGTGTGGGACCTCTTTATGCCATTCCAAAGGTTCTTGAGCAGGCCGGCCTCTCAATTGATGATATTGATATCTTTGAAATCAATGAAGCGTTTGCCTCCCAGGCTCTTTACTGCATAAGGGAGCTTGGCATTGAAAAGGTTATGGACAAAATCAATATTCATGGCGGTGCCATTGCATTGGGCCATCCTCTGGGATGCACGGGTGCAAAACTCACTGCCACCTGTCTTGCCAACCTGAAAGAGGTTCATGGAAAATATGGTATTGTTTCCATGTGCATTGGCGGCGGTATGGGCGCTGCAGCCATATTTGAAAGATTATAGTTAGAAGCTCCCTGCTCTAAAGCAAAAGGGCTGTTTCCCATTTAACTGAGGAAACAGCCCTTTTTTAATGCACATTAGTCCAGATCCATTTTTGTCTTAAGCAGCTTCTATACGTTTTAAGTCTTCAATATCAATAGATTGTCTGGTTTTCCATAAGTCATATTGGATCTGTAGGCGGAGCCACCCTTCAGGAGTACGACCAAACACTTTTGATAATCGCAAAGCCATTTCAGGGCTAATACCTGACCG
>Ga0233437_1006043_pt1 | contig 12677 bp, 10 predicted proteins | sample SI_122_August201_FD_182714 | JGI IMG/M metagenome (GOLD analysis project Ga0233437, IMG submission 182714) | Seawater microbial communities from Saanich Inlet, British Columbia, Canada - SI_122_August2016_200_MG | ecosystem: Environmental > Aquatic > Marine > Inlet | place: Canada: British... | reverse complement strand
CTATGGTTTATGTTTTTAGCAGTACATTAAATATATTTTTTAGTCGAAATAAAAGGAGCCTTTTAAGTGATGAAGAGGTTGTAAGCCTTTTGCTTGTTGCGTTGTTGCTTGTGTTGGGGATTGGGGAAATCAATCTGTTTGGAGTTTATCTTAGACGTGTTTTATCCGTCTTGTTTTGTCTTATGGTGGCTTATCTTGGGGGAGGCGGGATTGGAGCAGCTGCAGGGATTGCACTTGCCTTTGCAAATGTTCTTGCAGGTGGCGAGAGTATCACTTATGTCGGAAGTATGGGAGCGGCAGGATTGATTGCAGGAGCTTTAAGAAACCTTCAAAAACCTGGTGTTGTACTCGGGTTCATTTTTACCAGCATGCTTGCAATTTACATCGTCGAAGATTATATGGGGCTGTTAATACCAGCGATAGAAACAGCAGTTGCATGTATCGTTTTTGTATCGATACCTAAAAAAGCATATAAAAGGCTGGGCAGATATATTGATATTAATTTAAAAAGAGCATTCGACAGAGATTTGCACCTTACCAGATTCAAAGAGATCACATCAGGCAGACTATTAGAAATTTCAAGAGTTTTCAAAAATACAGGTGATTTATTCATTTCCGCTGCTAATGAAAAGATGAAGGTTAAAGGGAATGTATCAAAAGTCATAGGATATTTAGCAGAAGATGTTTGTGCTGATTGTAAACTGTTAGACCAATGCTGGGAGCATGAGTTTTTAGAAACATATAATGTTTTAAACAGGATGTTTATCTCATTCGAACAGAATGGATATATTAAAAATGATGATGTAAGTAATGCTTTTTTAAAAAGATGCTTAAGCTCTAAAGTTTTATGCACAACTGCCGATGAGCTTTTTAAAAATTATTTTATCAACTTAAAATGGAAGCGTAAAGTAGAAGAAAGCAAACTAGTAGCAGGAGAGCAACTGAGCGGAGTTGCTAGAGTGGTTAAAAACCTAGGGGACAAGTTATCGGGAGGATTTGATTTTTTGGATGAAATAGAGGATGCGATATATGTTCGGTTGGATAGTTTAGGGCTTAGACCAAAAGAAGTGTGTGCAGAAGACTCTGGTATAGGTGTATCCGTTGTTGTTAAAATGCGTTCATGTAACGGTGTTAGATATTGTCGTGGTAAAGTGGAAAAATGTGTTTCGATTGCATGCGGAACAAAGATGAAAATGCTTGAAGATCGGTGCAATAGCTGCGGTAAAGATTATTGTATAACCAGATATGAACAGGCGAAAAAATTTGGAATATATACAGGACTTGCCAGCGCAGCAAAAAAAGGAGTTTGCGGAGATAGTCACTCTTTTTCGGGGCTTGAGAATGGAAGATACATGATGCTGATTTGTGACGGAATGGGCAACGGAGGAAAAGCTAGAAGAGAAAGCCAAGCGACAGCAGCCCTGTTAGAGAATTTTTTTCACGCTGAGTTTGATGAAACGACAATACTAAACACAATAAATAGATTACTTATTTTAAAAAGCCCTGATGAGATGTTTTCTACTGTGGATATGTGTGTTTTAGACCTTATTAAGGGAGAAATGAAATTCACAAAGATCGGTGCGCCGCATTCATATATAATCAGGAAACAAAATGCCTATCCGATAAACGCAGGAGCATTACCAATTGGGATTTTAGATGAGTTCAAGCCGATGGTTCAAAACAGAAGCATACAAGATGGTGATTTAATAATAATGTTTTCAGATGGCATTGCAGATATTGAGCCTAATGGAGAAGGAGCAGATTGGATTAAAGATATTGTCGGAACGACAAAAAATCCGCAGGTTGCAGCGGACAGAATCTTAACTGCTGCGCTTGCATTAGGAGAACAAAAGGATGATATGACAATTGTTGCTGGTAGAATAGCTGAAAATAAATAAAAACTAGTTTTGATGCATGAACCGAAAACCGACATAGAAAAGCTCTTTTTATATTGAGGGCTTTTTATGTTTTGAAAATTATGTTAATATCTAATTGTTATGGATTTTTCTAAAAGTATAAAAAGCAGTATTGTTAATAACAAGCTAATCAAAAAAGGTGAAAGGGTCGGCGTTGCAGTGTCTGGCGGAGTCGATTCTATGTGTCTTTTGTATGCTTTTTTAAAACTAAAAAATGAGTTCGATTTATCTCTTTTTGCTTTACATTTTGAGCACGGAATTAGAGGTGAAGATTCTGTTAATGATGCAAGATTTATAAAAGAAACATGTGAAACATTAGAAATAGAATATGTAATGGGAAAAGGAGATGTCCCTAAAATCGCTGAAGAGAAAAAGCAGTCAATCGAAACAGCAGCAAGAAATGCAAGATATAGTTTTTTTGAATCGGCTACGAAAAAATATAAGTTAGATAAGATCGCATTAGCACATCATTTGGATGACCAAGCAGAAACTATCATATTGAATCTTGTTCGCGGGAGCGGAACAAAAGGACTTACGGCAATGAAGGATTTTCGAAAACCAAACTATATCCGGCCAATGCTGTCTATATTAAAAACTGATATTTTAGAATATGCAGAAAAAGAAAATATTCCATATAGGATAGATAAGACGAATGATGACATAAACTTTTCTAGGAACAAAATAAGGCACAATGTTTTAAAAGAATTGAAGGAAATAAACGAAAATGCGGCTTTAAACCTTAAACGCTCATCAGACATAGTAAAAGATGATGATGACTTTTTAGATACATTCGTTGATGAAGAATTTGATAAAAGAGTAAAAATAATTGATGGCGAGGTAGTTATTTCTTTGCTTAATTGGGATAAAACTCATGTAGCGATAAAAAGAAGGCTTATAAGAAAAGCTTTAGAGCAACACTTTTCTCTAATTGATGTTGAATTTATTCATATTGAGTATATAATAGATATAACCCAAGGATTGAGCGGTAAAAGGATTGAAATCGGCGGAGGAATTAATGCTTCCAAAGCTTATGAAATCCTATATATATTTAAAAAAGAAAAAAAAGAAAAAATTTATAAAGCACTTTTAGTTAAAGATAATATAAGCTTTTCGATAAATGGCTATGAGTTTTTAACTTCAATATTAGAAAAGCCAAAACTTTGTAAAGCGAGCGAAGTTTTTGACATTGAAAAATTAAAAGATATTGTTTTTAGAAATGCCATGCCGGATGATTATATTTATCCGCTTGGGATGAATGGCAAAAAGAAATTAACCGACTATTTCTGTGATATAAAGATACCTTTACATAAAAGACAAAAAGTTCTTTTGCTTGCAAAAGGAAACGAAATAGTGTGGGTTGTTGGATATGGAATAAGCGATAATTTTAAACTTTCAGAGGATACAAAAAAAGCTTTTAGGATATCATATAACAGTCGTATGATTGAATAGTGTTTTAATAGTATAAGAATAATTTAGACAAGTTGTCTGATAATTTATAAAAACGGTGAGGGGTAGTTATGAAAAATATTTTTGCGGAAAACGATATGGCTAAAATTTTGTTTACAGAAGAGGACATCCAAACAAGAATTAAAGAATTAGGAAAAGAACTATCAGAGGATTATAAAGATAAATTTCCAGTTTTAATTGGAGTTTTACGCGGTGCGGTTTTGTTTTATGCAGATTTAGTCAAAGAATTAGATATCCATTTAGAGATGAACTTTCTAGCAATATCAAGTTATGGCAGCGGTACCGAGTCTACTGGTGAAGTGCGTATACAATATGATATGCAGGAAAGCATCAAAGGACGTCATGTTTTAGTAATAGAGGACATCATCGATTCTGGGCGAACTATCAGCCATTTAAAGGAGATTTTATATGCAAGACATCCAGAGTCTATAAAAGTATGTTCTTTACTAGATAAACCGTCTAGAAGAGAAGTTAAAGCCGAAGGAGACTACATAGGTTTTGTAGTCCCAAACGAGTTTGTAGTTGGATATGGGCTTGATTATGCAGGTAAATATCGTAACCTAAATTATATCGGAGTGCTGAAACCTGACATCTACGAATAGTTGATGAATAAAGAGTAAACATTATGTAATTTTTCTTATCTGCCCTTTAAATCCGATTGAAAAAGTATGCTTTATGTGGTAGTATGTGGAGAAATTATATAAGGACCAGGAGGAAAAAAGAGTTGAAAAGATCCGGGAGAGGATTAATAGTCTACGTGCTGGCGTTTGCGCTGGTTTTAGCAGTTATATATTATTTTAGTCCAAAAGATACATCAGAATCGGAGAATTTAAGATATACGGAAGTTATTGAACGTGTTGAAGAGGGTCAGATTAAGACGATAAGCGTTGTAGGAACAAAGCTTTATGCGCTTAAGACAAACTCAGAAATCGGAGCAGAGCAATTTCCGGATAGCTATGATATAGAATCGAATATTCCGTCTCAGGAAGCTTTAAACGATGATTTAAAAGCTATAGCAGCCCAAAAAGAAGTTTCTGTTAATGAGCTTGTTAATGTAGAGTTTAATGAAGTGCCTAAGCCATCGATGCTGGCTGTATTATTTCAAAGCTTATTCCCTATTTTGCTGATAGGTTTGTTTATATTCTTTATGATGAGACAAACACAAAACAGCAACAGCAAGGCTATGTCTTTTGGAAAAAGCCAAGCAAAAATGAATGTTGATTCTAAAAACAAAAAGACATTTGAAGATGTTGCAGGTGCAGACGAAGAAAAACAAGAATTGGAAGAAATAGTTGATTTTTTAAAAAGTCCTGACAGATTCACTAAAATTGGAGCTAGAATACCTAAGGGGGTATTGCTTGTAGGGCCTCCGGGAACAGGAAAAACGCTGCTGGCCAAAGCAGTCGCTGGAGAAGCTGATGTTCCTTTCTTTAGCATAAGCGGATCTGACTTTGTTGAGATGTTTGTAGGTGTTGGTGCATCACGTGTTCGTGATATGTTTAAAAATGCTAAAAAGAACTCTCCTTGTATCATATTTATAGATGAAATTGATGCTGTCGGAAGACATAGAGGTGCTGGAATGGGCGGCGGACATGATGAAAGAGAGCAAACATTAAATCAGCTGCTTACTGAAATGGACGGATTCGAAGTTAACGAAGGAATAATTATTTTAGCGGCAACGAACAGACGAGATATATTAGATCCTGCATTATTAAGACCAGGAAGGTTTGATAGACAGGTTGTTGTTAACTATCCAGATGTTAAAGGCAGAGAAGAGATTTTTATTGTACATGCCAGAAACAAACCGATGGACGAAGACGTAAATTATAAAGCTCTTGCAAGAAGCACAGTAGGATCTACAGGAGCGGATATTGAAAACATATTAAACGAAGCGGCAATATTGGCTGCTCGTGCTAATAAAGAAAAAATCGGGAACCAAGAGATTCAAGATTCTATCATGAAAGTTATGCTTGGACCAGAAAAGAAAAGCAGGCTTGTATCTGAAAATGATAAAGAAGTTACAGCTTATCATGAAGTTGGTCATGCGATTTGTGCTAAGATGCTTGAAAACTGTGATGAGGTTCATGAAATCAGTATTATATCAAGAGGAATGGCAGCAGGATATACGATGACTTTGCCTGACGAAGATAAATTGCACGTTACAAAAAGCAAGTTGCTGGATGAAATTGCTATGATGCTTGGTGGAAGAGCTGCTGAAGAGATTATGATTGGTGATGTTTCTACAGGAGCTACATCAGACCTTCAAAGAGCAACAGAGACAGCAAGAAAAATGGTTGTAAACTTTGGAATGAGTGATGGAATCGGGATGATTTTCTTAGGAGGCTCAGAAGAAATTTTCTTAGGAAAAGAGTATGGGCATACAAAAAATTATAGTGAAAATTTATCATCAAAAGTTGATGCTGAAATCGCAAAGATTTTAGCAGCAGCACATAATAAAGCAAAAGAAATTGTTAAAAAGAACAAAGATATGGTTGAAGTAATCACCCGTACTTTGATTGAAAGAGAAAAATTAGATAGAGAAGAATTTTCGATGCTGTTAGAAGGAAAAGAACTGCCTGAAATAGTTGTAGAAAAACCAAAGCCAAAAAAACAGGCTCCTAAACCAGAGGAAAACACAAAAATAATTGATGATCAACCAGGCGAAAATGTATCTGAGCCAAGTTTTAAGCAGAAAACCGAATAGGAAAAATAAATAACAAAACAGCCAAATTAATGTTAAATAAAATTAAGAAGCGGAATTCATACTTTCGCTTCTTTATGTTTTGTCTTATAATAGATATTGGATGGAGGATAAAAGCTTATGAAAACAGCTAGAAGAATGAAAAACTTAGATAAAGGCGTTTTTACTGTGATTTTAGATAAGAAGAATGAGCTTATTAAAAATGGAGTAGATGTTATAGATTTAAGCGTCGGAACTCCGAATATTCCTCCAACAAAATGTGTATTAGATAAAATTTCTAATGAAGCCATAAAACCAGAAAATTATATTTATGCAATTAAAGATTTAGACGAATTAAGACAAACAGCCGCTTCATGGTATAAAAAAAGATATGGAGTAGAGCTAAATCCGATGACGGAAATTTTAGCTGCATATGGGACGCAAGAAGGGCTTACGAGCGCTTTTTTGCCATTGATTGATGAAGGTGATGTCGTTATTTTACCAGACCCGGCATACCCGGCATTCACAACGGGGGCTTTGATCTCCGGTGCAGAAATTTATTATCTGCCTCAAAAAGAAGAAAACGGATACGTAATGGATTTGTCTGAGATCCCGGAAGATATAGCAAAAAAAGCGAAGATTATCGTGGCGTCATATCCGAATAATCCAACTACTGCAGTTGCTGATGATAGTTTTTATGTTGAACTTATCAAGTTTGCAAAAAAATATGATGTTTTTGTCTTTCATGATAATGCATACAGTGAGCTTGTCTTTGATGAAAAAAAATGCGGCAGTTTCTTGGCTTTTGAAGGTGCAAAGGATGTTGGGGTGGAGTTTAATTCGCTTTCAAAAACTTATGGTATGGCAGGAGCAAGAGTTGGGTTTTGTCTTGGAAATGAAGAATTTATCAAAGTATTTAATAATTTAAAATCTAACACGAATTTTGGATTATTTTTACCAGTTCAAAAAGGAGCTATTGAAGCATTAACTCAAGACCAAACATGTGTAACAAAGACGTGTAAGGCGTATGAGAAAAGAAGAGATGTTATCATAAAAAGTTTTAAGAAGATCGGTTGGGATATAAAAAAATCAGAAGGGAGTATGTTTGTTTGGGCGAAACTTCCTAGCGGATATACTGATTCGTTTAAGTTTGTAATGAACTTAATGGAGAAAACAGGAGTGCTAGTTGTCCCTGGTATAAGCTTTGGTAAAACAGGAGAAGGTCATGTCAGAATAGCACTTGTTGAAAATGAAGATAGAATTTTGGATGCGGCTATGCGAATCGAAAAAAGTGGAATAATATAAATTAATTATAAAAGAATAACATAAGGTTAAGGAGACATATGAAAGCAGATTTGCATTTACACACACAAAGCTCAGATGGCTCGGATTCAGCATCTGAGATTTTAAAAGAAGCAAAAAGATTAAACTTAAAGATGATTTCAATAACAGATCATGATTCGGTTGGCAGCGTAAAGGAAGCAAAAAATATTGGAGATCAAGAGAATATAAAAGTAATATCAGGCGTTGAATTTAGCGTTGAACATAAAACTGATATGCATATTATTGGTTATTTTGTTGACATAGAGAATAAAGCTATGAATGAAAAACTAGAAGGATTAAAGGAAGATAGGCTTAAAAGAGTTATAAGATTTATTGAGAGTTTAAAACTTAAAAATGTGGAAATATCGCTTAAAGATGTTCAAGATTGTGCATATAACGGGGCATTAAGCAGGGCACATATTGCTGAAGCGATTGTAAAAAAAGGATATGTAAAAGACAAAGACGAAGCATTTTTTAAATATTTAAACACGGAATCTGAAGCATTTGTAACAAAAGAAAAAACCTCAAAAGAAGAATGCATAAAACTAATACATGAAGCGGGAGGCATTGCGATTTTAGCGCATCCGATTTATGTATATGATGAAAAATTTGATTATGTCCTAGATGAGCTGTTGTCTTTTGGTTTGAATGGGATGGAAGCATATCACCCGGATCACAGTGATGAGCAAGCAAAAATGTTTGAACAAATTGCGATTAAAAAGGGAATGCTTATTACAAGCGGAAGTGATTATCATGGATTATTGAAGCCTGAAATTAAAATCGGGATAGAGAATAGAACCAGCGAATATTTAGAATATTGCATAAAACTTTTTTATAAAAAGTCAATTAATTAGTGCGAAGGGGATTTGTTTTATGTGTGGAGCAACTTATCCAAACGGTTTTATTGCATCCGGGGTTTCTTGCGGGGTAAAGAAAAATGGAGAAATGGACTTAGCCTTAATTGTGTGTGAAACTAAGGCAGCGGCAGCTGGAATATTCACTAAAAACATAGTTGAAGGGCATTCATTAGCGCTTTCAAAAAAGAACATAAAAAAAGGTTATGCCAAAGCAGTTGTGATTAATTCTGGCAATGCAAATGCTTGTCTTGGAAAAAGAGGCATAGATGATGCTCTAAATATGGCAAATCTTGTTGCTGAGAAATGTGATGTGAAAAGCGAAGAGGTTTTAACCGCTTCAACCGGGGTTATCGGCGTTCCATTAGATATGAAAAAAATTGAAGCAGGGATAATTAATGCATATAAAAATCTTTCGAGCGATGGATTAAGCGCTGCAAAAGCTATTATGACGACTGACACACATCCTAAAACAGCAGAAACAAAAATAATTATTGACGGAGAAGAAATCCGAATCGGCGGAATGGCAAAAGGATCAGGAATGATTCATCCAGACATGGCAACAATGATAAGCATAATAACAACAGATGCAAAATTAAATCCTAAAGCATTAAATGATGCGTTAAAAATAAGTGCCGATAAAACATTTAACCGCATATCAGTTGATGGAGACACTAGCGTATGTGATAAAGTTTTATTGCTTGCTTCTGGATTAAAAGGTAAAGAGATTAAAGAAAATACTGATGAGTTTGATGTTTTCCTTAATGGACTTATAAATGTTTCGAAAAAGCTTGCAAAAATGCTTGCGGCTGATGGAGAAGGGGCAACAAAGCTGTTAACTATTAAAGTGATTAATGCAAAACATGAAAGGGATGCAAGGCTTATTTCATCAGCAATTGCGAAATCTCCGCTCTGCAAAACTGCGGCGTTTGGCAAGGATGCAAACTGGGGCAGGCTTCTGACTGCGGCGGGATATTCAGGTGCAAAATTTAATCCTGAAAAGGTTAATATATTTATTGGAAACGTAATGGTTTGTAAAGATGGCGGAGGGCTTATGTTTGATGAAGAGGCTGCTTTAAAAGTTCTTGAAAAAGACGAAGTTGAATATATTATCGATCTTCAGGAGGGCAGCGAATCTGATGTGATGTGGTCATGTGATTTAACATACGATTATGTGCGCATTAATGGAGAATATAGAACATAGAAATTATTATATTAACATGAGCCTTTAGGATTTTGTCCTGAAGGCTTTTTTGTTTATTAATAATTTGTTCAAAAAGATGTTTTCATGTGTTTAAAAAGCAAGTGCATAATAAGCGTGTATTAAAAAATAATGTAAAAAAGGAGCATTGAAAGATGAGTAAAAAAATAAAAACTCTTGTGATTATCGCCGCTGTGGTTTCTGTTTTTGTTGGTGGAACCGTTGTGCTTGCTGCATCAGGCAACCTTGGAACAACAGAAAGTGCATGGCTGGATTTTCATAAAGTTATGCAAAAAGAAATGGTTTTAAAAGGAAATTTAACACAGCAAGAAGCAGATGAACATCTGGCTAAAATGCAGGAAAGATTCGAAAATTCGGAAGATGATGAAATCTATAGCCGCTTTTCTAAGCGTGAGGGAAAGCCTGAAGGCAGATCTGGATTTGGTATGAAGGGAAGAAGCGGAATAATCGAAGACTATGCTGAAATAAGCGGTAAAGAACCAGAAGAAATAATCGAAGAATTAAAGAACGGGGGCAAGAACATATGGGAAATAGCCGAAGAAGACGGAAAATTCTATGAGCTAAAGGTATCTGTCTTAGCTAATATTGATGAGAAGATAAAAGATTTAAAAGAAGAAAAACTTCTCGAAGGGCTAAAAGAACATCGAGATGAAATCGCCGATATGAAAAGTGCAGCTGATGCACCTGATATGAGAAAAGGACCTAAAGGCCCTGGTGGATTCAAAAACTTTGGCGGGGAAAAAGCAGAGTAGATAATCATATTTAAAAGCAAAAAGAGCCTAGTTGGGTTTAGTTCATTAAACTCATCTGGCTCTTATTTATTTAAACTATATTGTTACCATATTATCGCCGTCAACCCATAAACGTTCAAGATTATAAAACTCTCTTTCGTCCTTATGGAAGATATGAACTAATACATCTGTGTAATCCATAACAACCCATCTAGCTTCTTTAACACCTTCTACTCTTAAAGGCATTTTCCCATCCTTTGCCATCTTGTCTTTTACTTCTGAAGTTAGAGCCTTTACGTTTGGAACGTTTTTCCCAGTTGCAATAAGAAAGTAATCTGCAATAATGGTTTGATGGCTAACATCTATAAGCTGAATATCCAGAGCACTTTTCTTTTTTAAAATTTCCCCAATTTGAATTGCAAGCTTCTTTGTTTCTTTTTCCATATATTTATCCTTTCTTTTTTATAAAAACTAAAATTTTAGTAAATATTTTTAAACAGAAAACTGTTATAAGCTTTTAATGTGTTTGGATGTATCGGTCTATCATTTAAAAGCAGGTTAGACAACAATAACTTCATAGATTCCATTAATGCAACATCCAAATCTCTTTTTGCATAAAAACGTATTTTTTTAATTCCCTTAAACTTTCGATTCGGCTCAATTAAATCTGCAAGAAAGATTATCTTTTCGAGGTCTGACATGTTTTTAGCACCCATGGTATGGTTTTTAACTGCGGCTAAAACCTTTTTTGATTTTATGCCATTCTCTTTTAAAATTAAAGCGCCAAATTTACCATGTAAAAGATCTGGCGAGAGTGCTTCTATCTTATTAGGTTTAATTTTGTATTTTTTAATTAAAGCCTGTTTTTCTTCATTCGAAATATATTTTGCAATATCGTGCATTAAGCCTGCTGTTGCTGCTTTTTTTATATCGGCTTTATGGATTTTTGCCAGCTTTACAGCTGTTTTTTCTGTATTCAATGAATGCTCTATTCTTTTGCCTTTTAAATATTTTTTTAGAAGCTTAATCTGATTTTCTCTATTCATTTAAGATATACGCCGTTCTCCTTAATATAGTTTGTTACTTCTTCGGGCAGATGTCCTTTAAGATCTAAATTGTTTAAAACTCTAAACCTAATATCTGACGAAGATATAAAAAGCCCTGGTGCATTAGCAAGACAAAATCTTTTTACGCCTAATGAATTATAAAAATCCATTGTGCGAGTAACTTTTTCAATATCATCATTTTCTCGTAAAAAGACTATGAAGTTTGTCATAGTTAAAACCTGACTAAAGTTCTTCCACGAACTCAATAAAAAAAGAGTATCTGAGCCGATTATATAATAAAACTCATGTTCTTTAAAGATTTTTTTTAGAGTCAGCAAAGTATCAATCGTGTAGGTAAAACCTCTTCTATCAATTTCAATTTTTGAGGAAACCATATATGGATAAGAAAGCGCAAGATCAAGCATAGCAAGTCTGTGCTGGTCATTTGCGATAAAATCATCTTTTTTATGAGGAGGTCTGCCGGTAGGAATATATATTACTTTTAAAAGACCAAACTCATCATGGGCATCAACACCCATTTTTATATGTCCATTATGAACCGGATTAAAAGTACCGCCAAAAATACCTATGCGAGATTGTAGCATTGATGTTGCGGTATAATAATCGGCAAGTTCACTCATGCATGTATTTTCACTCAAAATCTTTTCCTCAACATTTATCTTTATAGTCTAATTATATACTAAAAAGAAGAATTTATATAGAGGTTAAAAAAATATGCAAAAACAAAAACGCCTAATAATCAGACAAATGATCACATAGCGTTTTTATAAATTATAGTTAAATTAAAAATCAAATAAATTAGAATCCATTACAGGATAATAAGCCCAGTCAGCATCATCAAAATGCCACCACTCCGTTTGTGATGCATAAAAGCCTGCTTGGCCCATGATTGATGACATATATTTTAAGTTTTCATATGCTTCTTCGCTCATAGTAGAAGGCTTTCTTGAAGCTAATGATTCATCTAAAACAATCGCTTCCGAAGGCATTTCAAGAGGAATGTTGTCGTTTCTTACAATGGTTATATCAACTGATGATCCTCTGTTATTTCTTGCACCTTTAAGCGTTCCTGGGATTTGAGGGCTTAATTCTCCAAACAAATCATACATATCGACTGTTACTGAATATGGACGGTATGCATCCCAAACGACTATAGAATAGCCGTCTCTTGCGAAAAGAGTTTGTGCTTTTTTAAGTTTAATTGCTGTATCGCTTTGAAGAAGACAAATATGAACAGGATACATTTTTGTGCCTAAATAATTATCATCCTTAGCAAGCAGCATATCGACTTTTATACCAGGGACAACTTCTTCAACGTTAACTAAATGCGTTTTTTTACCGACGCCGGATAATAAATCATTAACTTCGATTTCATTTACAACTTCAGGGACTTTAGGTATCGGTCCTTGGAAGGCAA
>Ga0233437_1006034_pt1 | contig 12696 bp, 10 predicted proteins | sample SI_122_August201_FD_182714 | JGI IMG/M metagenome (GOLD analysis project Ga0233437, IMG submission 182714) | Seawater microbial communities from Saanich Inlet, British Columbia, Canada - SI_122_August2016_200_MG | ecosystem: Environmental > Aquatic > Marine > Inlet | place: Canada: British... | reverse complement strand
AAATCATCAAATTTTGTAAGTTGAAGGAATTTTACACCTGCATCACAAGCTCCTGCAATTAATTTTGATACTGCGTGTGGACCTGGTGTCAAATACAATCCTTCTTGAACTTTTTTGTATGGAACCCCTAATTCATCCCAAATTTTTTGGGCAGGTTCTCTAACAGTTACAGGATTCATCATGTACCCTCCTAGCCAATATCCGCCACCTAGGTAGTTATTTTGCTCAATGACTAGAACTTTGTATCCTAAATTTGATAATTCTCTACTTGCAGTTAATCCTGCAGGTCCTGCTCCGATAATAATAACGTCTGATTCTGCTCTATCAATTAAAACATCATGAAATTCATTTGCAATTGCACGTGTAATTTCCACTTCACGTACATCTGTAAAAATTTTTGATGATTGTTCTGCAACTGTTGCTTCTTGCATGTCGATGAATCATTACCTGAATAATTAATACTTTCCCACGCTTTTTTTAAAATTAGGTAATACTAATTTTAGAATTTTTCAGAATTTGCGTGAATAAAAATAGGAAAAAAATGCACTATGATGAAAATTTCTCTCCTAAATCCCCCATATCTCAAAAATTTATATCCAAATCAAATTGAATTTCTTTGTATTGACTACATCTAATCTTAAACAAACAGCAAAACCTGTCAAACCTAAAATTAATTGGGCAAGAACTGAAGAGGCAGATAATTTTGCTGAAACTGTAAAATTATACCGTCAAGGAAAGTATGATGACGCTAGTTTTAGACGATATAGGCTTCAACATGGCGCATATGGAACTAGAATGACTAGTGACTATGCAATGGTTAGAATAAAACTCCCTGCAGGAGAAATTTATCCACATCAGTTTGAAAAACTATCTCAACTAAGTGAACAGTATTCTATTGGTAATGCTCATTTTACTACTCGAGAGAGTGTTCAATTACACTGGGTAATTCTTGAAGATGTTTCAGAAATTCTTCGAAGTCTTGCTGAAGTTGGAATGACTACTAGGGAAGCATGTGGAAATAGTGTTAGAAATGTATTGTGTAGTCCCTTGGCTGGTGTTTGTTCTGAAGAAAAGTTTGATTCAACTCCTTATGCACTTGCAACTGCAAAATTCTTTTTGAGAAATCCAATGACTCAAGCTCTTCCACGAAAATTCAAATTTACTTTTACATGTTGTGAGAAACATGGAATGGCAAGAATTGTTGATGTGGGATTAATTCCTCAAACAAGAGAAGTTGACGGTGAAACTCAAAGAGGATTTAAAATTTTTCTTGGTGGTGGTTTGGGTAACAAATCTTTTGTTGGACATCAATTAGAAGAATTTACTCCTGAAGAAGATTTACTATACACTTCAATTGCTGTTGTAAGATTGTTTGATAGATTGGGTGATAGAATTAATCTTGCAAGAAACCGAATGCGTTATCTTGTAAATGAAATGGGATGGGAAAAATTCCAAAATTTGGTATTAAAAGAAAGAGCTGTTGTAAGGGCAACACAGTCTGTTATCACTAGACTAAAAGTTGACACCACTCAAAGTGAAATTAGACGACCAATTCAAATTACAGATGAAAGTGGCGAATCTGCACCTGATGGTTTTGCAAGATGGCTTAAAACAAATACTGTAAAGCAAAAACAATCTGATTTCCGCTCTGTTTTCATTACCCTTGAAGCTGGTGATATTACTTCAAATCAATTAAACGAACTTGCAGACATTATTCGTGACTTTTCTGCAGAAGGAAAAGCTAGAGCTGGATATGTTCAAAATTTGGCTATACGTTATGTTCATGAAGATGATTTGTCACGCTTGTATTCTAGACTTCTTCAAGTTGGATTGGCAAAATCAGGCGCATTAACTATGACTGCCCCTATTGGTTGTTCTGGAACTACCTCTTGTAATTTGGCATTAACTAATTCTCATAGACTTGCAAAAGAAATTCAGAGAAAATTCCTCTCTTTAAAATTTGATGAAGATGATGATCTAATGGATTCTTCAATAAAGATTAGTGGATGTCCAAACTCTTGTGGTCAACATGGAATTGCAACTATTGGTTTCTTTGGTGGTGGTGCACGTGTTGGAAAAGACATGTATGCAAATTATCAAATGTCTTTAGGTGGACGTTCTGATGGTGAAACCATGTTGGGACAAATTTGTCTTAGAGTTCCTGCAAAACGAGTAATACCTATAATTCTAAAAATAATTGAACTATTCAAACAACACAAAAAGTCTGATGACACTTTGAAATCATGGATTCATAGAATTGTAAATGGAAATGAAGATTCTGATATTAAATCCATTAATGATATCAAATCTGCACTTGAATCGTTAGTTGTTCCTCCAACAAAAGAAGATGATCCTGACTTTTATCTTGATTATGGAAGTGATACTAGTTACCATACAAAAACTGGAAAGGGTGAGTGTGCTGCTTGACAGGTTCTACAAAAATCACTACTGATATTGATTCAGTACGTTCAGAAATTCGAGATAACAGTATTCGTGTAATTGATGTACGACGAGAATCTGATTACAAGGAAGATCATATTTCTGGTGCTGTAAATTTACCTCTTGCCACTTTACTATCTGATGATAGCCCTGAACGCGTTTTAAAATTATTTAATTCAATGGGAATTGATGATGAAACATCTGTAGTTGTATATGATGATACATTTGGTGCTTTAGCTTCTCGTGTAGCTTGGACTTTGGAATACATTGGACATTCTGATGTTTCATTACTTGAAACAACATATGGACACTGGAAATCTCTTGGTTTGGAAAATGACTCTGTTACTCCAGAAATTCAAAACAAAGATCATTCTATGAATTTACAGTCTGATATTATGGCAACTTCTGATTATTTGGATGGTGCAAAAAACAGAGATGATGTAATTTTAATTGATAATAGAGAACGACTAAATTTCCTTGAACAGCATATTCCAGGTGCAGTTAGTCTACCTTACAGAACCCTTGCATCTTCTGATAAAATTTTACGCCCAAAAGAGGATATGAAACGACTCCTTGATAATCGAGGAATTACTGAAAACTCTGAAATTATTACTTATTGTGGCAGTGTTGGAACTCTTTCTGGATTGGCATACTATGCTCTAAAATCTGTAGGGTTGAATAATGCAAAATTATACGTCCGTTCATTCAAAGAATGGAAAAATCTACAAAAACCTACTGAAAAACAAGCAGATGCAAATTATTGGGATTTATCTGCTGAATAATTAAGATATCTCGTTTCTGAGTTTTTTAGTAATTGTAATTTCAACATTGTCAAACAAATTCATCATCTTCTCTTTGTTTTCAACTAGATAGTCTTCACCTCTATCTTTTAATCTGATTTTCCATAATCTTATCTCTCTGTGCTCATCAAAGAAGTTCTCAATCATTTGTTCTCCTGATTTTGTAGGATCTATGAATGTGTCAAAAACTTTGATAGTTTTTTCAACATCTGCAGCTTCAATTGCTTCTTTAACATCGTGAATTGCTTGACCTAATTCTTTTAAATTTTTAATTGGTTTTGGCAATGTTTTTCTTGTAATTCCAAACAACCCTTTCTTCTCTTTACCTATTTTTTCTGCAACATTTGTTGCAAGATCATAAATTGGAATTTTAGTTAGTCCATCACGTTTTTCATTTTGTACAAGTAATCCTTTTTCTAATAATTTTCTTAATGCAGTTTCTGCATCTTTTCTATCTAAAAATGTCGTCCAAACAATTGCACCCAATGTATGATACCCTTGTCTAACTGATTCTAACACTACTACTTCTTCAATTCTTTTGAAACCATCTTCGATTCTAACATTTACAAAATCTTTATCTCTAATTGATCTTCTTGCATTTTTAACATCAATTTCAATTGAACGCTTTAATGATTCTAATGCTTCTGGTACTTGATTTACTAATGATAAGAAACATGCTTTGTTATACCAAGCCATTCCGTACATCGGATCTGATTCAATTGATTTTTCAACAGCATCCAAAGCTTTAGCATATTTTTTTTGTTCATAATGAACTAATCCTTTAAGATTCCAAACTTCTGGATTTGTAACATCAATATCTAGAACTTTATCATAAACACTTAATGCTTCACTATGTTCATCTAAATGGAATTTGGCATAACCTAATTTTATCAGAGTTTCTACATTTTCAGGATCTATTCTTAATGCTTGTTCGAAATACATGATGGCCTCTTCTAATTTTTCATCTGCCATCAAATTGACCCCTTTTTTGAATAACTTTTTACGATTATAATCTGCGTCTACTAAACTGGTTTCTTCACCTACTTTTTTTGGCTTTGATTCCTTTACTTCTTCTTTAGATTTTTTCCCAAAAAGTTTTTTCATTATTTCAAAATATCCATTTTCTCTAGATAAATACCATCTTAATGAGCCTAATTCCTATGGATCTAAAAATTTCAATGTAATCATTCGATATAAATACAGAAATACTTGAAAATTACACAAACGAATATGTCTTCTCAGTCCAGATTAGAAATTAAAGGACGTGCACCGTTCAATCAATCTGGTGTTTATGAAGCTCAAATTGCAATTACTGATACTAAACCTTCTGAAGATGCTGTAAAAACTAAACAATTTGCCTCATTATGGCGAGGCACATTTCATCTTAGAGTAAAAGATGGTATTTTCTCAGAAACAATAGGTTCTCCTGATAATCCCCTTCCATCATCAATAACTGAACTAGATGTAATTTGGATTGTTGTAACTGATCTATTTTCTTCACTGCATTCTGTATTTGATGTTCCTTTAACAAAATCTGCAAAACCCTCATCATCAAAAACTGAAACAATATCAAAAATTGAAACTAAAACTGAAACTCCAAAACCAAAACGTTCGCCAAAAACTAATCTTGGCATCGGTGCGACTGGTCAATCTGGTCCTACTGGTGAACGAGGTCCAACTGGTTCTGCTGGTGACAAAGGTCAAGCAGGTCCTCCTGGCATTCAAGGCACTCCTGGAATTAAAGGACCTGATGGTCCACAAGGAGCTCCTGGTGACAAAGGAACAACTGGTGATAGAGGAATCACTGGTGACAAAGGAGTTACTGGTGATAAAGGAGTAATTGGTGAAAAAGGAATCTCTGGTGATAAAGGGGATAAAGGTGACAAAGGAATTACTGGTCCTCCTGGAGATAAAGGAGAAAAAGGTTCTACTGGACCAATTGGCGATAAAGGTTCATCTGGATTAAAAGGTCCACTTGGCGATAAAGGAGAAAAAGGAACAACAGGTCCACCTGGTGACAAAGGTCCTTCTGGATTAAGAGGCTCACCTGGAGAAAAAGGTGACAAAGGTCAACAAGGTCCATTAGGTGACAAAGGAGTTACTGGTACTCTTGGTCCACCTGGAGAAAAAGGCCCAACTGGTCAATCAGGTGTTCAAGGAGAAAAAGGAATTCAAGGAACTTCTGGACCAATTGGAGAGAAGGGTCCTGGAGGTCCATTAGGTGACAAAGGTCCATTGGGTCCACCTGGTCCATTAGGTGACAAAGGAGTTACTGGAGTACCTGGTCCATTAGGTGACAAAGGTCCTGGAGGTCCACCTGGTCCATTAGGAGAAAAAGGATCTAAAGGTCCTGAAGGAGTAATTGGTGACAAAGGTCCACAAGGTCCACAAGGTCCTGCTGGTGCTAAAGGATTAACTGGAGTACCTGGCCCTCAAGGAGAAAAAGGTGTTAAAGGTCCTGAAGGCTCACAAGGAGAAAAAGGCTCTACTGGTCCATTAGGGATACCTGGAGAAAAAGGTCCACAAGGTCCACAAGGCTCACAAGGTGAACGTGGTGCAACAGGCTTGCCTGGAGAAAAAGGTCCACAAGGTCCACAAGGAATTCAAGGTCCACAAGGTGAACGTGGTCCCACTGGTCCAATAGGTTCTATTGGTGAACAAGGTTCTGCTGGTGAACAAGGTCCTGTAGGTCCACCTGGTCCAAGAGGTCCACCTGGTCCACCTGGAGAAAAAGGCCCATCTGGTGGAATGTCGTCTGAACAAAAAGCAATCTTTAAAGATTTATTGGAAATTTTGACAATTAAAAATATTATTTCTACTGAAGAACAAATCAAATTGATGAGTTATCTTTACTAGTTTTTAAAAAAATTATTTTTAATATTTAATCAAAACATTTGTAATAATAATTTGGATTTAATTTTTTGTAAAACTGTTTCAGATTTTTTTAAAATATTTTTTTAATTAATTATTATGCAACTCTTTTTTGTAAATGAATTTTTAAATTACAAAAGTTGAATTGATGATAGGATTATAGTTTTCACTAGTTTGAATTTAGAAAAAGGAAAACAATTCGCCGTCTAATTGACGATTGTTAGTTTAGATACAAGATTATCGTCTTTTAGCTGCTTTTCTCTTTGGAGCTGCTCTACGTTTTGGAGCTGCTTTTCTTTTAGCTGCTGCTTTTCTCTTTGGAGCGGCTTTGCGTTTTGGTGCTGCCTTTCTCTTTGGAGCTGCTTTTCTTGTAGCTTTACGTTTTGGAGCTGCTTTGCGTTTTGGTGCAGCTTTTCTTTTTGTAGCCATTAATGGAACGGCTTTTTCATAGTTTTTCAGTGGTGAAACTAAAAAAATTTACACAAATTGATCACTATTTGTGAAGTAATTTCAATCAAATTTTTTCAGCCTGATCGAAAATATTTCAAAAACACTTTTCAAAATTTGATCGATCTTTTTGAAATTTACTTATTTCCTTTCAGATGATTCATTTTTATTTTTTTTACGCATGATTTTTGATCTTTAATTGACAAAAACTAATTTTTGTTTTGTATTTGTGGTTGAAATTTTGTGTTTTGAATATTATTTTTAGATCTGTTTTGTTGTTTTTTAAAATTAAGTACCTCGTTTTTTAATTATTGTTAGTACATCTTCATCAAGTAAAATGTGGTTCAATCCTACTCTTTGTCCTCCAAACTTTACACTTTTTCCCCAAACTAAACCATATCTGAAATCTCTTCTTAACCTACGATGAAGTTTGTTACAGATATCTTCCACTGTATCACTCTCTCTTGCAATTAACGGATCTTTGAAATCTGTCTCTCCACCTTTTGGTCTCAAGTAAATTCTAATAAATTTTAATTTTTCATAAATTTTTTCTTTAAGTAATTCAATATTGATATCTGAATTTGCAGATACTTCTATTACATCTGATTTTATTTTTTTCTTCAAATTTTCTAGAAATTCTTTATCTACTAAATCAATTTTATTTAAAATCGTTAATGCTTTAGAGTAACTAATATTTCCTGCAATGTGGTCTGCCAATTGTTCTGATGTTACATCTTCTCTTACCACAACACGTGCACTGACAATTCCATAAAGATGTAAAATAGATTTAAGATGATCTACTGAAATTTTTGTGAGCTTAACTTGTTGTGCAACTGCAATTCCTCCCATTCCTGCTTTCTCAATTGTTAGATTTGGAGGTAATTGGTTTAATCTAATTCCAATACTTCCTAATTCATTTACTAATACATCCTCATGGAATGGCTGAAAAACATCTAATACTAGTAGCACTAAATCTGCAGTTCTTGCAACTGAGAGAATTCTTTTTCCTAATCCTTTTCCTGTAGATGCACCTTTGATGATTCCTGGAAGATCTAATACTTGGATTTTTGCACCTCTATATTCCATCATTCCTGGAACTACTGTTAGTGTTGTAAATTGAAATGCTCCTATGGTGGAGTTTGCTCCCGTCATTTTATTTAGTAATGTGGATTTTCCAACACTTGGTAATCCGATAAACACAACTGTTGCATCTCCACTCCTTCTGACATCAAAGCCATCTTGCTTCATGCCTGATTTTTTAGTAACGTCGTCTTCTTGCTCTCTTTTGAGCTTAGCTATCTTTGCTTTGAGTAAACCCAAATGTTTCTCGGTAGCTTTGTTAATCTGAGTTTTTGCCATTTCATCTTGAATGGCCTTAATTTTTTCAGGAATTCCCAATACTGTTCATTTCCTATCTTTTTCTTTCAAATAAAATCTTATTACTTTTCTTACGCAGCAATTATTATTCGGTTTACAAAACAAATCTTGTGAAAAAGAGAACATTTGCAGTTGATATTGATGGGACTATTACTGAAAATGGTGGAGGTAGAATTCATTTGGATGCCCTTGATGCATTAAGACGTCTAACTGTCATGGGACATGATGTAATATTTGTCACTGGTAGATCATCAGTTGAAGCATTCCTACTTTCAATATTTGGAGGAACTACAAAAATTGCTGTTGGTGAGAATGGTGGCTGTATCACTTTGGAAACTAACGATCATACTTTGTTAGGTGATATCAAAGAATGCAAAAATGCATTAGAAATTATTAAAAAAAATATTGACAATGTTGTAGAAAAACCTGTTTTTCCTAGAATGACTGAAGTTGTTTTGGATAGGACATTTGATTTAGATCTTGCAAGAAAAGTTGTCTCTGAAAATAATCTAAATGTTGAATTATCTGACAGTCAATACGCATTTCACATAAATTCTTCTGGAATCGATAAAGGTTCTGGTTTTTCAAAAATTATGGAAAAATTTTCTATTCAAAGTGATGATGTAATAGCCATTGGTGATAGTGCTACTGACATTCCATTGTTTAAAGTTGCAAAAACTAGTGTCGCATTAGGAAATGCTTCAGAACAAGTGAAATCTGAGGCAACTATGATCGTTTCAGCTAATGCTGGTGATGGAGTTCTTGAGGCATTAGATAAATTAGCACCCAAATTATCTAAGATATAAGATGACTTTTCAATCTATTCTAGATGAGGTTAGAAATAACATCAACAAGATTTTATCTGAAATGTCTATAACTGGAATTGATTTTTCAGTAGAGCCTGCAAAACCTGGATTCGGTGATGTTAGTTCGAATATTTCTTTCCTACTTGCAAAGCAACTCAAAAAAAGCCCTAGGGATATCGCACAATTATTTTCTGAAAACTATGAAAAATCTCATAACACTTTGGTGTTAAAATCTGAGGCACATCCATCAGGATATCTGAACTTTTTTGCAAATTGGGAAAAATTAAACCAATTAATTTTATCTGAATCTAATTTGGATACTTTTGGCTTTGTTGAATTGGGAAACCAATCAACAATTGTAGTTGAGCATACTAGTGTTAACCCAAACAAGGCATTACACATTGGTCACATTAGAAATATCATAATCGGTGATACTATTTCTAGAATTTTAAGAAAAGCCGATTACAAAGTAAATGTTCTGAACTATGTTGATGATTCTGGATTACAAGTAGCTGATATTTTAGTCGGTTTTACTCATCTTGGTTTTAATCAAGAATCACCTGATGGAAAAAAGTTTGATCATTATTGTGGTGATGATGTTTATGTTAAAACTACTCAAAAATATGAAGAAGATTCTAGTTTGGAGGAAATTCGTAAAAACGTCCTAAAAGATCTTGAAGATGAATCATCTGAAACTGCAAAACTTGCAGACGTTGTTACTAGAAAAGTCCTATCAAACCAATTAGAAACATGTTGGAATCTTTCAGTATACTATGATTGTCTTAATTTTGAATCTCAAATAATTCGTTCAGGGTTGTGGACTGGTATTTTTGAAAAACTCAAAGAGATGAAATTAGTAGAGTTTGAAAATGATGGAAAGAATGCTGGGTGTTGGGTAATTCGTGGAGATGGAAAAGAAGAAGATAAAATTGTAGTTAGAAGTAATGGTACTGCAACATACATTGCAAAAGATATCCCATATGCTGCCTGGAAATTGGGTCTTTTAGATGATCCATTTTACTATGAAAAATATCCAAAAGACCAGCCAAATTCTCAAAAATTATTCCAAACAACCTTGAATTCTGGTGATGCAACTAAAGAAAACTTTTCAGGTTCTAAAGTTATTACAGTTATTGATTCACGTCAGGCAAGATTACAAAAAATAATTACAGAACTAATGGGTAAATTCAAATCAGTTCCTGATGCATATGTCCATCTTGGTTATGAATCCGTTACCCTTAGTTCCGATACTGCAAATACTTTGGGTCTTGAAACTGATGGAAAACAAACACAAATGTCTGGTAGAAAAGGACTCTATGTCAGTGCTGATTCTGTATATGATTTACTAAAAGAGAGAACCATTCAAGAAACAACAAAAAGACATCCTGAGATTGATTCTTCTGAGATTCAAAATATCGCTCATAGTATTTCTGTTGGAACATTACGTTATGAAATGATAAAACAAGATTTGGATAAAATGATCACATTTGATTTGACAAAATCCCTTAGTTTGGAGGGTGACACTGCACCATACATTCAATACACATTTGCAAGGGCATCAAGAATTCTAGAAAAATCTCAACGAATACCATCAATTGATATTGATTTTTCGTTACTTTCTGAAAAAACTGAATTGAATTTAGTAAAGAGCATTGGATTATTTGGAATTTTTGTTAGAGATGCTGCAAATAATTTTTCTCCTAAGGTAATTGCCAGATATTCTCATGACCTTGCAGTTTCCTTTAATTCATTTTATGAGCACACCAAAGTACTTGGAATTGGGGATGAAAAATTAGAAAATGCACGATTATGTTTAGTTAATTCGTTTAAAATTACTCTTGAAAAATCTCTTGATTTATTGGGTATTGTGGCACCAAATAAAATGTAATTACACTAGATTAATTCACTTGATATTATTTCAAAAAGACATTGTTAGTATTATTATGAATTCCTATAATTTAAAAAAATTAGATTATTGTCTTTCAAAATCTGTAGAGTATAGAAATTCATCAAAATATAATTATCGATTTCATCATATTGCTTTACATTTTAGCGAAAAATGTAATGAATTGTTTTAAGAATTAAATGATAATGTCAAAAATAGAGTATATTCAGATGATTGATGAGTTACAAAAAGAAGTTAGTGATCTAAAGAAATTAAAAAAATGATCATTACAAAAGGGCAAACTAAACAAATTATGTGTAATATGTGTAAAAGGGTAAAAACCGCAACATTAGTTCATGCGAAAACAAGTTTCACGAAAAGAAAGCATGGTCTAAACATAACAAGAGTAGATACATTCACTTTACAATATAGAATAAACACACATCAGCGAGGAACTAAATTATGTTTGGGTTCTGATAAAATTCAATCAAAAACACATGATGGTGTGATTGATTCTACCTTTTGAGATACCATACTATTCTGTTCGTTACAAATTTTGATAATTAAAATTGAAACAATGTCGCTAGCAACCGAAGTTGCTAACGGATAGATTTTCGATTAGTAACCAAAGTCACTACTCGCAAATCATATCTTGGCGTGCAAACCAATTATTTACAAAATGTTTAATTTTAGTCATAAACGTTTGGTTTTGTTCTATTTTTGATGAAAACACTCTCTATTCTCTATTGTGTTCAAAAAATACATACAGATCATAATAGCAAAATTCTATCAATTCCATATGTGGTATTAGATAATCCTTCAGAAAAAGATCCTGTGATGCGTGATCTTTCAGAAATAACTGTCACTGCTCTAAAAGATTTAGAATTGGCAAGACAGGAACTTCAAGAAAATGATTTACACATGAAGGAAATGAACAAACTTGCAAATGAACGAGTTGATGAAATGTCTCGTGTGAATCAGCAACTACAAACTAAAATTTCCTTTGTAGAAAATATTGCAACAGGGATTCGAGAAAAAAATGATAAACTTGAATCTGATATCAAAATCGTCAAAAATGAAAAGAATCGTTATCTTCAATTAAATGACAAGTTAAAAACAGATCTTGGAAAAGTAATTAGAAAAGAAAAAGAATTATCAGTAAAACAGATTTTCCTTGAACGAAAAATTGAAACACAAACTGATGATCTAAAAAGAACAGAAAAAATATCTATAATTGGGCAATTTACAGCTAGACTTGGCCATGATATGAGGAATCCTTTATCAAAATTAAAAATGTCCCATGAAATTTTGTGTAATAATCCAAATCTCAATGTTTTAGAAAAAATTAAACATCAAAAAAGAATTGATTCATCAATTTCAACTCTAGTTAGAATAATAGAGGATGTGTTGGAATTTGTTAGAATTTCTGATTTACACATGAATGAACTGTTACTTGATGATGTAATTTCATCTTCTATTGAAGGATTAGATATTCCATCTTCAGTAAAAATTGAAAGAACAGGTGAATCGATTCATGTTTTATGTGATTCAAAAAAACTTGAAGCAGTTTTTATAAATATTTTAACAAATGCCATGGATGCGATTGAGAAAAATGGTACGATTAGAATTAAAACACTAGTTACTTCTAAAAATATAGTTATTCAATTTGTAGATTCTGGTTTAGGTGTTCCACCTGGAGATGAATTGAGGATATTTGATCCAATGTTTACTACCAAATCATATGGTAGTGGATTAGGATTAACTATTTCTAAAATGATTGTTGAACAACATGGTGGGAAACTAGTTTATGGAAGTTCTCCGTCCACATTTTCTGTATTCTTGCCAAAAACTTGACTAATATTTTACATTCTGATAATTTAATTTAATTTTAATTCAAAAAAATATTTGTAATAAAAAAAGAATTAGTGGCTGTGTCCACAACCACAAGAATCATGACCTTCACTACCTTGTGATTCTTGGCCTGCACATTTTGAACATTTGTTAGCGCCTGTTGGAGAGAAAAATCCTATCCCACATGATACACATTTTTGATTTGCCATAGTATTTCTCA
>Ga0233437_1006032_pt1 | contig 12697 bp, 11 predicted proteins | sample SI_122_August201_FD_182714 | JGI IMG/M metagenome (GOLD analysis project Ga0233437, IMG submission 182714) | Seawater microbial communities from Saanich Inlet, British Columbia, Canada - SI_122_August2016_200_MG | ecosystem: Environmental > Aquatic > Marine > Inlet | place: Canada: British... | reverse complement strand
TACACCACCTGGGGGTGGGCCTATGGCATCCTGGGGATGGGGGGGTTGGGCGCCCTCTGGACAGCGGTTATGTTAGGTAGAGAGAAAATTCCGGAATAAGTAGATCGGGCTCGACCAGGCCATGTGCCCGTCTTCCTGAATGAGTTTGACAAAGATGGGGTTGTCCTTTTTTCTTGTTAAATCGATTTCACGTTCAATGGTAATTGAGCGATGCGGGTTTTCGGAGGGCAGCCTGAAAATCCGAATCGAGCGGGGCAGGACACCGGAGTTGTCAAATATCCTGTCCTCATAACCGATTTCTTTAACCGGTATTTCACACTTGATGAGGGGTGTGTCCAGTTTAAGAACACCGGCTGCTGCCTCCCGAAGCCGCAATTCAAAACCACCGATATTGCCTGTCGTCAGGGCCTGCCACTGGAGCCGGTTCTGGTCGATACATTTCAACTTCTTATCGGGATTGAAGAAATTGATCGGTCGAAAATCTACGATGCCATTTTCCGTCAACGTGGCTTCACCGTCCCAGATCACCTGGCGGAATCGGCCTCGATACTCCGCTCCTTCCCAGATAACACAGATTCGATCGCCCAATTCACCGGGAGAATAGGGTCTGATTTCCTCAATAATATGGGGCCCGTTTTTGATGATGATTCGCTGGACTGGAGCAGATGCCAAAGCGTCAATCCGAAGGAGCGCCTTTCCTGCTTTTATTTCAACCATATCCCCCATCATGGCCCGGTTTGTCTCGTTTTTCTGGAACTGTCCGGTTGCAGGATTATCCTGGTACACGGTTCCTCCTTGTGGAAAGACTGCTCTCACATCCAGCAGGAGGCGACAACCGGTTGTCGCATAGTGCCGCCGTTTACGCAGACACTCGATGATCGCTTCACGACTCAGCTCCGGCATCAGAAGGCAGGTCAATCCACCGATTGCCCCAAATAGCGAAGCTCCGGGATAGCTTGCGCCCGGCCGCCCCTTGTGATCATCACTGTTGGCGACGATTCCCACGCGATGCCCCATTTCAAAAGCATCGTTTAGTAACCATTCAAAGGTTCCCCAGGATGAATGAATTTCCATGGATCGTTCAAACCGGCCATTGTGAGCCAGTTTCACATCCGCATAGCGGCCGCCGCAATGGGCAAAACAGATCACATCTTCCCCGTGCTCCTCAAAAGCCTGAAACAGCTCCCCAGCAGTGGTGGCATCCGTATGAATATCGCTTTTATCCGGAACGAGTGCATGGGATGAGCGTCTGATTTGCCCCCCTTCTGAAGGGAAGTAGACATTTCGGTCACCACCGAGGTGGGTGTTGCCGGACCATTCATACCCCGGCAATGTGATAAAGCGGTCTTTCTCATTGAATTCGGCATTCAGCGTGTTCAGCTTTGACCAGAATGAATTGGTGATTTGAAAATCGTTGCCCTGATGGCCGGTCGCATCCAGAAAAGCCAGGTCCCGGGCAAATTCAAAATATTTTCTGGCACTGTTGGTTCCGATGGTCTCCTCTGATTGACCATGCAGATCACCCCAGAAATTATAAAATTCTGCGCTCTCAACAACCGTCATGGGGTTGGTTTCACAGAGACATTTGCCGGAAGCGTCTTCAACCCGAATTAAAACATCGCCTGGTTTTTCCACACTCAGGTTATGGACCGTCTGCACGAAATCGCCGGGGCTGAAGGTGACCGTTTCCGGAAGACCATGGACCGAACCATTCGCACGGAGATGAACGGTTGTGTCGAGTTTGTTGCTGGGATTTCCCCAGCGGTCCACGGCTTTGAGTTTTAGCGGGAACTTTTCGCCGGTCTTTCTTTGGGTCGGCACTATCCCGATCCATTTTTCGGGCTCCCCTGGAACTATCCTGATGACCGGTTGTTTCCATATTGGCTGGTAGACACAGGTCGCAATGGGGTCCACCAGCACATGAAACTCAAATGAATCTTCACAAAAGGTTTGCAGGCGTAAACCCGGAGAGCCTTTTCTTGTGTCGCCGAATCGAATGGTAATGGTTTCCCCCTCACTGAGAAAGCCGTTTACCACTTTAATGTAGAGGGTGACCCCCCAGGGGCGGACATTGCCTTTGCGGTCGTAGCGATACTGGAGTACAGCGTTGTTGGATGCTTCAATTGTTGTATACCCTACGGCCTCCGCATTTTCAAATTGAGGTCTTGACTGATCAGAGGCAAAACGAAAGCAGACCCGCATGGAACCTGAGTCATCGATACCATATTTACCCGCTGTATATATCAGGGTGAAAGTCTGGAACGATCCGGCTTCAAATTCCCCGGTCGGTGAGAGCGACACCTCCCCGAGCAACTCTTCCGAAATGGGTGAGTGAACAGGCTGTGACTGAAGCCCGCCTTCCAAGGAGGCTTCCTCAGCTTTGGTTGATTGAATGTTCATGCTTTCACCTCTTAAGAAATTTTCCGGTCAATTGTATGGTTGAAATGAACCCCAATACAGTAGTATAAATAGAATTGTAGGGCAATGCTATGAGAAACGACCTTGTCGCTCCCTTTCATTCCCACAAACAATGGAGAATAGACCACCATGACTTGGACCCCATGGATCGAAATTGAACCAGAGGATACGGCTGATGAAAGTGTTCAGCAGTTATACCACCGCACCCGTGACCGCAAAACAGGCCGCCCCCCAGACACCGTTCGCTTGACCAGCCTGACACCCCGGGTAGCCGGTTTGCTCCATGACCTTCATAAGGCCATTTATCACGGTGCCAGGGGCTTGTCCCTCCGGGAAAAGGAGATTGCTGCTCTGATTGTCTCGGAGTACAATGGCTGAGTCCACTGAACGGCCAGTCATCTGGCGGCCCTCGGTCGAGTGGCCAGGAATGAAACATTTGCGAGACAAGTGGCAGAGGATTTTACAAAAGCTGACTTGACCGAGCGAGAACGCTGTATTGCCGAGTTTGCAGTTAAGGTAACCCGTGCCCCAAATGCCTGTAGCCCTGCTGATTTACGGCATCTTCGGGATGTCGGTTTAACGGACAAAGATATCTTGAGCCTGGTGCAGATTATAGGTTACTACAATATGAGTACCCGGCTTTTTGAATCGCTCAGTACCATAGAAGATCAAAACAGGCCCTAAGCAGGTTCTGATGCATTTCCGGTCCGCATGATCACAAAGACTATCATAGCCACGGCCGGTATCAACGCCAATGCCGAAAGGGCACCTCTAGGGTAGAACAAAATAAACAGCGCCACCAGGAGGACTAAAAACCTTGATGGAAGGTCATGCTTCTTCAGTTTAAAAATCCTGCCGTGGATGGCGGCAGCCGCTGTACAGCATCCAATAATCAGCACACCCACAGCACCCACTTGTGCTAAACCAGGCTTCAGCAACAAAATATCCCAATTGAAAATTGCGAATGTGAGGAAGAAAAAAGGAACAGATATTTGCAGCGTTACCATCATTGTCTTCATGAAGGAGGCACCTGAAATACGGGAAGCAACCGCAGCTACCAGTGAGGTTGGCGGCGAATATTCGGATATTACCGCTATGAAAAACAAGAAGAAATGCGCTACCCAGGGGTTGATCCCCATTTCTGTCAAAGGTGGAATGAGAATCACGGCTGAGAGGATATAACAGGCCGACGGCGGTATTCCAAGCCCCAGGAAGACCCCGATTGAAAACGCTACTCCCACAAGGGCTACCACATGAAATTCTCCGATGGTCGCCAATAGCGCCATCAGCTTAATCATCCATCCACTAACCACGAACATATTGACCATCACCCCGAGCATGGCGAGCAACAAAATGAGCGGAGCGGTGACCCCGGCAAATGCCTCTACGGCCTGGCGCAAACACCTAACCCACTCTTTTATTTTATCTAAAATTGTCCCAGGATGGAAAACCATGCGGAGTATGGACGAGGTGATAAAGAGACCCATGGCAATCATGAGTGCGGCTCTTGATGCTTCATACCAAAGCACACCCATCAAATAGACCAAAATCCCTATGAAGACAAAGAAGACGGCTGTATTGAGCACGTCCATTCGGGAAAATTTTTCGATAATGGATTCCGCTCCTAAATCTGTTCTGCTTCCCTTTCCCCGTATAAAGCGCGTTGTGAAGAGGTAAACCGACAGGGATATGATACCAAAGAAAATGAGCGCCGGTGCCCATCCTCGCGCGATAACCTCGAAATAAGTCACTCCCAAAAAGTCAGCCATGAGGAAACCGGCTATTGCCATGACGGGCGGCATGAGCAGGCCTCCCAGTGAAGAAGACGCTTCCACAGCACCGGCGTGAAGAGCGGGAAACCCTGCTTTTTTCATCAACGGTATCGTGTACTGCCCGGTTATGGCCGCATTGGCCGCTCCCGATCCACTGCAGGTGGCAATGGCCATGGAAGTCACCACCGCCGTCTGCGGAATAAGGTTTCTACGTTTTGCAAATATCCCGGTAAACGTTTTGACAATAGATTCCTGAACACCAAACCCTTGGGCAACACCCAAAAATATAAAAAAAGCCGCGATAATACCGACGCCGGTTTGCGAATAAGTTCCAAACAGACCCAATGTGATCTCAACGGAAGAAGAGGTGATGACCCTTGTCCATGAGACGCCGGGATGACCGAGCATGCCCGGGAAAATAAACCCGTAAACGGAATAAAACATGAGAAACAAGATGAGATAGAAGAGTAAACCATGTTCCCGTCTGGTATATTCGAGAATTAGACCCAGTGTCATCACTGCTACGATCTTGTCAGCGGTGTTATAGAAACCCGCTCTGTCGTAAATGAGGGCGTCAAAGTTCACTCTCAAGTAAATTGAGCAATAGATGCACATACAGATGTATAGGAAGGCTATGATAATATTGGGTTTAAGGCCCAGACGTGGATACGGCAGCACTCCGGTTACAAAGGAATTCAAGACCCATAACACATATGCCAGTGGAACGACGGTTACGGCAAGGAGCATTGTTCCGCCCAATCCGGTCGTGAAATAATGCAGCGAAAAAGCTAAATATACGATCGTTGCTATTAGATAGCAGGGGACGAAGAATTTTCGCATTTCGGTCAAAGGATTTTCTCCACCCGGCACCGGATCATTTCCCATCTGTTAACCCCTTCCTGACGGTATGACATAAAAAGAGTGAACTTACCCCATATTGATATTTCATAAGGGGTAAGCCCACTATCATAAAGCCCTAACTACCTTATGGTTTCCCAAAAAGAAGTTCAGCGTGCTTTATTTGGCTTTAACTTGAGCTTTCACTTTCTCTATGGCCATGGCCACCGTCCCTTCATCAGCTATGACCCAGGACGGGTCCCATTGGCCCTTCTCCTTCAGGAATTTCGCCAATCCGGGATGTACCGGAACCTCGGGTATGCTGTTGATCCCCTTAACCTGGAATCCGGCGAAGTCTGCGGCCAGTGGTCCGAAACCGGGGTCCAGCTTAAGCAGTGCAGCCGTATTGGCTTCAAATACTTTGAGCGATTTATAAACAGCCTCGGTCGAAAAATTGAGCCCGGCGTGGTAACCGAAGTAAAAAGGCACACCCCAGAGTTCGTCCACGCCCAGGTCTCTCGTATACGCCTTCTTCATGTTGATTTTCGCCGGCGTAAAACCTGCCGCTTCAAGCTTCTTCCTCTGGCCTGGGGTTGGGTTCACTCCCAGCAGGGGACTGGCCACATCCAGCACCTTGATCCAGCTGGCCAATGCCACCAGAGACGTTGTGTAGGCTGCCGTGGCGTCTATGGTTCCCGCTTTCAGAGCGCTCGCGACCTTTGTGGCATCAACTTCCACGTGGGTGACATCCAGGCCATTGATATCTTCCATGGCTCTGTGGATGTTGATATTGTTCATGTACCCCGACTTCGTCATGTAGATTTTCTTACCGTCCAAATCCTTCCAGGACTTAAATTTATCTTTGTTCTTCGGTAAAGTCAGTATATGGGTTTCCATGGTGTAGGCCCAGAAGGACTGCACCGGCATCTGCTTTACATTGGGTTCAAAGCCCTTAAATGGCTTAATAAACGCGTACAATTTTCTAAATCCCGGCTCGGCCAGGTATGTGGTTTCGAGGTCACCCACTAAAAAGTTCTTGATGCTAGCGGTGGTGTTAGCGAACGGGTAAACGGTAACGTCGTAATTCGGCATACCCCTTCGCAAAAAATCCGCCATAAAAGCGGATACTCTATAACCGTAACCACTTGGATTAGCCGTCCCCCATCTCCACATTGTTTTATCGCCTGCCGCCGCGGGGCCTGGCAAAACAAATACCGATAACAACAGCACAGCCAATCCTAAAATCAATGCCAACCTAAGTTTTTTCATACTTATCTCCTTTTATTTTGTGCATGATTTGAATCTTAGTGTCCCTAACGATCGATATCTGTAAGTACCACCTCCCTCCCCATATTAAACCCTTCCCATATAAACTGGTTCCACCCGGATCAAGAATAGATAATGATAAAGAAATTTTGTATCATGTAATAAATTCTGAAGTCAATTTTTACTTTTTTTCAGGCGGCGCGGTAACCACCTTTTCCTCAATGAGTTTTCCGATTTCCTCCCTGTCCATACCCAATTGTTGGCTGAGAATCATATCCATGTGTTCCCCCAACAGGGGCGGCCGAAGCCTTGCCGACGGTGATGATTCTGAGAACTTGTATGGAAACCCCAGCTGGGGAATTTCTTTTTCAATGGGGTGCGGCATGGTAAACATCATGTCACGGGCCTTTACATGGGGGGCGGCGAACACTTCATCCATGTCAAGGATCGGCCCGCAGGGAATGCCGGCCTCCTCTAACAGCTGCAGCCACTCCTGGCTGGTTTTCTCTTTGATTTTCCCTTCAAAAAAAGGCATGATTTCATGGCGATGCCGAACCCGGTCATTATTGGTGGCAAACCGCGGATCGTCGATGAGTTCCTCAAGCCCCAGAACCTGGCAAAACTTGGAATACATGGGATCGCTGGTGGCCGCTACCTGAACCCAACGTCCGTCGGAAGCCATGAAAGCTCTGGCCGGCACCCGGTGAATATGGTCCAGACCCCAGCGTTCCGGCGGTTTTCCGGTGGCAAAATAATCCATGGCCATAATGGTCAGCCAGCTGATGACGCCGTCATAGAGTGAGACATCGATATATTGCCCTTTTCCGGTTTCAAGTCGGGATATATAGGCGGCTAAAATAGCGGTCACCGCGTGGGAGGCCGCCGTAAGATCTGTTATGGGGATGCCGATCTTAGCCGGCGAGCCGTCTCGTTCTCCGGTGATGGACATCAATCCCGTCATTCCCTGAACAATGGGATCGTAGGCCTTTTTGTTACGATACGGCCCGTCTTGGCCGAACCCGGAAATGGCGCAATAGATGATTTGGGGGTTTTCCTTTTTAAGGGTTTCGTAGTCGATCCCCAGTTTGGCAACCACGCCCGGTGTGAAATTCTCCACCACCACGTCTGACTCTGCCGCCAGCTTTAAAACGATATTTCTGGCCCGCTCTTCTTTCAGGTTCAGGGCAATGGATCGTTTGTTCCGGTTCAGGGCCAAAAAATAGGCACTCACCCCGTTCTTCAATATGGGGGGCCATGACCGGCTTTCATCCCCGTTGGGGGGCTCGATCTTTGTTACCTCCGCACCCAGGTCCCCCAGCATCATTGTAGCGAAGGGGCCTGATAACACGCGGGTGAAATCGAGGACTCGCATTTTTTTAAGTAGAGATTTGCCTTCCATTTTTTAGAGATCCTATGCAGGGTAAAAGATGAATAAAAGGGGATCCTAAAGCGGCAAGCCGCAGTTTAAAGTTTTAGGTTTAAAGTTTTAGGTTTTTCAGTCAATGAACTTCTTGTTTTTTGTGACAGAAAACCAGGTACTAAAAAGGTGATCCCCAGGAGAAAAGCCATACCATTCCGGACTATTTTCGGAAATTGAATTTCTTTTTGAATATGGATCTTGCGATCATATTCTTCTGCGCCTGGGTGGTGCCGCCGCCGATCTGAAACATGCGGACATCCCGGAACATCCGCTCCAGGGGCAGAGACTGCGAGTACCCGGCGGCACCGAACATCTGGAGGCTTTCGCTCACCACATCCAAGGCCGCGTGTCCGGTATAGGCCTTTGCCATGGAGGCTTCATCCATAAAAGGCAGTCGGACGTTATTGGGCAGGTCCCTGGCATTGCAGGCCGCCTTGTAGATCAGCAGGCGGGCGGCGTTCAACTCCATTTCCGCGTCCGCCATCATCCACTGTAACCCTTGAAATTCAGAAATCGGGCGGCTGAAGGCGGTTCTTTTTTTCATATATTCAACGGCTAAATCGTGCGCCCCCTGGGCCAAGCCCAGGGCCACAGCGCTGGCGCCCACGCGCTGGCCGTTATATCCGTTCATCAGTTTTTTAAAGCCTTCGTTGCCATCCCCTTTGACCACCACGTTTTCGGCAGGCACCATACAGTCGTTGAAAATCAGCTCCGTCTCCGGGATCCCCCTTAAGCCCATGGCTTTTTCCACGGTACCGAAGGTAAAGCCCTTGGTCCCCTTGTCCACCAATATGCCGCCGATGCCCAGATCCTTGCCGTCCTCGATGAACCGCACGTAGATAAGGTTTGAAACCGATATGCCGCCGCCGGTGATCCAGTGCTTTGTGCCGTTGATGATATAGCTGTCGCCATTTTTTTCAGCAGTGGCAGCAAGGTCGGTCAGGGCGGTACCCGCTTCCGGTTCTGTCATACCGATGGCAGGCTTGTCCCCATCTTCCAAAATTCTCCGGGCCACAAGCTTGCGTTGCGCATCGGTTCCGTAGGCCATGACGCAGCCAAGGGCACCCATGTTGGTTTCAACGATCACACGGGCGGTGACGCCGCAATATTTTGCTGTGGTTTCGATTGCCAAAATCGCATCAATGAGGGGGCTTCCCTGACCTCCGTAAGCTTCAGGGATGGTCATTCCCAAAACGCCCAATTCCTGGAGCTGGTGGATGTTTTCCCAGGGGTATTCATGGTTCTCATCCCAGCGGGCTGCCTTTTTGGCGAACACATCTCTCCCGACTTCATCAAGAGAGGCGACGATTTGTTTTTGCTCTTTGGTAAGTTGAAAATCCATAATTCAGAACTCTCCATTCATGGTCTTGCGCATTTATTTTTTGCCGAGACCCTTAATCAATGCTGTTTTACTTTCTCAAAAAACCGGTCTTCTATTTCTTCCCTCTTGAAACGATTCAGCACAACGGGTCTTTGCGTCAAATCCAGCTCCAAACCGGCCCCTTTTTTCTGATATATGTTTTTTAACCAATCCTCGTTATCGGTTTCGGGGAAATCATCTCTGTAGTGGGCACCCCGGCTCTCCTCCCGGCAGTGCGCCGAACTTACGACCATCCTGCATACGGTAATCAGGTTGGTCACATCGATGATGTTGTTCCATTCCATATTGTATTGAGCCATATATCTGTCTGTCACATGGGCGCTATCAATCTTTTCTAAGAGTTCGTCCAGCCGACCCGCCGCCTCTTTCAGTTTGTCTCCGTTACGGACCAGACCCGCTTTCTCCCACATTAGATTTTCGATTTCATCCCGAATCTCATAGACATTCTCTCCCGAGCCTGACAAAAAGGGCTTAAGCCAGCGCATTCTTATCTTTTCAGCCTGCGAATCCTCATGGGGATGCATATCTTCTTCTAATGCCAGGGCCGCAGCCACGTCTCCGGCCCTCCGGCCGTACACGGTTGAATCGCATATCCCGTTACCACCAAGCCGGTTGGCCCCATGAGTTCCGCCCGCGTCTTCGCCGCATACCAGCAGCCCCTTCAAATTGGACTGACATTGGGTGTCTACTTTGACACCACCCATCTGGTAATGGGCTGTGGGGGTCACTTCGACCTTTTCCCTGGCCAGATCTTTTCCGATATCTTTGACCCGTTCTACCATACCCGGAAATGTTTTCTCAACAAAGTCGGCGCCCAGATGGCTCACATCAAGATATACGGCACTGTTTTCCGTCCCCCTTCCCGCCATGATCTCCATAAAGCTGGACCGAGCGACCCTATCCCGGGTCGATCTTTCCTGGCGCTCAGGATCGTATCGTTTCATGAAACGTTCGCCCAAGCCGTTAAACAGGTTGGCCCCGGCGCCCCTTAGTCCTTCTTCAAGGAGGCTACCATTCAGGCGGGATTTTCCGGCAATCAAGCCTGTTGGGTGAAACTGGACCATTTCCATATCGACAAATTCAGCCCCGGCCCTGAAACACATGGCCATGCCGTCGCCGGTCTTGTCGAAAGATGGGGCTGAGATTTTGTACATGGATGCACAGCCCCCTGTGGCAACTATGGTGACCTTGGCGTTCACGACAAAAATCTCTCCGGTCCTGATATTGGAGAGTACGGCCCCCACGATTCGCGTTCCATCCTTGGAGCGCAACAAATCAAGACCACGGGTCTCTTCAAATACCGTGATCTCCCGGGCAAATATCTGATCGGTCATTCGGCTGATGATCTGTATCCCTGTCAGATCAGCCACGTGCACTGTCCGGTCAAAGGACTGGCCTGCAAAGGGTTTCTGATGAATCTTTCCGTTCTCAGCCCTGTCAAAGAAACATCCGACCTTGACCTCCAGATCATGAACCGTCTTGGGGGCCTCACTCACCAAAGTCCAGGCTAAATCCTGATTATTGATGAATCCTCCGCCCTTAAGGGTGTCGTTAAAATGCTTTTCCAGAGAGTCATTTTCATTCAGGACCACATTGAGCCCACCCTGTACCATCCTGCTGCATCCACATTTTCCGATCAATCCCTTGGTCGCCATGGTGATCTTGAGACGAGGATTGCTGTCGTAAGCGCGCAGGGCGGCAAAGAGCCCTGCGCCACCGCTACCAAGGATCAGTATGTCGGTCTTTATGACTTCCACAATGCATTCACTCCTTCTCGACGTCCTTTATTTGAATATGCCGAATTTTTTCAGCACGCAACGCCGCTTCAAGTTTTGAATAGACCGGGTAGGAACGATGTTCTTGGGGCAGGCTTCCGCACAGTTGAACTGTGTGTGGCACCGCCAGACCCCGTATGATCGATCCACGACCTTTAACCTTTCAACCCGGATCGCGTCCCGTTTGTCGGCAATCAGCGTGTAGGCCCGGTTAAGGGCGGCCGGCCCTAAATATTCCTTGTTGGTCGCCACCATGGAGCAGGCTGAATAGCAACAACCGCAACTGATACAATCCAGCATGTCATCGATGAACTCCCGTTCATTTGAGTCGGGTCTGACAGTGACGGGCTCACGGATCTCTTTCTTGGGCAGGTAATAGGGTTTGATTTTCTTCCATTTTTCAAAAAACGGCTCCATATCCACCACCAGATCGCGAATGATAGGGAAGTTGGGCAGCGGCATAATGGTTATGTCTTGGGTTTTTAGCGCAGACACTTGAGTTCTGCAGGCCAACCGGGCCCTTCCGTTGACGTACATGGCACAGGAACCGCACATGCCGATACGGCAGGAAAACCTGAAAGAGAGAGAGCGGTCCATGTAGTTCTGAATATGCATGACCACATCCAGTATGGCCATATTATTGAAAACAGGCACTTCAAAATTATCGTATTTGGGGGCAATGTCACTTTCAGGGTTGAAACGAAAAACTTTGACATGTAATAGGTCTGGCATTTTTTCTCTCCAAGAAATAGACTTTTCCCGAGGCCCTAAAGCGAACAGATCGTGTAAAAGAGGCCGAAAATTCCAAAACCCACAAAACCCAATCCCATGGCGACAAGGAGTCCGAGCACAACAAGTTTTTCTTTTTTCCCGGAATCGAAGTCGAGGAAAATAGAGTATAGGCCGTACAAGGCATGATAAAGGCCGAAGATCAACAGCAGGATATCGAGTGAGATGAAAACCGGTGTCTTAAGACGGACCATGATGTCGCTGTAATTGAGGGGCTCTCCGGCATTGGAAAAGTGAAGAAATCCTATATGCAATCCCAAGGCAATGACTAAGATAACGGCGCTGATTCTCTGCAAAAACCACGTCCAGGCATGCATGTGCTGATCCCCTTAATGACTGAGTTTTAGGGCAATGGACCAAAACCATAAAATGGCCGCTGCGCCCATGAATATCCGAAATATGTTTCTTTGGCTGCTGATGGATATGCCTATTCCCATATCAAACAGCAATATGCGAATACCGTTGAAACCGTGGTAAAGTACCGCTCCGAGCAGCATGATATCAAGCACCTCGAAAACAGGATTGCCCATGAGCACCGATAGGGTCGCATCAAAATCCTCTTTTCCTGACAAAAGAGAACCTCCCATGAGGATCGTGTGGAGCAGGATATAGAACACGAGTCCAAGACCGGTGATCCGATGGAGAACAAAGGCCCACATTCCGGTTGCGTCCCACATTTGGCTTCTATGACTCAGTCTCGACGAGAGAAGCGTTTCACTATGGATCATATTAACCTGCCCCCCTTATTGGCTTATTTCATCAATGGCATGTTTTTCAGCGCATCTCTTCTCACGCTCGCCACATGTTTCCTCATTAGCTTTTCCGCCAGGGAGGAATTCTTTTTCTCAATGGCTGCTAAAATTTCATAATGTTCCTTAACAGTTTGTTCAGGTCTTCCGGGAAGCGCCACGGTCCTCAACCGAACCATTTGAAGGTGGACATTGACGCTCTCCATCATGCTCTTGAGCAGTTCATTGTCAGAGGCTTCAAGCAGAGTGGCGTGAAATTCAACATCAGCGGGGGTATATTTAAGAAGCCT
>Ga0233437_1006031_pt1 | contig 12697 bp, 11 predicted proteins | sample SI_122_August201_FD_182714 | JGI IMG/M metagenome (GOLD analysis project Ga0233437, IMG submission 182714) | Seawater microbial communities from Saanich Inlet, British Columbia, Canada - SI_122_August2016_200_MG | ecosystem: Environmental > Aquatic > Marine > Inlet | place: Canada: British... | reverse complement strand
AAACAACAAGAATGATTGAAAAGTTTTGTGAAATGATTCGAAAAAAAGCTTTTCATGAAATAATCGATTCGGCAAAGCCAAAAGAAATTGCTATTGAATTAGCTAATGATTTTAAATTAGATTATACTCGGATTGAAGATGGGGAAGAATTCGAAATTGCATTAATTGATTATTTAGAAATACTTTTTGTTGATGATGAAACAAAATTAGTTAACAAGCGAGTAGAAAAAGGAAGCGTCTTTTTAGGGTTAAATGATTTTGCTAGATTTTTATCTGAAAAAGCATATAAAAAAGTATTTGATTCGTTACCGATAGACAAAGAATCTGTTCCAAAAGACTTAGTTAAAATAGCAAAGAGTATTGATTCGCAATTAGTTCATATAGAACACAAGCGCTTTGATGCAAAACTATCCGGGAAAATTAATCCGGCTCTTTTCCCACCAAGTATGCAAGAGTTATATCAAAAACAATTAGCTGGGAAAAAACTTGGTTATTATGAAAGACTAGTTCTAGCCGCGTTTTTGTATCAAGTCGGAATGAGAAAACAAGAGATGTTAACTTTGTTTTCAAAGAGCCCGGATTTCAAAGCACATATTGCACAGTATCACATCAACCGAGTTTTTGAAAAAGAATTGTCGGCACCAGGATACAAAAAGATTAGTGAATATGGTATAATTGTTTCAAAAGAAGAAAAAGTTTTCAAGCATCCTGTGCAGTATTATGTGAGCAAGATGCGTGCGAGTAATCGGATGAAAAATGCTGCAAAAGAAAAAGAAGAGAGGGAAAAAAATGTTTGAAGAAAGTAAAGAAGCAACGTTTATGAAAAAGCATTTTCAAAAGTACTATTTGACACATAAAGTCGATTCGGTTCCAGATGTTGAACGACGCGAATTTGGTTATGGTGTTTTCAAAAGAAAAATTGCTAATCGAAATCTCGCATTTTCGGGCGTTGATGGGATGAATCGTTTCTTATGCGAAAAAACACCATTGTTTTTTTCTTATTCAAATTCGTATTATTCTTTTCCAGATAAACAACCAATGCAAAACAAGGGTTGGTTACAATCTGATTTAATTTATGAATTCGACGCAGATGAAATAAATGCCGTGTGTGAAAAAACTAATGGTGTGTGGGTTTGTAACAAAACGTTTGGGGAAGAAAACGCAGTAGAAGAAATTGACAACAAACAATGGTTCTTAGATAAAAGTTTAGAACTATCAAAACAACAACTCTTTCGTTTAGTTGATTTTTTAGAAGAAGATTTTGGTTTTGATTTAGAAAAAATTGCAGTAAACTTTTCTGGAAAAGCCGGGTATCATTTACACATAAGAAAAAAAGAAATCCAAAAACTAAATAAAAAATCAAGGATAGAATTAGTTGATTATATAACGGGTTATGGATTGTTTTATGACAATATTGGTTTTGAACTTGAAAAAGCTTTATCTTGTCCAAAAGGTAATGGCCTTTGGGGAAAAAGAATTAACAAAGGGATAAAAGAATTCTTTAAAAAAGATTCAAAAGAAATTGCGCGAATTACAAAATTACCTTCGGCAAAATTAAATATGCTAATGAAAAATAAGCCTGAAGTAATTAATGGAATTGAAAAAGGATTGCTTTATGATGTTGGTGCGAGAACCAACAAAGAATTCTGGAAAAGCGTAATTGATTTTGTTGTGCAAACATATATGGTGCCAATTGATAGACAAACAAGTATTGATTTACACAAAATAATTCGCGTTCCAAATTCATTACACGGAGAAACAGGGTTTATCGCAAAAGAACTTTCTATAGAAAAATTAAAAGAATTTGATCCTTTTAATGACGCAGTAGTTTTTGGAGAGGATATGATTAAATTGTTTGTTAAACATACTCCTAAGTTCTCGCTTAAAGGCAAGTTTTTTGGGCCATATGAAAATGAAGGTATCGAAGTGCCATTGTATTGTGCAATTTATTTAGTTGGAAAAGGGGTAGCGGAATTGAGATAGGATTAAAAGAACGATTTTCTTTTCATTAATGGGTGTACACATGCAAATAACATATGACGAACTACGAAGAATTCATAGACTAGAAAAAAATACGTCAAAACTAGTCGAAGTAGATGAAGACTTTATAGACTCACTCGAAAAGTTTGTTGAAGAAGAAAAAAAGAAATATATTGCTTCGCTGAAGAATTTTTCTTCTTCAGAAGCACGGCAATTTACTAATTTGAAAAGAATTATCGAAGAAATATTTTTGATGCGAGAAAAAAAGATTCTTAACAAAGCGCTAATTGCTTCACACACAAAAGAATCTGAATTAGACAATATGGCGCGACAAGAAAAAGATGTTTTTAAAAAATTATTAAAAGTTTTAACTGAGTATTCTTCTCATTGTACTTCTTTGTTTGGGGAACGTGAAAAGAAAAACAATTTAGTTAAAGTTGAAATACTAAAAGATGTGCCTACTTTTGTGGGAACTGATATGAAAGAGTATGGTCCGTTCAAGGAAAGTCAAAACGTTGAATTACCTGCGAAAGTCGCAAAACTTTTTATTAGCCGTAAAATTGCTAAAGAACAGTAATCGTGCGATCTTTCGAAGAGAGTATTTTTAATACTTGTCTACAAGAAGATTATTTGGTGACGTTGAAATGGATTATCCTGATAGAAATGAGTTAGTTGTTGTTAAGATAACTCAGGTTCTTGATTACGGTGTTTTTGTTGAATTGTTAGAATATGGTAATCGGCGCGGGTTTGTACACATAAGTAATGTTTCTAGTTCGTGGGTAAAAAATATTAGAAACTTAGTAAAAATGAACCAAGTTAGGGTTGCAAAAGTTTTGAATATTGATCTTGATAAAAAACAAATTGATTTATCATTTGCTTCAATTTCACCACAAAGAGAAAAACAAAAAATGGTTGAGTTTAAACAAGTTAATCGAGAAGAAAAGTTAATTGCATTGCTTGCAAAACAAGAAAAGAAAGAATTTGATGAAACTTGGGAACAAGTTGCAGATCCATTAATCGAAGAATATGGTTCGTTGTACAAAGCATTTGAAAAAGTTGCGCTTGGAGAAGACATTAATAAACTAATTGAAGCGAAATGGTTGGCGCCAGTAAAAGAGTTAGTTGAAAAAAATATTGTGGTTTCGGAGAAAACACTTAAAGGAATTTTAAAACTTTCTACACTACAAGACGATGGTTTAGAATTAGTTAAACAAGTATTAAAAGAAATCGAAGCAGTGAAAGGGTGTAGTGTGTTATACAAAGGAGCCGGAGTATTTGTAATATCTTGTTCGTCACCAACATTTAAAGAAACGGAAAAAACATTGAAATCTGCTGTTGAAAAAGCAGAAAACAAAGCTAAAAAAACAAAAGTATCTTTTACATTTGAACTTAGTTCGGATAAAAAGAGATCAGGTAAAGAATAGGTTTTTATGCTTTTATTGGAGGAATAGATTATGCCAACTAAAATTCTTTTAACAAAAAAAGTTTCTTTTAAAGACGGAGTATTGTTAGTAGGTTTACCTGGAATCGGATTGGTTGGAAAGATAACTGTTGACTATTTGTTAAAAGAATTAAAACCGGTAAAAATTGCAGAAGTACTTTCGGATTCGTTTCCTCCAAGTGTTCACACAAAGAATTCTAAAATAAATTTAATAAAAAATGAGATTTATCATTTAGTGTACAAGAAAAAAAACTTTTTAATTTTAGCTGGGCCAGTACAACCTTCACTTGATTTTAAAGTTGGTTCTGCACACGAGCATTACGAATTTTCTGAAACGCTTGTAAATTTTTTCAAATCGGTTGGGATAAATGAGATTGTTACTCTTGCAGGAATAAATATTGGAGATAAACGATTAAACAAAGAGCCCGGGGTTATTGTTGCAGGAACTGATGATGTAATAATCAAAGCGTGGAAGACTGCGGGCGCAAAAGAAGACAAAAAAGAAGGACTTATTAGTGGTGCAGCAGGATTAATGGTTGGTTTAGGCAGACTACGTAGTATGAAAGGGGTTTGTTTAATGGGTGAAACTAATTCTCAATTAGTTTATGGTGATCAAGGTAGTGCAAAAAAAATGTTAGAATTACTTGTTAAAAAGTTTAAGTTTAAATTAAATATGAAATCAATTGCTAAGGATTCAAAAGACATTGAAAAAGCATTCAAAGAACTTACTCAACAACTCGAAGCAGTTGAAGATGAAGAACCTAGCACAAACTTACCTTATGTTCGCTAGAAAAACTTTTTTACTTTTCAAAAGAGTTAGAAAATAGAATGATTTTATTATTTATTTTGATCGTTCAAAAAATCTTTTAGTTTTGCAAGAGTTGTTTCAAAACCTTTTCCGCCTTTTCGCAAATAGTATGACGGGTGATAAATGAAAAATAATTTTGTGTCCTTCCAATGTTTTATTTGTCCTAAAGCCAAGTTTTTATCGAAAATACTTGCTGCACTTCTTCCAAGTAAAACAATTACTTCTGGATTTAGTTCTTGCAAATATTTTTCAGTTAAGGGAAAAAAATAATCGATTTCTGAATTAGTTGGTTTTCGAATTCCACTCTCTTTGTTTAGCGGGATGATTGGAACAACATTAATTATTGCGTAGTCTTTTTGTGATAAGCTAAGTTCGCTAATCCATTTGTCAAGTAACTTCCCGCTTCTCCCAACAAAAGACTTTCCGCATTTGTTTTCTTCTTGTCCGGGAGCTTCTCCGATAAAAACAATTCGCGGGGTGTCGTTACCGCGACCAAAAACAATATTTCCTTTTGTAGCTAAAACATTTTTGTATAATTCGTGTTTTTTTGCGTGTGAAAAATATTTTTTTCTAAAAGTTTCAAGTTTTATACTATCAAAAATATTCATTTCATCACTAACTTATAAATAATTTATTATTAGACTGCTAAAAGTCCGAGTGCGTTTAACAAAAGCATGGTTCCTATTCCTGCCGGACCAATTACGATAGAAACAATTAATGAGGGGATGGTTGGCAAGTTAACTTTGAAAACAAAAATTGCTATTGCCCAAATAATCCCGCCAAGAACCGAGTTGATAATAATTTTTTTCAAAAAGAAAATAATAATTAATGTTGCGATAATCAAACCGATTCCAACAACTATGAATAAGGGTTGGTTAACTGGTAAAAAGTTTACTCCTTCTTCTGCAACGAAATTAACTCCGTCTGCAAAACCAAGTATTGCGAATTGACTTAATTGTCCCATGCAAAAAATACTATTTTAAATTATTTAAACCCTTTCTTTTGTTTTTTTGAAAAGAAATGGTTTTTTAAATAAAATAGTGTACTAATAATTAGTATTGGTGAGCATAAATGCCTAGATTTAATGAAGATCAAAAGAAAATAGCGTTGTTATTACTTAACGAACCAAAAACTGAAGAAGACATGAATAAACAATTAAATATTCCTTATGACAAGTTAACACAAGAATTAAAGGCATTACTTAAATTAGGGGTTATAACAAAAGAAGGTTATCCTACTAAATATCGTTTAAAACAAGATATTGTTGACAAAATACAGCAAAGAAAAGAGATTTCTGAACAAGACTCGTTTAAAATGCGACTTAACGCGATTATAGAGTTTAAAGCAATAGAAGCAGAGCTATTAAAGAAGCATATGAAAGAAATCACGGCTGCATTAAAAAAAGAGAAAGCATTTACTATTTATGATGTACGCGAAGCAGAAATAATTGAAGATGACGATGACATGGAATCGTCTTTTTTAGAAGTAAACCTTAGTGTAATGGACTTTAGGGCACTTATCAAGTTTTTGTTCTATTATGGGCCTACATCAATAGAAGTGCTAAAACCGAATAAAATAGAGCTTTCAAACTTCGAATTCCAAGACGGATTGATGGAATTAGCTGAAATCTTCCAAAAATACGCTAATTTCTTCACAAAACACTTAAATCAAGAAGAATTAACCAAATTCTATAAATCCGCGTACAAATAGCGACTAATAGTTTGTATAGGGACAAATTTGTTAGTTTTTATTAGAATTGTACTAATTGTTGCGACAATCAAGTTTTGTGCTCAATTTTTTTGAATTGGGTAATTTCGACAATCGACATTTTTAATTTATTTAATCTTAATTTTTTTTACAACTAATTATTAAAACAAATTTTGCCACAAAGGAACTGAAGGAATGTTTTTATAGCTTTGTGAGTGTTAACAAACAGTGTTTTATGGTCAGTTAGGTGCATTTTAGAAATTTAAATTTAGTTAAGCAATGAGATGATTTTTTCATAATTTTTCCCAAAAAAAGCGTTTTCTAAGAAAAAACCGACTTCGTTAATTAACGAAAAGAGCTTCTCATATTGGGGTAAAAATCGCCTTGTTTTAGGCCTATTTGGTGTCTCAAAACGCACCCAATAGTAAGGTATTTAAAGGGCATTTCCATCAATTATGAGAGTCTTGCTAGTACTATTGTTGAGTACTTTCGCGAGAATAATTTTTGTAAAAATGAGGTGAAAAACAAATGAAAGGATTAAGTATAAAAAAAGTAGTTGCTATAGGATTAGGAGCTGCCTTAGTTGGATCAGCTTTGGCTCCCGTAGTATCTGCAGCAAACATGACCCCTACAGGGTTAGATGACTTAACAGTAGATGACGTTGTATCGTCAGCAGGTGTGCCTGTTGTAGACGTTGTTGTTGGTTCTAACGCTGGAGTTTCAGACGTTGTCTGGGCAGGAAATATCGCTGCAAGAGTTGCACAATTAGCAACAACAGCAGTTGGTGGAGAAAGCGGTGCAACATCAGTTGACGTAACAGTTGGCGGAGTACAAACAACAGTAGGATCAGGAAACACAGACGAAAACACTCTGAGTTTAACTGCAAATTGGTCTGAGTTTAACTCAATCAAAGCAGACTATAGTGATTCTGCAGTATTCGCAAATATTGCTGGAAGAACAATAAAGAACGCTGCGGTTGAATCGCAAATCAATATTGATGAAAACGTAGAAGTTATCGCTGACGCTAAATTCCAAAGCATTGCTGACGGAGTAGCACCAGGAGAACTAGTTGCACAAGTAAATTCAGGGAATTATAAATACTCTATGAATTTTGGAACAGGAATTCCATACTACACAACATCAATAACACAATTAGATGCAAACGCTAATTACAATGTAAAAGTTCCGATTTTAGGACAAGAATACACTGTTGATGAAGCTACATCTACTAAATTAGTTCTGTACGCAGACACAACTCCAACTGATTTAGCTTCAGGCGAATCTGTATCAGTTCCAGGTGTTGGAGACTACGATGGAAAAACATTGACAGTACAACTCGATGGATTAACAAATGCAGGTGGAACAAATTCACACAGAGCTAAGTGGACTCTATATGATGGAGAATCTGCATTAAAAACTGTTGAAGCAACTCCAGCTTACGATTTGAAAGATCAATTCGGAAGTAGTTACTTCACAGAAAGTGTATATGTTTCAGCTGCAGGAGTAAAAGTTTCTACAGGAGCAGAATACGCAACAATTAGAACAGGAACACAAAGATTAGAAATTAGAAATAATCAAGTATTCCCATACGATTCAACAAAAACTACTAACCCTGAATGGAAAGCATATTTTCGAACAGGTAGCGGAGTTAACGGATCGAACGGAACTATTGTAACTGTTCAAATTAGAAATAATTGGTCATATAATCAAACAAAGACTGAATCTACATCATCTAAATTGATGTTGGCGGCAGGAAGTGCTCTAAACTTACCTGAAGACCACGGTAAATTCATCTTTAATGGATTACAGACTAAACCAATGGCTAAAGCTATGATTGGTGGAGACACAGTAACTGTTACTGACACAAAAGGAATCTCAAGAGAAATGCCTCTAGTAATTGCTTTAGGATCAGGATCAAATACTTTTGAAGTTGCAGGAAACACTTACTTAGTAGATGTTAACACAACTGATAACAAAGTAAGATACTGGGCTAAACCAACTTCAACAGTTTCTGAACCATACAACAATCCAACAGGAACTAATGGAACGGACTATTTTGATGTTTCATACACTGACGACAGCGTAAGTGTAGCAAATTCTGTTAAATTGTTAGTTGATGATGATTGGTTTACAACATCAGACGCAAACAAAGGAAAAGTTGCATACTATGTTGGTGCAGATGAAGGAAGTCAACAGTTCTGGTTATTCTTAGCTGCTCAGTCATTCGACTTAGACAGTAAAGGAGACACAGACACTAGTGAACTATATTTCACTGGAACTGAAGTTGATCAAAACGCATTAAATGGAGATCCAGTTAATGATGTTTCAGTAGATCTAAATTTCTACTTTCCTGATCAAACTACATACAATGTATTGACTGCGTTGACAACAAACACTGGAAATGCTATGGGAACAACTGCCGACGCAAATGGTGGAATTGATTTCTCAGAATCGGGTAACTTCAGAAATCCATCTGACGGAGACGATTATCAATACGGCTCTGTATGGACTCTAAACGAAGCAGGAACTGCAACTACAGCTACAACAGACATTAACTTCTACGTTAATAATCAAACTGGATTGTTAGTATCATCTACTGACAATAAAACTAGATTATCTGACGCAGATAAAGAAGTTAAATATACTAGTTGGTCACTTGACGAATACACTACAGCTAGTGCATCTAAATTGTTAAGCGGAGTAACTGACTACGGTACTGAAGTAACTGTTGCTGATGGAGTTGCAACAATCATGATGCCAGAAGAGGTAAGAAAGGTTGAAGCATATCTTGGTTCAAGCGATGTTGAAACTAGTACAGTTGGCGGAGAAGACTTCGAAGGAGTTGTATCTGGAGAAACTGTAACTACAGCTGCTGGAACAGAAGTAACTATTAGTGGAATCACTGCACCATCTGGAAACGGAGTTGCTGTTGTACCTACTGGAAATCTAGTAAAGGTAGACACTGAATTCACTAACGGAAAATCTGTTATCGTAGGTGGATGGGTAGCTAACGCTGCTGCAGTAAACCTAGAAGTTGCCGAAGGAAACACATTGGAATCAATGTTGTTAACTGCGGGTGATTACGTTGCTGCTGAATTAACAAGCGGAGATATCGTTGTTGCAGGAATGACTGCTGCCGACACAGGCGCAGCTGCACAAGAATTAATCAACGCATTAGACGCAATGTTAGCATAAATAAATAATTAGTGAAAGGCCCTTTTGGGCCTTTCCTTTCTTTTTTTTAAATAACTCAAATGAATTCAATAGATTTTTTTTAATTTAATGGTTTTGTACTAACGAATTCGTTTTCTTTTTAAGTGTATTGCAACAAATTTTTGTTATGGCTAATAGCAGGAATATTGGAGATATCGTTTCAAAGGTACAGTCTGAGTCAAAAGGGAAAAAGGCAAAAACAAAGAAAAAGACTGTTAAAAAAGCGGTTAAAAACGTTAAAATTGTAAAATCAACTAAAGAAAAAAAGCCATCTCCAAAAGAAATTAAAAAAGACAATAAGGTTCCAAAAACAAGTAAAAAAAGTAATAATAATTTAAAAATAATTGCAGGAATTATAATTATTATTCTTATAATTGGTACTATTTATTTTACTGTTTTTTATACGCCTTATGATTACGCTTTCAAATTAAATGGAATAAGTTATTATTCAAATGAGTATACTCCAACCGAATTTTTTGAAGTTTTGAAAACAAAAGAACAAGTATTTGTTTCGCCGTTGATGGAAGACGGAAAAGCTAGCCCGATTTTTGCTAACGTGCTTAATTTGTGGCAAGTCGTATTGATTAGTAATGAAATTGACGCAGTGCAATTAATTAGAACAACTGATTCTTCAGGTAACTTGATTGGGTGTTATACAAATAACGGTAGTGTTACTGAGAGTGAATTAATTTCGATTGACGCATGTAATATTATTCTAAATTCACAAGATAATTTTGTTATTGTGCCCGAAGTCGGTAATGCACGCGTATTAATTGAAAAAAACAAATTAAGTGTTTTTGCTAGAGAAGAAATTGCGAGCCAAGTTAATTTTATTGTAATGTCTGAGATCTTTCCAAATGCTCGTGAAGCACTTGATAGAGTAAATGAAAAGATTTACGGATTAGGATAAAACTGAAGCTGGTAGAATGCAAAAATATGTTAAATACAGTATTATATTGTCAATACTGATTTTTGCTGGTTTAACTGTAATGGCTATTATTACTGATTCTTTATCAGTTATCGCGGATGCAAACCCCACTTTTTTGCTCTTAGCAGCCCTGTTTTTTGTCATTTCTATCATTTTTTGGGTAATTCCATGGGCATATTTGATTAAAAAAGACAAAGTATCTTCAACTTGGAAAGGACTGGTTGTTGGGTTTTCATGCGTTTATGGTGCGTTAACTCCGATTCAAGTGGGTGCTGAAGCATTACGTGCGATAAAGGCTAAAGAGATTTTTAGCGTAACTTATTCGGATTCTGTGTCTGCGTCAATGGTTGTAAAAGGGATAAAATTCTTTTTTATTGCGATTTTAGCATCAATTGTTTTTGTAGGAATTTTACTAGAAACACAATTATCGCTTGTGATGTTATTTGGTTTGGTATCTGGATTTAGTGTAATTATTTTAGCAACCGCATTATTCTTATTACCGCTAAACAAAAAAATTGGGCGTGGCATTGCGCACATGTTTCATTTGTTTTCAAAAAAGATAAAACAATTTAATGTGCTTGAAAAATACTTTAAAAAGTATTCTATTTATTTAACCAAAATTTCTTTAAAAAAGTTTGTAGTGGTTTTTGTTTTAGCCGCGCTCTCACTTATATTTGAATTTATTGCTTTATGGTTTTGTTTCTTAGCATTAAACGTACAAATAGAATTATTTGCATTAATTGTGTTATTTGTAATAATCTCTATTTTAGAAAGAACTCCTGTGTTGCCAAGAGGAATTGGTTTGGTTGAAGCCGCAGGATTCATTTTTCTTTCACTCCCAGAATTTGCATCAGTTTCTTTAACAATTGCGCAAATCGGGGCAATACTGATTTTATTCGATGTTGTTAGATTGTTGATACCAACAGTTGTTAGCTTGTTAATTTCACTTGTGAAAGTAAAACCCGTTGCGCCCAAAAGAAATAAAAACACCAATAAGTAATACTTGTTATGCAAGAACAATTAATCTTACTCGTGATATTCTTCATTATTTCGCTAGCGAGTGTTATGCTAATTGTAAAACGAAATTTTGTAAAAGGGATAGTTGGAAAAAATATCAACATCAAAGGCGACCCGCTAGTTGCTGAGAGTTGCGGAATTGCTTTACTACTTCCAGTGTGGTTATTGGTTATTTATTGTATTTTATTTCTAAATATGGGATTAGAATTATTGTTGGTCGGAATTGCAATAAGTGTTTTTGGATTTATTGGTTTTTTAGATGATAATAAAAACAAGTTTTTTGGCAGAGCCGTTGGTTGGAAAGTACGTGCAACACCAATTGCATTAATCTCTTTGATTGTAGCAATCATTTTCTTTTTTCCACAAGATATTATTGGAGTGGTATGGATTATTTTATTAGCGTTGTTTTTAGCAGGCGTTGCAAGTTTTAGTAATACTTTTGAAGGACTAAATGGTTGGACCGTTGGAACAAGTTTTATTATTTGTATTTTTGCGTCAATAGTTGCAATGCAATTTAATTCACACGCGTCATTCTTATTTCTTTCACTTGCAGGGATAATTCTAGGATTATTAGTGTTTAACAAATATCCTGTGAAAGCATTTCCTGGTGATTCTGGGACACTTTTAATCGGTTCTGCAATTGCGGGCATGGCATTGTTCACACAAAATATTTTGTTTGTAATATTTGTATTCTTGTTATTTATTCCTCATATGGTTGATTTCTTTTTGTTAAAAATGATTACTAATCGTGATGATGCAACACAACAAAAACAACGACCCTATAAATTGCTATCGAATGGTAAACTAACAATTCCTGATTATAAGGGAAAGACCAAATTTGATTTTGCCAAATTAATGATGAAGCTTTTTGGAGATAGATTTGAATGGCAAATAGTTTCAATCATTTGGATTATAGTTATAATAAATTCTTTGTTTTGGACAGCTATTTTCGTAAGCTTTGTTTTCTAAAAAATCTCTTCTTTTATTAATTCGCGTAATGCAGTTGTTGCGTAATTTCCTTTGCTTAAGAAAAAAGATATTTTTATTGCTCTTTTTCCTTCGTTGAATTCATCATCCATTATTTCTAATAGCTTAAAGTCTTTTGGAAACAAAGAAATTTCTTTTTGGTTTCCCTTACTTGATAATTCGCTTAATGAATGTACTCGAAAAGTTTTGAAAGAAACTTTTTCTTCTTTCATAATTTGTTTTTCTATTTCGCCAGCTTTACCCTCTGAGAAAGTTGTTTCAAAACCGGGGAGGATAGTGGTTGGGTTTTTGTCTTCGCTTAAAACATCTCCGTCAATTTTTGCAAGAGCTTTGTCTCCAAATAAGTCTATTCGTTTGGTGATTATTTTGTTGAATAAATAACTTTGATACGCGTGCACAAATAAATAACGAGTCTTTTTTTGTAATGCACTAAATGCTTTCATAAAATCTGTAGGACTTTTTGCTAATTCATTTAGGATTGCTTTTTCACTTCTACACGAGTTCGGAAATTCACGTAACGCTTGTCTAAAATCAAGAGTTTTTGCTAAATTGATTCGAGCGTTTTTAATATCTGGTTTTTCTTCTTCAAAAGTTTCTGTTAAATAAAGCATTACTG
>Ga0233437_1006029_pt1 | contig 12699 bp, 15 predicted proteins | sample SI_122_August201_FD_182714 | JGI IMG/M metagenome (GOLD analysis project Ga0233437, IMG submission 182714) | Seawater microbial communities from Saanich Inlet, British Columbia, Canada - SI_122_August2016_200_MG | ecosystem: Environmental > Aquatic > Marine > Inlet | place: Canada: British... | reverse complement strand
TATCTTCTAATTTAAACAAAGAGTTCTTCATAATGTCTGCAATGACTTCTAAAGAAAGAGCAAAATGTTTTTTTGCCACTTTCGCATAAAAGCAAGTTCTTTCATTTGTAGTATAGGCATTAAATTCTCCCCCTACCTTTTCAATTTCGTTTGATATTAACCAATTATTCGGGCGTTTTTCAGTTCCTTCAAATAACATATGTTCAATAAAATGAGAAATTCCCGCTTCTTCTTTTAATTCATTATTACTTCCTACTTTAGCCATAACTTCAACAACTACAGAATTGCCTTTTTTTTCTTCAAACAGTACAGTTAGACCATTGCCCAATACCTCTTTTTTCATGTTAAAAAGCATTATTTTAAGCTTTATAATGCTTGTGGTTAAGTGTTTATAGGAAACCTTTTTAACTTTCAATCTATTGCTGTATTTTATGAGATTAAGAGAGTTTAAACAAATTCTTAAGAAAAAAGAAATTGATACGGCGATTTTGTTACATCCGGACATTAACATTACATATTTTACTCAGATAGTGCCCTCATATGCCATATTCCTTGTTTCTCAGAAGTCTGCCGAAATTTACATGACTTCATTAGATGATAAACCAGAACTGAAGGGGATCGCAGTAAAAACGCTAAAGAAGGGCTGGGAAAATAAAATTAAAAGCAAAGAACATCAGAAAATTGGACTAAATTATAGTACAATTACTATGGGGGCTTTCAAAAAACTTAAGAAATTGTTTCCAAAAGCTAAATTTGTCGATATAGCTGAAGATTTAACTAGATTAAGGTCAGTTAAGACAGAGGAAGAATTAAAGTTAATTAAAAAGGCATGCAAGATTACCGATAATGCATTTGAAGCTGTTGTAGATCAGTTGGGCAGAGGTAAGTTTAGAACGGAATTAGAAGTTTCTAACTTTATTGAAAAGCAGTTTAAAGATTCTGGTGCAGAGTTAGCATTTCCTTCAATTGTTGCAATGGGAAAAAATGCGGCCATTCCTCATTATTGTACTGGAAAGCAGAAATTGAGGAAAGGATTTTTGTTGTTTGATATTGGCGCTAAGTATAAAAATTACTGTGCGGATATGTCTCGTACAATCTTCTTAGGCACTATCTCTGAGAAGGAAAAGGGCACTTATAATCAACTAATTGAAGCTCAAAAAGGAGCGATAGAAAAAGCTCGTGTTGGTATGAAGCTATCTGAATTGGACAAATTTACGCGAAAATCGCTGGGAAAATATTCTTCATATTTTATTCATTCTTTAGGACATGGATTGGGAATAGAAATCCATGAAAACCCTTCATTTTCTGAAGAAAGTAATGACACAATCTTGGAGAATCAGGTATTTACAATTGAACCAGGAGTGTATTTTCCAGGGAAATTTGGATTAAGAATAGAAGATACCACTGTTTTTTCTAATAAACTTAAACAATTGACAAAATCTAACAAAGAATTGATCCAAATTAGAATTTAACAATTGAAACCACAAACCTTTTAAAATAACTACCTTTTCAGCATAACACTTATAAACAAATTGGGGCCGTAGTGTAGCTTGGTCTAGCATTGGGCGTTTGGGACGCTTAGACCCCAGTTCGAATCTGGGCGGCCCCAGTTCATATTTACAACATTCGGAGGAAATTTAAATGCCAACAAAACGATTTGGAGCAAGGTACGGTAGAAAGCCAAGAAAAAAGCTTGCTAAAATAGAGTCACAATTAAAAGCTATAAAAAAATGTCCTTATTGTAATAAGGATGGAATTAAGAGAGTTGCAGTGGGAATCTGGAACTGTGAGAAATGTCACGTAAAATTTGCCGGTAAGGCATATAGTATCTAAGGAGAAAGAAAATGTATTATATCTGTTTTGACTGTGGAAAAAAAGTAGAAGATGAATATCTTTCTACTAAAGTAAGATGCCCTTATTGTGGTGGAAAAGTTCTTTATAAAGATAGAAGGACTGTTGTTAAAATCAAAGCTCAATAATTTTTAAAATGGGGAATTCAACTAAAATCAATCAACTTCAACTATTACAGCAGAATCTACAAAATTTAGTTCTACAAAAACAGCAGGTTCAAAATCAATTGTTAGAAACTGATTCTGCGATATCTGAATTAAAAACAACAGATAAAGCCTATAAAATAGTTGGAAAAATAATGTTGGCTTCTTCTAAAGAAAATCTTATTAAAGATCTTGAAGAAAAAAAGGAAGTTTCTGAAGTTAGAATTAAGAACTTTAAAGAGCAAGAATCTTCCTTACAAAAGAATATTGAAGAAGTACAAAAAGAAGTAATGGGAGAACTTAAAGGAGAAGAAAAAGAAAATTCAGAGTAAATTTAATGGTTTTTTCTTAATTTAAACTTTGACTTTAAAAATAATGAATTTGGCACATACAAAATATCGTGGTTGTCAGTTTTAATTTCTGTTTCTAAATAACCAATCTTTTCAATAATTCCAGCAATTTCCTTTACTTCTATTTTATGGCCTTCTTTAATTTTATCTTTTCTTTGAATATAAATCCATCCAATGAAATTTGGAATTACATCTTTTAATCCTACTAAGAAAGTTAAAATTATTAACATTAAAACCGCTCCCAAGAAAACATAAAGGACTATTGACCCAATATTAAAATGGTCTAAGAAAACAACAATAGTCATCAAGTAAATTAAATACATTAAAATTGAACTGACCCACATTTCTAAATCATAAGTGATTCCTACGCGAGTCATTATTTTGTTTAATTCAAATTCTTTTAATAGTTTGTAAATTAGTTTCTTTACCAAAATTCCAATTCCAAAGCCAGCAAGAAGAATTACTATACCTACAGCAATATGGGTAAAGTAAGATGAAGCTACTTCAACTGCTCCTTTAACTGTTGTCTGATTGACCATAATTCTAAAATGAAGGAGTTTATTTATAAAATCTTCTTTTCCATAAGATAAAAGAAGGGCTATAAATTTGACTGGAGAGGCCAAATTTATTGAACATTGCGAAAAAGTATATAAACGAAGTAAAATAAAGACTATAATATTAAATCATGGTTGATTACAATAAAAAAATTAAAGAGCTTGAGGACGAGCTAAAAAAGACTAAGTACAATAAGGCCACACAAGGCCATATTGGGATAGTGAAAGCTAAGATTGCTCAACTTAAAGGCAAGCAAGAATTACGTTCATCAAAGAAAACTGGAAGATCTGATCATGGTTACACTGTAAGAAAAGCAGGAGATGGAACAGTTTTATTATTGGGATTCCCTTCTGCAGGTAAGTCTACATTACTTAACAAATTAACTGGAGCCAACTCAGAAGTTGCGGCTTATGCATTTACAACCCTTTCTGTTGTCCCGGGAACAATGGAGTATAAACAAGCTAAGATTCAAATTTTAGACGTGCCGGGAATTGTTTCTGGAGCGGCTTCTGGTAAAGGAAGGGGAAAAGAAGTTCTAGCAGTAATTCAAAATGCAGATTTAGTTTTAGTAGTAGTAGATGTTAATCATCCTGAACATTATCCCGCAATTCTTAAGGAAGTTTGGGAATCTCGGATTAGGCTAAACAAAAAAAGGCCACAAGTATGGATTAAGAAAAAAAGTAAAGGTGGAATTCAAGTTGGAAAAACAGTCCCTCTTGAAATTGATGATGATACAATAAAGAAAATCATGAGGGAGTTTAAAGTTGCCAACGCCGAAATTTTAATTCGTAGTCCAATTGATGTAGACGATTTAATTGATTGTATTGAAGGAAACAAAAAATATGTTCCAGCGATTATATGTGTAACTAAAGCAGACCTAGCTAATGCTTCTAGAGTAACAGAGGTAAAAAAAGAATTGAATGCAGATTTAATAGTTTCTGCTGAAGAAGACCTAAATATCGATCAGCTAAGAGAACTAATCTTCCAAAAATTAGATTTTATTAGAGTTTATATGAAAGAACCACGAAAAGAAGCAGACATGAAAGAACCAATGATTATTTTCCATGATGCAACGATTAGGGACGTTTGTTCAAAAACCCATAAGGATTTTGTAAAGAAGTTTAAGTTTGCTAGAATTTGGGGAAAGTCGGCAAAACATCCAGCACAGAAGGTAATGTTGAAACACAAGTTACAAGATGGAGACGTGTTGGAAATGCATTTAAGGTAATTACAAGAACTACACTCTAAAGATAAGTATATAAACAATAAAACAACTTCTTAACTGATGTATTTTAAAAAAAGGCATAGAACGCACCACACTCATGAGCTAGGAAAGCTCTTTGCATGGCTAGCACTTACAACAGGATTAGCTAATGCTGCATTCTGGACGATTTTTCCTTTAGTAGTGGAGAATGTTGTAAAATCAGAAGTGTGGGTTGGTGTTTTTTTCTCACTTATTTCAATTTTAGCTTTTGTTGGTTCTTTACTTTCAACAGTAATACTGAGAAAATTCTCCCGAGTAAAAATAATGAAGTGGGGTTATATTGGCTGCACAATCTTCATTTTACTATTTACGTTAATAATCACAAAAACTCACTTATACTTCTTTGAAATACCACGGGCATTATTTACCCTTATTACGGGAATCATTCTTTCGCTTTATATTAGGGATACTGCCAAAGCACATAAGTTGGGCCTCGCTGAAGGAAGGTATTACCTTTATGCCAACGTTGGTTGGCTAATTGGTCCAATTGTTGGGGGATATTTGGGACAATTCGTTTCGAGAAATGCAGTATTTGTATTTAGTGCTTTACTTTACTTGTTAAGTTTTATTATTTTCCAACATCAACATTTTAAAAAACACCCGCTTCTAAAACATCAGAAAGAAGAACAAACTATGACTGAGATTTTCTCTAATATAAAATATTTTTTTAAAATAAAGGAATTACGGAAAGTGTATGCCATTTCCTTAGGTTTAAACTATTGGTGGGCAGTTAGTTGTATTTATATTCCTCTCTATGTGATTGGCAATGGATTTGGTGATAGTGTTGTGGGTTGGGTAATTGCAGGGGGAATTTTACCTTTAGTTCTCTTTGAAAAACTAATCGGAAAATTAGCGGACAAAAAAGGATTAAGAATATATCTGGCAGTAGGTTTTTTGATTATTGCAATCGTAACCATATTTTTTAATCTAATTTCCATAGTTCCAATAGTATTAATCCTTATGGCAGTTGTTAATATTGGTGCTGCACTTATCGAACCACTTCAGGAAACATATCTCTTTAAAATAATTAAAAAGAAAGATGAGGAAAGATTTTATGGCGTTTACAACACGGCAGACCCATTAGCTAACATTTTGGGGCCACTGGTTGCTTCTGTTTTTGTTTTATTTTTTGGTTTACCAGGAGTATGGTATGGGTCAGCAGCCATTCTTTTAATTTTTATGTTTATAGCTCTTAGAGCGAAAAAGTAAAAGTAAGTAACAAGTGATGCTATTTCTTTAAATTTAGTTTTAATTATTTGTATCTAAAGTTTTATAAAACATATTCTGTAGTAGATAAAACATGTGTGGGATTATCGGTATTTTTGGAAAAGAAGATTCACTTAATAAGATTAAAGAAGCTTTAGCTGTAATGAAGAATCGGGGTAAAGATGGTTTTGGAATAAGTAATGGCCAAGAAATAATTTGTGAGAAAAAGTTAGAAGAACTTCCAAATATTAAAGGAAAGAATTTAGTCGCACATAATTTACATGCGATTGTTGGACATGTTTCTCAACCCATAAACGGTAAAGGCATTTTGGCAGCAAATTGTGAAATTTATAACTGGGAAGAACTTAATGAGAAGTATTCTTTAAATGCAAAAAACGATGCGGAGTTATTGTTAAAACTATTGGATAAATATTCTTTGGATAAATTAGATGAACTAGATGGAGTTTACGCGTTTGCTTATTGGAACAATGATCAAGTAATAATTGCCAGGGATTTAGTTGGAGTAAAACCAGTCTGGTATTCTAATGAAGGGAAAAGTTTTGCTTTTGCTTCTGAAAAGAAATCTCTGAAGAAAATAGGATACAATCATGTTAGAGAACTGTCTCCTAGATTAATTTTAGAATATGATATTAAAGAAAATAAGGTTAAGTTTACTAACAGAAAATTCTTCTCTTATCTTCCAGAACATAAAGATAATTTTGAAACAATTAAAGAAAGAACTTCAGAATTACTTAGTAAATCAATAGAGAAAAGAATTCCCAATAAGAAGTTTGGATTACTTTTTTCTGGTGGGATTGATTCTACTTACCTTGCTCATTACTTTAAGAGGAATAATCATGACTTTACTTGTTATACTGCAGCACTAGAAGGAGAAACTAAATCTCGAGATCTAATTTGTGCCCAAAAAATTGCTAAAGAAATGGGTTTTAAATTAAAAGTTAAGACCATTAAGATTGAAGAAGTTGAAAAATATCTTAAAAAGATTGTTCCCCTAATAGAAGATTCTAAAATTGTTAAAGTTGGAGTAGCATTAACATTTTATCTTGCTTGTGAATTGGCAAAGAAAGATGGATGTAAGGTAATATTTTCTGGATTAGGTTCAGAAGAAATATTTGCAGGGTATGAACGACATAAAAGCTCTGGCAATATTAACCAAGAGTGTGTCTCAGGATTAATCCAAATGTATGAGCGTGATCTTTATCGAGATGATGTTGTTACGATGGATAATCATTTAGAGTTAAGAATTCCTTTCTTAGATCGACCACTTATTGAATATTGTTTAAAGATTCCAGAGAAGTATAAAATTGCTGGTGGAGAAAGTAAATTAATTCTGCGCCAAATTTCTGAAGAACAAGGATTACCAAAAGAATATGCATTTAGGAAAAAATTAGCCGCTCAGTATGGATCAAGATTTGATAACGCCCTTGGAAGATTAGCTCGAAGAAATGGATTTAAATTAAAGGCAGATTACGTACGACAATTTTATCCTGAACCTAATTTAAAGTTGGGAGTTTTATTTTCCTCTGGTAAGGATTCTACTTATTCTGCTTATATCATGAAACGGCAAAATTATGAATTAACTTGTTTAATTACAATTAAATCTAAGAACGAAGCTTCTTACATGTTTCATACTCCTGCAATAGATTTAGCTAAATTACAGGCCGAAGCGATGGGAATTCCGATTATTATGCAAGAAACTGAAGGAGAGAAGGAAAAGGAATTAATTGATTTAAAAAAAGCATTGAAGAAAGCTAAAGATCAGTTTAATATTGATGGCATTATTACTGGGGCAGTATTTTCTACATATCAAAGAGATAGAGTTGAGAGGATTTGCGATTCTTTAGGGTTAAAGATATTTTCTCCTTTATGGCACAAGCCTCAAGAACAGTTGATGCAGGAGTTATTGGACACTGGATTTGAAATAATCTTTACTGGAATTGCTGCTGAAGGATTAAACAAGAGTTGGTTGAATAAAGTAATTACAACAGAACATTTACTGAAATTAAAGAAGCTTAAAGAGAAGATTGGCATGCATGAAGCAGGTGAAGGTGGAGAGTTTGAGTCTTTAGTTTTAGATTGTCCTTTATTTAAGAAGAAAGTTGTAATTAAAAAAGCTAAGATTATTGAAGAAAAGGAAAATGTTGCCAGGTTAGAAATTGTTGAAGCTGAGTTGGTGGAGAAATGACTGCTACCAATAAGAGGGTTATGTGCTTTGGCACGTTTGATATTTTACATTTAGGACATATTGATTTCTTTAAACAATCTAAGGGTTTAGGAGATGAGTTAATTGTAGTTATTGCAAGGGATAGTAATGTTAAAAGTAAACTAGTCCATAATGAAACAGAAAGAAAAGGATTAGTTGAAAGTATTAAATTTGTTAACAAAGCCATTTTAGGAGACAAAACAGACGTTTTAAAACCTATAATTAAAGAGAAACCAGAAATCATCTGTTTAGGTTATGATCAACCAATTAAAGTTAAAGAGCTAAAGGCAATGTTGCTAGATAGAGGAATTAAAGTAGAAGTTAAAAGATTAAAGCCTCATTTAAAACATAAACATAAAAGCTCTTTAATTAAGAAAAGAATCAAAATCTTTCTATAAAGAAAAAGATCAACGCTTCTTTTTCGTCTTAGATTTACTTGGCTTTCTCGCAGCTAAATAACTTTTAAAGATAAAGATCTGCTCCCATACCGAAACTGCAATTTCTACCACTATAATTATCGCTATTAATAAAAATCCAATTAGGACAAGTTGTTGATGGAGCATACTTTGAACTTCAATTAAATTTTCTCTAAAAATCGAAATGAATATTGAGACACCCATAACTATTAACCATGTTAAAAGAGTATGATGTAAATGAGTTTTAACAAAATGGAAGTTTTCTTTAAGAGAAGTATAGGCCCCATCACTTTCAAAAGTCATAACTGGATAAACAAAGATTAATCTTATACTAATATATAAGAAATAAATCACAGCAAGGGGGATGAAGATTGAAATTGCAACTAGCTTACTAAACGGTAATAGTAGAAACAATAATGCTGCTAGAATCAATAATGGAACAAATACTATTAAAAAGCTAATAACGTGAATTCCTATAGTAGTTAAGTAATATTTCTTAGCAAACTTTAATCCATCTGAGAATTTGGCGTGACCTTTTAATAGCACTTGTTTAATCAACCCATATTTTGCGGTAATGAAGTAATTATCTATTAATAAGGTTACAATAAAATAACCAATTACAGTAATAATAAACCAACTGGAGAATATAGATTCTTTTAGTACGCCATAATTATTATTTAATACTGCCGAACTAATTCCAGTAATTTTTATTAGGCAAAGAAACAAAATTAAGTTAGAAATTAACAGTAAAATATTTGGTAAGAACAAAACGGGATTTTCCTTAAGGATAAACCAACTTAATTGAAATAAGTTCATCTTTGGTTTTTTCAAACTTGTTTTTCTTTTTGCGATCTTCTTAGCCATACTCTTAATTATATGATTTAGTTATAAATAAGTTTGCTTTACCTTTTAAGTGGTATTTGGCAGGTGTTCATTTTCTTTAACTTAATTTGCTTTATTGCACAACGTTTAAATACACCCAATTAACTATAGTTAACAAAAAGAAGAGAATTGCAAACTCCTTTACATAAAAGAGTTTCTGACTAATATCTTAAATAAGATTGAGTGTATATAGAATGTAAGTAAGTCAAAAAAAGAAACTTAATAGGAGTGTAAACAATAATGGGAAAAATAATTTTTGAAAATAAAGAAGAAAATGTAGAAGATGGCAAAAGTATCGTAAAAGCTTGCGAAAAGCTAGGAGTACGATTTTCATGTTATGAAGGAATGTGTGGGACATGTGAGATTGAAGTATTAGAAGGAGACGAAAATCTTTCTGAGTTTACTGATGAAGAAGAAAATATAAGGTTAAGTAAACCAAAAAGATTAGCTTGCATGTGCGATCTTAAACATGGAAATGTGAAAATAAAATTTTAATTGAAAAAATCAATTAAGAGGTAGATAAAAATGGAAATAAAAGATCCTTGTAAACTTTGTGAGGAAACATTAGGGGACCAGAACATTGAGGCAATAACTTATTGTGATTTATGCAACCAGAAGAAAAAGGAACATAAAGAGTTTAAGGACAAATTAGGCATTACTTTGGAATAAGAATAAAAGGAGAACTAACTAATTTCTTGACATCAATAATTGTAATATATTCAATGAGCTTTAGCTATAAGCTAAAAAACTAGCTGGAGATGATTAAAATGGAAAATTGTAATGAAAATAAATGTGTTCCAGAAAGTAGTTCTTGCCATAGTACTGGTTGTGACATGACCGATAAGATGTTACATCTGGCTGATAGAGCTTGGGAAGCGTTAATGTTGGAGAAGATGAAGAAAGTCTTTGAAGAACACAACGGCGAAAAAATGAATCGGGTGGCTCAAGCTACTGTTGAATTAACAAATGCCCATTGGAAAACTAAAATGGAAGCTATGGGAAATAAACAGGCTGCTAAGACGAAGTTGCAAGAAGCGTTTAAGAGTTAGTTTTTTCTTTTTTTTCTTTAAAAAATAAACAAAAAAAACAGAGAATAAAAATAAAATAAAGAAATTACAATCTCTTTCTTTTCAATAACAAGCTATTTGTTATTACACTTACTGAACTTAAAGCCATAGCTCCGCCAGCAATCATGGGATTAAGTAACCAACCAGTCCAAGGGTAAAGTATTCCTGCTGCAATTGGAATGCCTAAGACGTTGTAAAACAAGGCCCAAAACATATTCTGTCTAATCTTGGCCATCGTGATCTTACTTAACTTGATCGCTTTTGGTATGTCTAACAAAGAATCTCGCATTAATACAATACTTCCAGTTTCCATGGCTACATCTGTTCCAGAGCCCATGGCAATTCCTATGTCTGCTTGTGCAAGAGCAGGAGCATCATTAATTCCATCTCCTACCATCGCAACCATTCCTTGTTTTTGTAGTTTTTTAACATAATTTGCTTTGTCTTCAGGTAAAACTTCAGCAAAGAAATTTTTAATGCCTGCTTTCTTAGCAATTGCTGCAGCTGTTCTTTTATTATCTCCAGTAATCATGTAAACTTTTAGTCCTAGTTTTTGTAATTCTTTGATTGCTTGGGGAGAATCTTCTTTAATTTCATCTGCAACAGCAATAACTCCTAAAAGGGTTTTTCCAGTAGACAAGATCATGGCCGTTTTCCCTTCAGTTTCTAAAGTTTCAATATCTTTTCTAAGAGAAGATAAATTTACTTTCCTTTCTTCCATAAGTCTTAGATTTCCAAGATGATATTCCTTTCCACCAATTTTAGCATTAACTCCTTTTCCTGTAATCGCTTTAAACTTAGTTACTTTTTTTAATGCAATCTTCTTCTTTTTTGCAGCATTAACAATTGCTTCCGCTAAGGGATGTTCAGAACTATTTTCAATACTTCCAGCAATTTCTAGAAATTTTGTTTCAGTAGTTCCTTTAGTTGTAACTATATCAGTAACTTCTGGTTTACCTTTAGTAATGGTTCCAGTTTTATCAAAAGCAACGACTTTTAATTTATGAGCAGTTTCTAATGCATCTCCTCCTTTGATTAAAATTCCTTGCTTTGCTCCTTTTCCAGTTCCAACCATAATTGCCGTAGGAGTAGCTAACCCTAACGCACAAGGACAGGCAATTACCAAAACAGCAATTGCTGCAATTAATGCAAAACCAACTTCTGCTTTAATAATAGAAAACCAAACTGTAAACGTTAACAAAGCAATGAAAATAACAATCGGAACAAAGTAAGCCGATACAGCATCTGCAAATCGTTGAATTGGTGCTTTCTTTGTTTGTGCTTCTTCAATTAACTTAACGATTCTTGATAAAGTAGTTTCGCTTCCAACTTTAGTGGCTTTAAATCTGAAACTACCAACTTTGTTAATAGTTGAACCAATAACTTCATCGCCTTTCTTTTTCTCTACAGGAAGACTTTCTCCAGTTACTAAAGATTCATCAAGAGAAGAATGTCCTTCAACAATAATACCATCAACTGGAACTTTTTCTCCCGGCTTAACAATAACAATATCTCCCTGAATCACTTCTTCTATAGGAATTTTAATTTCTTTACGTTTTCTGATTACTGTTGCTGTTTTTGCACCCATTTTCATTAGTTTTGAAATTGCTTCTGAAGTTTTCCCTTTAGCCATTGCTTCTAAATATTTTCCAAAAACAACTAATGTAATTAATACGGCAGAAGCTTCAAAATATTGGTGCCCATTTCCAGACAATACCACATATACAGAATAGAAATAGGCTGCAGAGGTACCCATGGCAATCAAGGTATCCATGTTGGCGGACTTATTTTTAATCGCAGCCCAAGTTCCTTGATAAAACTGTTTTCCAATATAAAACTGAATTGGTGTTGCCAATATCCACATAACATAATCTTGAAATGCGAACAGCGGAGTTTTCATAAAGAACATTCCTAAAATAAATGCAGGAATAGCAAAGATTGCAGAGAGAATAACTTTGTTTCTTAATTTATTTAGTTCTTTTTTCTTCTTTTTCCCTTCTAATTTGATGTTGTGTTCAGTAATCACATGACCGCCATAACCTTTCTTTTTAATAGAACCAAGTAATTTACCCTCATTGATTAGTTTTGGATCATATTCTATTGCTGCCTTTTCTGTAGAAAAATTTACCTCTGCAGAAACAACTCCTTTTTCTTTATTGAGTGTTCTACTGATTATAGTGGTACAACTTGCACAATGCATTCCAGTAATCTTTAAGTTTGTTTTTTTCATTGGTCACATCCTGACAAAGATGCTAATTTATTTAATGGTTGCTGTCCAGGATAGTTCTGACCATCAATTTTCCATGTTGGATAACCAGTAACTCCGGCCGAGGAGCATTCGTTCCTATTTTCATCACAATCAACAAAATCTACATATTGGAAAGAACTACCAAATGCTGCTTTTTGATTTTTACAATGTGAACACCACTCTGTTCCATACATCTTAACATTCTTTTCTGTAAGGCATTTTGCAAAACTATCTAATTCTCCCGGAGAATCTGTTGCCTTTCCAGTAATACTAGAACAGCCCACTAAAAATATCATCAATAAAACACTTAAACTTAAAATTATTTTTTTCATTTTTTTCTCCATTTTATTTTTTGGTAGATTATTAAGTAATTTACTCTACAATTACTTTTCCAACCATCTCTTTGTGTCCTTCTCCACAATAAACATTACATCTCAAGGGAAACTTGCCTTTTAGTGTAGGAGTAACAGTTATCACTTTTTCTTCTCCTTCT
>Ga0233437_1006027_pt1 | contig 12705 bp, 9 predicted proteins | sample SI_122_August201_FD_182714 | JGI IMG/M metagenome (GOLD analysis project Ga0233437, IMG submission 182714) | Seawater microbial communities from Saanich Inlet, British Columbia, Canada - SI_122_August2016_200_MG | ecosystem: Environmental > Aquatic > Marine > Inlet | place: Canada: British... | reverse complement strand
AAACCTGCATATAACCTATTGAAAATTCCGGGTAGAAGCATTGGTTACCCAACGCTCCCCCCACAGACCCGTACGTGAAGATTTCCCTCATACGGTTCCTCGATTCCAATTCTTTTCACCAAATTGGAAACCAAACAGGCGAATACCCTGTTTAGCGCATAACTTTGCAGTCCGGCTGACAACTTTAGATATTTTTATGGACTATCCTGGGTTTAGGAAATGGAAAGGCTGCTTGAATTAACGCAAACCTTTTCCAGTTTATTCCGCCCTTGTGGCTTCTTCGACTCAACCAAAACTTCCAGGCTTTCTCAGCGTGTTTGAACACTATTTCGAGCGCCTTAAAGTTGCCGCGCACTCCAAAATAGTTAAAGTAACCACGCAACTTACTGGTCAGCCTTTCATGTTGATCTTCTATTTTGTCATGTCGATGCCTACGACACCACTGCCACAGATCTTTCATAAAACGAGACAGGCGTTTTCCAATGGTTTTCTTCTTCAATACCCAGTAACCCTTCCTTGATTTTGACCAATAAAACGTGAACCCGAGGAAATCAAAAGTCCCAGGACCCTTCCCCTTTTTGTTAAAGGCAGGTTTCCTGAACGGTATAACCTTTGTCTTTTCCGGATGAAGTGATAGACCGTAGCGATTAAACCTCTTCGGCAGTACTTCCATGACCCGTTGCACATCAGGCTCCAACTCGAATCCGAGTATGAAGTCATCTGCGTAGCGAATTATGAAGCACCGTCCCTTCATTCGTGGTTTGACCTCTTTCACAAACCAGTCATCAAGTACATAGTGAAGGAATATGTTCGATAGCACGGGTGAAATCACACCGCCTTGGGGTGTCCCCTTCCCAGGATAGGAAAGATTGCCCTCTTCCATTACTCCTGCATTTAACCATTTACCAATTAAGCGCAGTATCCCTCCATCATTGACTCTCCGCTTAATCATGCTGCGAAGATGGTTATGTTCGATGTTATCAAACAGTCCTGAAATATCCGCACTCACGATCCAGCCAACGTTCAGCCGTACGCACGACTCCCGTATTTCAGAGATCGCACCGTGCTGACCATGATCCTCCCGAAATGCATGAGAAAAGTCATAGAAATCTGCGTCGTACACCGCATCCAATATGATTGTCACTGCCTTCTGGACGATCTTGTCCTCCAGCGCGGTAATCCCTATTGGCCGCTTTTTCCCTCCTTCTTTGTCGATCCAGACTCTTTTTACCGGTGCGGCGACGTACTGACCTCTCAGCAATCGCTGATGCAAATTATAGAGGTTTTCTTCCAGGTTAAGGCCATACTCCCTGGCCGTTACCTTGTCCACCCCGGTAGAGTCGTTCTTGCGGATCTTTCTAAAGGACTGTTTAAGCAGATCCAAGTCAATCCTGTGGGCCAGGGACGTAAAGACCATCTCCGGCTCTTTCCTTGCCAGCATCCTGATCCATTCAAGTGAAGACTCCCCTGCTAATACCAGGGGCCTGTTTTCCCATGAAATAGCCGAACTCTGTCCGGTTTCGCAAGCAGCCTGCTTTGCAATTTCCTGGTTTTCTGTTGATATGGGTTGTGATCTCTGTGTACCTTCCATAGTTCCTACCAGTAAAACGTTATGCCCGGCTTCACCTTCCCTTAAATGGGTCCCTCGGACTAGGTTCCCCATCCTGTCAGTCGGGGAGAAAGCACATCGATTCCCGACCATCGGTACTATGATCCGCTAAGACTTCCAAATGTCCATCTCAGGCTTGTTCGCTATTCGCTATCCGCCCCTGATACCTTGATTGCTCTTTTGTTTTCGCTCACCGGGAGGGATAGAGCACCCCTTTCCAGAGCCAGGGCGTTCACCTATTCGTGGCCGGTGCCCAATTCCGCATCATTTTCAAGGAAACATTTGGTTCTCCCAAGTTCCCGAGCTACCCCTATGAGCACATGCACTGGTCTAAGACCCCGGTGGCGTCGCTGAATACTCACCATAGCGCATTCAGGACTGTTGCCTTCCAGCACGTCGAAGCTGTCGGCTTTCCCTCCTACAAATCAGGAGGATATCCTTTCGGTCCACAACAATCATTATTTCGGGGCTCAATACAGAGCCTACACCCTTGATCCCGTCCGGCTTCGGACTCCCGTCACCGGGTTTGCCCTCGGACTTCACTGCTGGCCTGGTGGTTAACCTTTAGCCAGGTGGGAATTGGATCTTTCAACCCTCACCCACTGGGTAACAGCAACCAATTTCATTCCGCTAGCGCGGAACTCCCAAGGTTTCGGATTTACCTTGGCACGACAACATTCCAGTTGTGGAGAGTTGACGCAGCCTGGCTAAGTTCGGTTTGGAATGTGCGGAAGGAGTCATCAAAGGATTCGCGATATGCTTCAAGGAGACCAGCCGCAGTCTTCAGATCCTGGCCGCAGAAAGGGCAATCTGCCTGCACAAGGTCAAGACCCTGCCTAATGAACTGCTTTGCGCGGTTCTTTTCTGAAATATTCTTGTCAATGTGCTCAAAAACAAGTTTTTCGGCCGCTTTATGCACAGCTGCAAGTTTCTTGGTGGCCAATGTTTTCGCTGCCGATAAATGAAATGCTGGGGTGGCAATTGCGATAGGAGACCCTAAGGCCCTGACCTGAGTTTCAGTTTCTTTAGATTTGATGTCGTTCTCAAACTTTCCAATCCGCGCTGTGACGGCCGCTTCCTCTGTGGCGGGAATGGTCAGAAACACATCAAGGGTGTGATGCACGAATGCGCCCCTGTTAAATTCAGCACGAAGCGCCTCGAATTGCTGTCGTTTGGTCTTCTCCTTCGTCTTGAGCGCTGACAGTTCTTCCGCGAGTTTGATACCTGCTGCACCGATGATGATTCTGTGCAAATTCTTGCGGTGTTCATGTTCAATTTCATGGGAAAGGATGTTGGCATGGATGAATGGCACGTCGAAAATCTGAATCTCTGGATATGTCTTGTCCCACTTCGTTCCGTTGTAAACATGGTTGACGCCATCAATGATAATCACGGCCTCGGGGGACGTGACAGAGCTAAGAGTCCTGCGCGCATGGATAACCTTGGGATTGTTGTCCCGGACCGACCGAAAAACGTTGACAAGTGTCGATTTTCCATAGGCATTAGGGCCATAAAAAAACGTGTTTTTATGCCAGTCTAGTCCGTCGCCTTTGGTGGAGAAATCATAGAACTTTCCAATGTTCTTCAAACGCTTAATCTTGGTGATCATCTGATCCTATCTGCCCTTAACTTAGGACAAAACCCAAATTATTTTGAAACCTCATTTTATTTATACTCTGACCGAAAAGCACATCTATCCTAAGGGCAGAGGCCCGTCTTTCGGGACAGCGATCGCCATCGGAACCTGGTTATTCCTCACAAAAAGACCTTATACTCGACATTCAAAGCCTTTGCCAATAGCTTAAGCCCGCTTTTTCCCAATTTGTCGTTTAAAAAGGGGTCATCTTTGATTGACTTTTCTCTATAGTGAATCAAATATTAATATCCTGAACATCCATTTGTAAATCAGCAAATATCACGAGGGCAATGTCGGGGGTGTAGATATATTGATAGCCTTGTTTTTCGAGAAGTTCGATTGTGAATTTCTCTATTGCACTTTCTGTTATTTTATCTTGCATTTTTTTTGCCTGTAATTCTCTTCATCTCTTTATCAAAATCGGATATGTAATTTTCATCCTGTATTACCCTATATTCTTCGAACTCCTTTTCTGCCCTGAGTTTGGCCTGCAACGCGTTAATTTTGCCCTTATCCTGTAAGATCGGGTATTTGGACAATTCCAAAAAGTTGTTCAGAAATTCAATCCAGTCCGTCATTTTCATCAAAATATGCCGCTGTGCTCTGTTTTCAGCCAAATCAAGATAGGCCGAGACGATCTGATTCAGTTCCTTGATGTGGGCTTCACTCAGATAATTTTTGGCAACGGCAACATCGGATTTCAATATTTTACCATCAGGACCATGCTTCCAGGTGGTAAGACCCATATACAAATTTTTAGCATCTGCCGAATCGTAGATGATTTCCGCAGCTGTTTTCCCGGTTATAGCCCAGTGGAGTTTGTTTTGTACTGTGGCGAAAAAATCTTTTGTAACAGGAGCCTTTTTATCATAATCGGCGGACAGAGCGTATATATCCGTAATCTTCTGGTAAAATCGCCGTTCACTGGCCCGGATCTCCCGGATGCGCTCCAGCAGTTCATCAAAATAATCTTTACCGAAAACCTGATTGCCCTGCTTGAGCCGTTCATCATCCAAAACAAATCCTTTGATGATGAATTCTTTCAGGGTTTTGGTAGCCCAGATGCGGAATTGGGTGGCTTGGTATGAGTTGACGCGGTAGCCGACCGAAATGATGGCATCGAGGTTGTAGAATTTTGTTTTGTATTTTTTGCCATCGCTAGCAGTATGTTCCAAAATGGAACTAACTGAATCTTCCTGTAATTCACCACAATCAAAGATATTTTTCAAGTGCTTGGTGATGGCTGGACGCTGGACCCCATACAACTCCGATATTGCTTTTTGTGTCAGCCAGATGGTTTCATCCTGAAGAAATACTTCTACGTTTACCTGGCCTTCATTTGAGGTATAGAGGATGAAGTCGGATTGTTGTTTTACAATATCTCTTTTGTTCATATACCAGCCTCTTGTTGCTCTAATTTTACTCTGGCTTCACCACTCATCAATTTACGCACGCGACAAAAGCTTTGATTATCTGTATACCGTGAAATCGGAAATAACCTCATCCAAGCCTTCAAGGATAAAATCATCCCAATTCATAAGTAAAATATCATGCTTCAGCAGTCTTCTTTTTTGCCCGTGCCCCAGGACGTATGCCGGAACACCCGGATTATCTTCCATAAAACTCTTTAATCCCCCAAGTCTCTCACCGGCAATGTTTTGCGATGATTTGATTTCCAAGGCACAAACGATGCGGTTTCCTTGACAGATCAGGACATCCACTTCGGCGCCATGGTTGGTTCGCCAGTAGAAAAGCTGAAAATCCAATCGTTTGTAATCAATGAAAGCCATGAGCTGACAGATGACGAATTGTTCAAAACGCCGGCCGAAAATTTTAGGGTTCAGTTGATTCGTTAATGTGTGGGCAAGTATATTTGTTACGCCGGTATCGAAAAAATAGTAACGCGGGTGGGAAACCAGCCGCCTTCTCTCGCTCCGGTTCCAGGCCGGAATCTTAAAAGCCAGAAAGGTATCTTCTAAAATCTGGAAATACTGCTGCACAGTTTTCACCGACACGGAACATTCTCTGGCAACATTGTTGAAATTAATGGTTTCCCCATCATTTGCAGCTGCAATATCCAGGAAATGAGCGAAAGGACCGATATTACGGACCAACCCCTCGGCGGCAACTTCTTCTTTCAGATAGGTTTCAGTATAGGATTTGAGAAACTCAAGAGAGTCTTCCATGTCCGCCCCCCATAACACCGGAAGGGTGCCCGTTCTGAGAGCCCTTTCAAGATCAAAGCAGCCCCCTAATTCCGTAAAGGTTAACGGAAAAAGGCGGTAGGTATAAGCTCTGCCCGCCAAAAGATTCGCTCCTCCTCTGCGAAGCTTTCGGGCACTGGAACCCGTAAGAATGAATCTGACCCTTTTGGATTCAATCAATTCATGAACCTCGTCCAAAAGAGGGGGGATTTTCTGAATTTCATCGATAACGCACAGTGGGTCGTTGTATCGTTTCAGGTGTGCCAGGATTTCTTCTCGAACACTTCCGGGATTCTTAGCGTAATTCAGAAAATTCCTTTGGGGCAACAGGTCAATGTAAAGGTCTTTATCGGTCAATAAAGATTTTACAAAGGTACTTTTTCCGGTCTGGCGGGGGCCGAAGAGAAAATAGCTTTTTAATTTTGTGGGGTTGATCTCTCTGTTAACCATGGCTCCAAAAGTGTACGGTAATTTTGGAGCTATGTCAAACGGGAATTTCCCGAAATAATTTTTTGATAAGGGCCTTCATCCTTCCGGGCCGGAGGATGTCACGGTTGAAAAAAGGATTTCAGTCCAAAGACCCTTTGACTATATCGGATTTATCCGGATTCAAGCCAAGACGTTAACAGGAACAGCCTTCTTCCCGCCTCGGTCTCATGTAACTTTTGCGCCCTACCTGCCAAAACAAAGGCGTTTTGAAAATCTCGGGAGTGGATGGCATGTACGGCTTCTTTTCGGAAAATACGGGCCTCGGCAACAATTCTTATGAGAATGGAAAGATCGGCGCCACATCGTGAACAGATTCTTGTTGACCTGAATTTTGCCCGGCACACCGGGCAGCGAAATGGGGTTTCGTGGTCCATCACTTACCTTCCACGAAAAAAAGCAATTCCTTTAATTCCTCAAATGCCTCGGCTAACATTCCGGAGTCCTCGGAAGTGATGGCGGATTCAATCTGCTCGTGAAGGTCGATTGCCTCCTCCTGGTCTTCCTCGTGCATGCTCTCGAGAAGGCCGCGGCTCCGGTTCATGAGTTCTCCGGCGTCATCACATTTTTGGGCCCACGACGTATTCCCCTCCCGGGCGCTATTCTCGGATTCCTCCATTTCTGAATCCGGATGCTTTTCCTGCCTCCCTTTTTCGCTTGATACGGGGAATTGAATAACATTGTTCCCGGAATCCTTTTCATCCTCGCCTATTTTTGATTCGAGCCCGTCGAATAGGGTGTCGAAATCCTCGTTACGGGCCTCATACATCTCTTCGAGACGTTTTTTAGCAGTGGCGATCTCCCCTTCACTCATGGGCCTGAGCGCATTATCAATAGTAATCTGCTTTGATTTACCGGTCGCCTTTTCGATGGCCGTCACTTTAAGTATCCCGTCAATATCGAGGCTCATTTTACACAGAACCGTATTCGGTTCCGAACCGGTGGTCAGCCCCTTTACCCGGAAATTCCCGACCGGAATATTTTTGAGGGCATCCGGGTCTTCCCCCTGATAAATATCGATGTGCACCTCTTTTTGAAAAGGAAACGACGTGTAATACTTCTCCGTACGGGTGATCGGAAGAGCGGTATTGGCAAAAATGACAGGATGGTAGCAGTGGGGGTAGGAGACCCCTTCCTGTTCTCCGAGATAGGATGGGCCAAAGGAATAGGGGGACACATCAACCAGGACCCTTTCCACATCATGCCCCGAAAGCCTCGACGCCAACACGCCCGCACCCAGCGAAACGCATAGATCTGGATGAATATCATGGCGGGGGGTGACGCCGGTCTGTTCTTCAATGGCTTGTAAAACAAATGGGATACGGGTTGATCCACCGACCAGAAGAACGGCGTCGAGATCGCCCGCCTTTTTTCCCGCATCACGCATCGCTTTGGATACGCAATCCAGGGTGGATTCAATAAGAGGCCGGATCATCTCTTCAAATTCTCCGCGGGATATCTCCATCTCCAAATGCAACGGCTTTCCATCAGCGCTTAGCAGGGCTTCTTCTCGAATCATTGCAAAAGGCTCGAAACTAAGCTTTTTCTTTACCTCTTCAGCCGTCCGCCAAAGCCTGGCGAGGGAGGCGGCATGGTCTTTTCGGAGATCAATGCCATGTTCCTTGCTGAATTCATCGGCAAGGAGATCAACCAGCAGCTGATCAAAATCGTCCCCACCGAGACGGTTGTCGCCATGGCTTGCCAACACTTCCGTAACATCGTTTTCCATGGTCACAATTGAAACGTCAAACGTACCGCCACCCAGGTCATAGATCATCACCGTGCGTCTTTCATCCGTGCCATATCCGTAAGCAAGGCTTGCCGCGGTGGGTTCATTCAGTATCCTGACGGTTTCAAGTCCTGCCAGTTCTCCTGCCTGGCGTGTGGCGTTTCGCTGGGAATCCGAAAAATAGGCCGGAACAGAGATGACCGCTTTTTTCACAGGGGTTCCGAGTCGTTTTCCAGCCCATTCCGCCAATTCTTTGAGGATGAGAGCGGATATCTCCGGAGGTGAAAAAGTTCGGTCCCCCAGAGTCACTTTCTCTTCACTTCCCATCCTCCTTTTGATGCTCCGGACCGTGAGCTCGGGATACAGCAGTTGCTGATTTCTGGCGGAAGCGCCGATGAGTAGATTCCCCGCCTTGGAAATTCCCACACATGATGGAAGCATTTTACTGTTTCCTGAACCGATGATTTGCACTTTGTTATCAAAAAATGCGGCAATCTCGGAGTTGGTGGTTCCAAGATCAATGCCCACAATAATGTCAGAATCGTTCATGTTTTCTCCTTTGGTTCCAAGGGAACGTCTTTGAAAAAACCCGGTCTCTCATTGTTTCAATTCCGGATCACGCACCATTTCGAGTGCACGGACTACTTTTACCTCGGCAGGCCGAATCATTTCGCTATCCGTGGCGTATCCGGTCCGAAATACTTCAAGCACTGTTCCATCGGGAATGTCGGTCCGCTCTTCCACATCCACGGCGGTCATGATGTTGGGGTCAAATAATTTACCCGCACATTCGATCTCGAACACGCCGAATTTCCGTATTGTCTCGTTAAGTCTGTCAAGGCCCAGACCGTACCCCTTTTTTAGTGAGGCAATGATATCCACAGCATGTTCAACGCCTGGGTTCTTACCGTTCAACCATCTATTCAACCAGTTGGCGGCACACGCATCGAGCTTCTGTTGGCTCTCTTTCGTGCTGTTCAGACCGATGACCAGTCTTTCCCGGGTGTCGAGCAAAACATTTACGACCTCGCGCCGGGCCCGGACATCCGCCTCGGTTTTCAGGTCGTTTTTATAGCCGGTCAGGACGGAATGAGCGTTCTCTGCCATGCCTCTGGCATCGGCCACTGCATCCCTGTGCGCCGTGGCAAGATGATCGACCGACGCTCTTAGTTCGGACAGGGAACCCAGATCGTTGCTCAGATCCCTGAAAGCACGACCCTGCAGTTTGACTTCCCCGGTCAGCGCTGTTATGGCGCCCCATGTGGAATAAATATCATGGCTGTTGCCGATGGGGTTCTTCACATGAGTGTTGGTTTCCCCTTCCAATTCTGAAAGCAATTCCTGATCAAGGCCTTCCAGCGGTTTCTGTTCTGTTAGAACGTCATCGAGCCACTTATCAAACCGTTGCATGATTTGGCTTTTGGCGGACTCGGGCGGTTTTCGTGTCCCCAAAAGATGCGTTTCGAACAGAATTTTCATTTTGCGAATCTGCGTTTTCAAATGCCCATTTGTTCCTTTTGGGTTCATCTATTTCTCCATTGCCGCCAGCCATGGACCCGGACCTGTAAACTCTCTTTTCAGTTCTTGATTGTCAAGCAGAGCATCCAATGCCATTTCGGGATCAACCGAGAACAACTGAGCGCGGGCGAGGCGGCGTGGATCATTCAGCATTTCATAGGCATCTCGAATCCGCTCAAATTCCTCCGGCGCCCGGTCCGGCGGATAAGCTTTGATCATTTTCAAGTAAGCCAGCCGGATCTCTTCTTCACCTGAATCATCCGGAATCCCGAGGATACTGCTGGGATCCAGATCCAGGGTCTGTGGAACATATTCTTTTTTCATTTATCTTTTTCCCTTTCTTTTTTTCTTCTTCTTTTTTTCCCCCGGTTCGAAGAAGGACTGGTCATCCGGCATCATTTCAAACAGCTCCCCAATCAATGCCGGATCTTTCTTGAAGACTTCATCGAGCTCGGGCAAGTCTCCATTTTTATTCCCGTATTTTAACATTATTTTCAAAAGAATCGGCACGGCTTCCGGGGGAATGTCAGATGGCAGATCAAGTGAACCACCTTCTAACATAGCTTCAAGCAATTCGCGATCATCTTCGCCCCACGAGTCATCGTCTTCCCAGTCGTCGTCATCAGAACCCGGCACATATTCAACTTTTCTGCTCGGACAGTCTTCGACACTGCAATGACGACAATCATGACCATCGAGATCGTCATCATCATCATCATCATCAAAATCCGGAAAGTCAGGTTCGGATGCATCATGGGGATATTCACGGGCCTCTCTTTCTCTCTTTAACAAATCATCCAATGCTTCCGGGTCCGTTGAAAAATCGTCTATCGTCCTGCGTTTCCTCCGGAAAAGGGAGAAGTACCCCCCCACTTCCTCGTTCCTGCGCAGCTCAATTGCTTCATCAATAAGGTCCATATCTCTTTCCCGCCTGGCAAGCACAATGGCGGCGTCGATGCAGCTGTTCTTCCGCGATTGCTCCCGGACAGGCAGAGATCTGGCACGAAGCAGAAGAAATACGGCGGATGTGGGGGCGCCCTTTAACAGGCCGGCGCCGGAAACGGCATATGCAAGCTCCATACAATCGTTCCTCAAGGCCGCTTCCGCGACGGCCCCCATCATGGAAGCGTCTAATACGGTGGGCTCCGAGGTAAAGACGTTCTCCAATTCCGCCGTATACATGGGGGGAATGGCCACGGGCATTCCCACGTCATCCCCCAACAGGCACGCCCTTCCAACGGCAAAAAGCAGATCCTCAACCTGTAACCGCTTGAGGGAACTGAAAGACACACCCGAAACATTCTCCGGCAGACCGCAGGCCTTCAGCAATTCCCGCAATATTATTGTGGCGGAGAGTTGGCTCCCCATTCGTTTAATGAGTTCCTTATTTAACCTTTGCGATTCCGATTCAGGGCCTTCAATCAACGCGCAGACCCATTTCAATGCCGTTAGGAATGCCGGACGATCACCCGATTTAAACAAAGGCAGGGTTTCCATCTCTTTAAAATCATTTTTGGCGAGATGCGGCTTTTTCTGTTTCAAATGACGGATGGCTGTTGCAGCCCATATTCTGAGCCTGATTTTCTTGATGTCCGGGTGCAAACTATCGATCTGCTCGGATTCGTTCAGGTATGTTAAACATTTCTTAAAGGCATTTCTTTTCTCCGCCAATTTGGCGAGATACAGAACAGGGGTTATATCGTGAGGGATGGACTCACGCCAGGAAAGGACCACCTTCTCTATGGCTTTTTTCTTGAAATTACTGATTTCCATCCATTCCAACCAGTTAGAAAAGGCTTCGGAGGATGGGTCTATTTCACACGCCCGTTTGTACAGCCGTTCCGGGTAGAGAAAGTCCGGTTGACGGTTCACCTTCCGATTTTTTCCTATGGCTTCGAAAATGAACCCCGGTTGTCCCTTGTAATAGGATGCAAGCCCCTTGGATTGTTTGAAGCTGTGTTCAAACTGCGAACGATCCCAGTCAAAATCCGGGCTCGCCATACCCGATAACAGATTTGCCATATGAAGATAAACCACTGAACTTTCAAGGCCGTTTGCGGGAAATATCTTTTCGTGTACGGCATGCTTCATAAACTCATCCCACATGGCACATGCCCAGAAATGTTCTCCTTTTATCTCCGCCGCACGGGCAAAAAGTTTCCAGAAATAGGCATTCTTCAGGGATGGCCCCCCCATGGCCTTCTGAACAAGCTTCGCATTCGCATCGATCATCCAGGATCGAATGGAGGTCTGCTGTTTCAAACGTTCAACCAGTTCCGGCTGGAACCGCTCACAAAGGTTTACCGCCCCCCGGATTTCAGGATACAATTTCGTCACCTTTTGCACGGCCAGCGCTGATTCGAGATCGTGTAATTTCTTTTGTATCCCCTTTCTGTTGCCTGTGACTTGTTCCATGAGTACATGGGTGTTTTTATCGGGGTTCACACATCCCTTTTCCCGGACCATGGCACGAATTGCCGGGACCAGGCGGCTAGGGGCCGAACCTGCCTCCACGGCCTGCAGGAACCTCTCGCAAAGGGTATCGTTTCGACAGTAAAAAAAGAAAAGCGCCTTAATGAGCATTTTCCACGGTGCCAGGGGACTCCTGCGGGATATGCTCGGCAACGCAATTTCTTTTTCGTGAACCGGCCCGCTTGTCACCGCCTCAAAAGTTTTGGATATGGCAGTAGCCTGTACTTTCAGGGGATGGTCGGGAGAGAGCGTCTTGCAAGAGGTCAAGGCGTTCAGATTAACCACCTTCTCCTTTAGAATGTTAAGGATGGCCGCCTGCTGTTCCGGTGGTGTTGAAGGATCGTTCAGCGGAGCCAGAAAGGCATCCGTTATGCCGCCTCGCACCGCGGTAACAGCCTTTATTTCAGCAAGACGCTGATCCGGAAAATGGTAGCGTTTTCGCACCATATCCAGGAGGGTCTTAGCTTCAACGGTCAGGCCCTTTTCGGTCATTTCCAGGATTCTGGCAATGTATGCCTCGACCAGTATTGATTCGGATTCTTCAGTCCCCATGACCTTATGGATCTGCTTGGCCCTGTTGATGGCGGATTTGATCTTGCCTTTTGAAATAAGTCGTCGGATTTCTCCGGTATGATTTGATTTCACGGACTGAGTCTTTTTAGACACAGGGGGTTCTTTGGGCTTTGACACACCCTTTTTTTGAGACTTTGCATCAGGCTTAATCGCCTTGCGCGATTCGCGTTTTTTTCGCCCCTTCTTTGATGACATGCGACTTTCCCTCATGATTTGAAATATGGAAGAGATGGAGGTCGGATTGGGTTCACAAATCCAAAGCCAATTTTTTGAACAATATCTTTTAAAACATATTGTGTGTCAAGCTAATTTTCAACACAACATATGGGAAAAACAACCGGATATCGCAGGAAAAACAATGGCAGGTGGGGTCAGCCCTTGACTAAGGACAAAACCTGAATCATTTTGAAATCTTATTTCATCTATGCTCTGATCGAAAACCACATCTAACCTAAGGGCAGAGGTCCGTCTTCCGGGA